>Ga0265294_10000501_pt1 | contig 51876 bp, 37 predicted proteins | sample MunlanPumphouse3_FD_192504 | JGI IMG/M metagenome (GOLD analysis project Ga0265294, IMG submission 192504) | Groundwater microbial communities from a municipal landfill in Southern Ontario, Canada - Pumphouse #3 | ecosystem: Environmental > Aquatic > Deep subsurface > Groundwater | place...
GCCCGAAAGCGCATCCCGGCGGCTGGCGGAGAGTGAGCGGGCGATCACATTATAAAAGAAGTAAAGACCCTGATGGCCCATTCCAGGGTTCTCTTCGAGGGTCCAGTGCTTGCCTGCCCAGTCGAGCGCTGAAACAACCCGCGGATCGTTCGGCGGAACTTTGGCGTAAACCATTGAGAGCAGTCCAGCGTAGGTCATGCTGCCATAGGCACGTAAAAACACTTTACCAGCGGCGTTGGTTACGGTGCCGGCTTTAGGGTCCTTGGGGTTATAGGCGAATCCGCCTTGCTGCTCCGCACCAGCTGCTGGGGGGCTTTGCAGTTGCTCTACAAATGCCAGTGCCTCATCCCACTTGAGGTCAGCTCGTTTTTGATCCGCCGGACGCGCATCTTCAACCCCTTGGGTGCGGCGCATTGCTTCCATGGCGAAGTGTGTGTTCATTAGATCAGCGTAGGGTCGATCAGTGCTGCGGTCGTAGCCGAAGCCTCCCCTGTAAATATCACCGCCAGTATGCTGTCCGCTAGCCACAAAGGTGCGCGCGTTTCGGATGATTTCGTCGAGGTTCCTCTGTCCTGTTGCATGCAGTGCCATCATGCAAATCGCAGTGTTGTAGTTGCTCAGCCCGCCGCCCTTTTGGCCGGGAATGGCGTGGTAAATACCGCCATCAGGCTGGACAGCCCCAGTGATGTATTTCACGCCCTGGTCAATGGTCGTTGCATCGCCGCTCTGTGAGGCGACGGTGGCCCACAGTGCCAGAGCAGAGAGTGCGGGAAACCGGTCATCCGACCATGCGCCATTCTCCTTTTGGGCGGACTTAAGCCATGTTACTCCCGAGCGTACCGCCTTTTCGGCAGCCTGCTGCCAGGGCTCGTCACTGCGAGCACTGAATACGCAGAGAGTTAAAACAATAATTACAGTTTGTCTGAATGCTTTCATAATTTAATTTCCTTTTGTGTTACAATAATTTAGCAAAAACAGCTTTAATGTGCAACCAAATTAAGCATGGCCGAAAACACGCTAAAGCGTGAACTACATACCTGGCAAACCGTTTGTAGTTCACGCTTTAGCGTGTCTTCTGAACAGGGGCGCAATCATAACTAGAATTGCTGATTAAATTAAGTCTATCTGGCATGAGAGAAATGCTTGCTCCTATTGAAAACTGGATGATATAAGAGCCTGCTGCTTTAATTAATCAAACGTATCAGAGAGGTCAAAAGTTCATTTTTAAAAGGTGAAAAATCATGAATGTGTAAATATTATTGAACTGTTGGGAGTTGCAGTTCGTTAGAATAGTTAATGTATGATTATTTAACTCATAACCAAAAGGAAAATTGTTTCGATGCAAATTTTAGGAGATCAACACAAAAGTGTTTACTTGGTAATCGTCTTAGCAGGTGCGGTGTACTGCGGTGCTGAGACCAACACTGATACCAATGAAACAAGTGTGGCTGCAGTTAAATTGCCGGATGTGATAGTGACAGCCGCGCGCCGAGCTAAAAGTGCGCTGGATCTGCCGTACAGCACCAGCTCCTTTTCCGGTAAACAGATTCAGAATTTCAAGCTCTCGCGCACAACTCCCGAGATACTGCGTGAGGTGGCTGGTGTGATGGTTCAAAAGACTGGACACGCGCAGGGCTCGCCTTACATTCGTGGGTTCACTGGATACCGAACGCTCTTATTGATCGATGGCATCCGGTTGAATAACTCTATTTTCAGGGATGGCCCCAACCAGTACTGGGGCACGGTTGATCCTTATATGATCGATAGTTTCGAGCTGGTCCGAGGGCCTAGCTCTGTCCTGTATGGCAGCGATGCTATTGGCGGAACCGTGAATGCACTCACCTCTTCGCCTTTTGACTTGCCTGAGGGAAAACTCTATGGCGGGCGTTTCCTCTATCGCTACAGCACCGCTGAAGATTCACACACCCTTAGACTCGAAGGTAAATCGGTGGTTGACGGCAATTTCGGGGTTCAGGCTGGTGTGACTTATAAGGACTTCGGTGATTTGAAGACTGGTGGTGGCCGCGTCAAAAACAGCGGCTATACAGAGCTGGATTTCGATATCAAAGCGGAGTATTACTTTAATCAGGACACTCGCTTCATATTGGCGCATCAGAGTGTGGATCAGGATGATGGCTGGCGGGTACACAAGACCATCTACGGCGAACGCTTTCATGGCGCTACTGTCGGAGATGAAAAGCGACGCGTGACGGATCAAAACCGCACACTCTCTTATGCTAAATTTGAAGCGGAAAACATAGAAGGCTTTGTTGACGAGCTGAATGTCACTCTCTCGCATCAATATCAGAAAGAACGCCAACATAGAGTCAAGCAAGACTGGAGCAGTGATTATCAGGGGGTGGATGTCAACACAGCCGGTGCCTCTGTGCAGGCTCTGACCGAGAGTGTCTCTGGCGAGTGGATCTACGGCGTAGAGTATTACCGCGATTTTGTAGAATCCTTTAAAAAAAATTACGATAAAACTGGAGGCTTTAAAAGTTACAGCATCCAAGGACCTGTGGCCGACGATGCGGCCTATGATAACCTCGGCGTGTACGCACAGGATACCATCGGCTTGCACGACCAAGTGGATTTAATTCTGGGTGGTCGCTATACGTACATTAGGGCGAATGCGGATAAGTATGAGAACCCAAAAATCAGCGCCAAAAGTGCGATGACCGATCATTGGAACGACCTGTCGGGCAGTACCAGGCTCTTGTATCGGGTTCTGCCGGAGCAGGGAGTGTCGCTGTTCGCCGGTATTTCGCAGGGCTTTCGCGCGCCAACTCTCGCTGATCTGACATACTTCGACACAGCCCGCAGCAAAGAAGTTGAAACCCCTGTAACTAACCTGGACCCTGAAAAGTTTATTGCCTATGAGGTGGGCGCCAAACTCGAGGCAGATCGCGCAATGCTTTCAGCTGCCTATTTTTATACTGACATTACCGACATGATTGTGCGCGCCCCTACTGGGCGCATGCTGGGTGGCAACTCAGAGGTGACTAAAAAGAATGCAGGCGACGGCTATCTGCATGGGGTGGAGCTGGCCGGCGCTTATGAATTGATTGATCGCTGGACGCTTTGGGGCAACCTGACCTGGATAGATGGTGAGGTCGATGGCTACCCGACATCAGATGCGCAGTCCAAGCGTGAGCCGATCAGTCGTTTAATGCCGCTGACAGCCACTGCCGGCTTACGCTGGGATGCAACCGAGCGCTGCTGGATAGAGGCCCTTGTGGCCATGGCCGACAAAGCCGATAAGCTCTGCTCCAGTGACAAAAATGATACTCAACGCATACCACCCGGGGGAACCCCCGGTTACGGGGTTTTCACCCTGCGCGGCGGTTACCGCATTACCGACCAACTTAAACTCTCGGCGGTGCTCGAGAATATCTGCGATACGAACTACCGCATCCACGGCTCAGGGCTTAATGAACCAGGGCGTAATTTGGTAGTGGCCGCGGAGTATAGCTTCTAAAAATATCGATGTCACGCCGCTTTCTTTCACTCTATTTGGAGTGTGTGACGAAAGGAGGATCAACAAAGCTTGGACAAAGTTCGCGACAAAGATGTCTTGGGGCTTGGCGCGTTCATCATTCGGCCCTGATACAGGCACAAAAAGATGTGTGGAACAACGAGGTCACGGCCCTCGGCTACAGTGCTTTGTTTGCAAACAAACGTTTAAAGCTGCGCTGAAACACCTGACCCCAACTACACTCACGCCCCATTGACTGCGCGGCATCGCGCATTTCAAAATAATTATTACTCTGCAGCACTTCGGCAACGACCCTGGCAAAATCAGCGGCATCGTAAGCAGCTGTTTTTCCGGCCCCTCTTGCTTCAAGTTCTTTGGCAATTGGCGGGACGTCCGTCAAAACAATCGGCAGCCCACACCCCAGATATGTCTTTATCTTCCCCGGATCAGAAAAATAAGTAAAACTATTTTTATCATACGGATAGTAGGGTGCGATAGCAACTCCGCCACTCTTTAAAATATCAATCACATCACTGAATGATTTAACAAATCCGTGAACCTCAAAGGAGTCCTCCAACCCAGCATCGGCGATCTCCTTGCGTAACTTGTCAAGGTCGTGTCCCCCACCGACCACAATCATCTTTGCATCAGGAATATATTCCTTAAGTGCTTTCATCATAGGGACAAACAACTCCGCGCCTTTATTGTGGACAATATCCCCCATGTAAACAACTGTGCTGCGTGAAACTCCATCAGGGTTGCTCGCGAGAGTGCGGCACCCGTATGGAGTCAGAGACCAGCGCACCTTATCCCTGACCAGATGGCCTGCTTCAAAGCGGGCCTCAAGCATCTCATTCGTCAAAGGCCAGACTGCGTCAGCTCCATGTGCTGCCTGACGATCCACAAAATAATAGACGCGGTTCATGACTCTGTTCGCGTAACGAACTGGTGTGTAATCGATCATGTAATAGACAACTTTTTTCACGCGCGCCACACCACGCATCAGAACGCCGGCAAGTGTCAGTAAGTTATCGCCGCAGACAAGCGCATCGACCCCATCGGCAAAGCGCACGGTATAAAGCATTGCATAAAAGAAATCCTTCACATACGCCAATGGCTCAGGCAGCTTTAATCTAAAAATTGATTTACAACAATTGACCAGAACGCCATTGCGGTACGAGTCTATTTGAATAAAGCAATTTTTGTTGCCTCCAAAAGGAAAGGCAATATAGATGAACTCGCGCCCCTTTTGCTCTATCAGAAAATCACGCAGCTCTTCACATGCGCCGGTTGTAGCATAGTGAGAAAAAATCACGATTTTTTTATTGATAATCGCTTCACGCACAATGATTACTCTTTTGTCTGCCAGTTATCACGTTTCACCGGCTCCTGTTTGAAGCCAAAAATCTTGCGAAGCGTTCCGGTTCCGTATGCCCACAGCGTAATCCAGCAGGCCGGCAGGTGATATAACCAGGCACGATCAGGTTTACGGCAAAACCCGATCAACGACTGCACAATCAGAGGCACAATCGTCACTGTAGCGAGGGTAAAGAGAACAATTCCCCGCTTACGATGATTGTTCCAGGGATAAGTTCTTTGTTTTGCCTGGGCAAAAAACAAAAAATCACGGATGCGACGTCGTTGTTTCATAGAGAAATCCCGCAGACGGGTACAATAGAGATGCACGATCCCGCACTTAACCTTGGCGAAATGCGGAAACCCCGCAGCAACAGACTGCTGCGCCACATCAATATCAAAAAAATAGGGGTCCCAGCTGACATGCTCCAGCAAAGATCTTTTAAACACAAACCCATTCGCACCCATAGTAGGCAGATTAGACTCAGAGAGCGTTAACTTCAACCACCCCGGGCGCTCTTCCTGAGGAACATTCAGTCCCGTCCACTTATTGGTTAACACGCAATAACGGTCATAGTTTCCTGTAAAAAGGCATAGCGGATCACTCATGCCAAGCATAGAGAAGTAGCGGATCAAGGCCGGATCCTCACAGCGCACCGTATACTCGAGAGGCTCAGAGGCAACAACATCAGGGTCTTCAAAGGGCGCCAACATCTGCGCCAGCCAGGTTGAATCAGGCAAAACATTGTCACTATCGACCAGAGCTATGATATCATGCGAAGCGGCCTTAATTCCGGCGGTCTTACCGGCCTCTCCTGTTTTTAACTCATTATTGACAATCTTATCAACTCCTGCGCTCTTGGCGATCTCAACCGTGGCATCCGAGGAACCGGCATCCGCAATCACAATCTCATACGAGTCGCGTGGTTGATTTTGAGAGAGAATAGAGTCCAGACAAACCTTTAAGGTTTTTTCTGAATTTAAAGTGGGTATAACAAAACTTACTTTCAAAATAGCTCCTATATTGTTTAATCCAGCACAACTTTAATAGAATCATCCTTAATTGTAAAGCTGGCCCTTGGTGCTCTCTCTGTAATAAAAGCAAAAAGCGCTTCAATTGTTGGGTAACCTGCATCACTGCCAAACAAACGGGCATCGTCAATTAACAGAACATGACCTTTTTGGCCTGAGGCAAAGATACTATCAAGCTCTTCAAAAACAGGGGTCACTGTTTTTCCTAATGCAGTTACCCCGGCGGAGTAGTGTCCATCCAGCCAAAAAAGAGCTGGCTGCTTGAGCTGACAAACAATGTTTTTAAGTTCAGTTGCACTATCGCCTTGAACAAACACCATATTACGGAACTTTGCAAACCGTTTGGCAGCCTGGGCATGCAGATCATTACTCAGCTCTATCGAATATATCTTTTCGAAGACACTTCGCATAGCATAAACCATATCACCATAATAGGTACCGGTTTCCACCAGCACCTTGAGATTGTACTCTAGCTGCGCGTCTTTAATGGTACGCTGTTTAACAACATGGGGCGGAGCACCATTTCCGCCATCAGCAATCCATTGTTGAAGTTGTTTTTTTTCGCCATAAGTATACAAAAAACGCCGCAGATAAAAATAAGCAGCTGTCGTTTTCAACTTAGTAATAACTTTATTCAACATACTAAAATCTCTCTATAATCTTGCGAAACAGATCAAACCCACGCATCTTAATTGTCCGTGTACCAGCATTTCGGCAAGTCCAGTGTTGGATTATCAGTATTATCCTGATCCAGTGGATGTGGAAATGTTTCCATAAATGAAGGGGATGATATGCGATCATTTCTAAAAAAGGTAATTTCTGTAATGTAAGGAATTTCCAGCCCACCATGTCTTAATACACTGCAACAATTATTAGGATGATTATGAACACATGAATGGCTTTGAAGTATTTTCTCAAAGGCCCTAGCTGCCAATGAAAAAAATGGTTTATTCCAGAGAGAACCCAAGCTGTGAAATTCGCCAACTATGATCCTAAAACGCCGCATAAGCTTATCCGAAGCAGCTAAAAACACTTCATATTCAAAGCCCTCAATGTCGATCTGTAAAATCAAGTCATCTTGGGAATCAAGCATGGATGCCGCAACCCAATCATCAAGCGTCATAAATTCATTGTTTGTAGTAACACCGATGAATTTCTTTGTAAAATGAAATCGTTCATGCGAACAGGGAGGTTTCTCAACCGAATTATCTGCGAGAAAAACATCCATGCCCCTGTTAGCACACTCCAGTTCAAAATCAGCTGTACGGGCAACTCCAGGTGAAAAACATGCTTTAATCCCAGCTAGGTCATCAGGCACAAGATAGCCACCATCGCGTGCTGATCCTAGGCGGATTAGTTTTTTATCGCACGAAATGGGCCTTAGTTTTTTTATCAATGATTTTAATTCTTTTCTCTCGGTCATAACCGCAGGAAAGATATTACCCTTGGACAAAACACTCAATCCTAAGCTCTGAAAAAATTCATTCATTAACACTTTCAGGCCTTCTGCCAAATCTGTGGGGAAAAAAACGTAAAACAACAAGCACAATGCTCTCTATTGTGTTTTATATCAAAACCACACTCTTAGAGAAAGGCACTTGATAAAGAATAGAACTTTACTAAATCAGTGTCATCCGTTCAAGTCATTTGCGATGAGCTGTTTATAAACCTCGATATATTTGTCAACCACATTATTGATCGAAAATCTATTTACCGTTAACGCACGAATCTCAGCAGGTGACTTTTGCCTTGTTTTCAAAACACTGCCGATACCCTCAGCCAAGGCTTCTGGATCGTTAAACTTGACAACTCGGCCTGTTACACCATCTAATATCAACTCAGCCACGCCGGTATTTGCAAAGCCAACCACAGGGCAACCACATGATTGGGCTTCCTGTGGAACCTGCGGGCAATTGTCCTCAAGCGATGGCACAACCATGAGGTCCATTGCTGAATAAAACTGCGCTAAGCGATCTTGGGTTAAGTATCCGAGATTAAACACTTCCATTTCTGTATGAAAATTATGTAGTTCACCGGCAGCGCCAAAAACAGCCAACACCGGTCGATTTGCTTCTGGCAACCTCGCGCATAAAATCTTCAAAGCTTCGCCAAGAACGGCCCCCCCTTTTAAAGGGTTTGTAACTGATTCCGCCCCAAACCCGATAATTGTTCGCATATGAGGCAGCGCCAAAGCGCTCCGCGCAGCGGCTTTATCCATGGGTTTGAAATTGTCAATGTTTACCCCATTTGCGATCTTCACAAATTTACAACCCTCCAAAATCGGACTTTGCGAAACAGTATTTTGTTGCCACTCACTTAAAACAACAAACGTTGGGCCACTGTTCGCGAAAACCTTTCGACGTGCCTTAAAACTCTGACTACTGAGATCATTCGCGTCCTCTGAACCCAATTGCGGGCATCTACCACATCCAATCTTATACCTCTCGCAACTTCCCGGATAGCAACATCCACCAGTTGCGAGCCCAATGTCGTGCATTGTCCATAGAACCGGATAAGGTAATTCAACCAACTCCTTTAAAGATGCAGTCGCGCTTGTCCAGTGCACATGTACCAGATCCGGGGCATAGCGTTCAATTTTTGTGGCAATCTTGCGGTTTAGTTTGCCGACAACCCAAGGGGTTTTCTTGCGACTGGGATATTGACTCAAAGCGCGTTGGTCAACCTTACTTCGCAGATGATAATAAATACGAGATGGCAACCCTGTTAAACCAGTCAAAGAGTGAATCGTTGGATCATCTCTACGCTCCTTGACATCAACCAGCATATGCGAGTCTACACCCTTTTTTCTCAACTCGTTATGCAGGCGGTTTGCGGCTTTGCCAGCCCCGCCCATCCAGTCAAAACACGATATATGAATTACTTTCATTTCACTCCTTTACGGTTTTGTCGCCATCGACACATAACCTCAATTAACATAACGAATAAAACTATATTCTTCATTACTCAATGAAATAAAAAACAATTTATAGCCCATTGACTTAATGAGCTTAATTGCTTTTTTTGTTTTAGCTGCCCCTACACCAGGGAACCGATGATGAAATTCAATCAAAATTTGGCCGGGAAAAATTTTCGAAGCTTTCAGATCAGCAATCACATCGTACTCAGCTCCTTCAATGTCCAGCTTAAGAATGTCTATTTCGTGGTGTCCGAGCTCGGCCATGATGGAAGAGAGTTTTTTTACAGGCAACGAAATAGCTCTTTCAGATGTCGAGGGCCTATTAAGCATAGTATATGATACATGCTGCGGGTTCTCTGGGGGGCTGAAATCCACATAACCATTAAACGAGGCGATTCCATAATTGTGCATTATGAAATTGCTTTTCATGTTTTGCTCCGAAACCCATTTGATTGACTTTGGGGTTGGATCAAAGGCATGTACAACCAGGTTGAACTTATCTATTAATTCAACGTCAAAAGAGACATCCTCTCCAACCCCAAAGGAGTAAACTATTGATTTCGCGTTTATTTCATCGAGTACAACACTCCAGCCACCATAATCAGATCCCACTCTTTCTGACGGCAAGCGTACATCCTTCTTGAAATATGGTTCCTTGCCGGCCAAGACACGCATGGAAAATCGTAGACAATGAAGACATCTTTTAATAGCATTTCCAGCAAACACTCTCAACTCCTTGCAACTCCGTTGCGACTTTATGAGCTTACAAACTTTTTATTACAGGCGACATTAGCTTTTATGATAATATAAAGGGCAAGAAAAAGATATTGAATAATTCAAAATGGTTAAAACATTAAATAGTGACGAAAATCGGCCGGCAAAAATTTCATTTTTAACTATTGTCCTTAATGGAATGCCGTTTATTCCATTTCACTATAAAGCAATCTATGAGTTTGCGCATGAAATTATATATGTTGAAGGGGCATGTCCTAATGCGAGCGAAAATGCAACCATTGACGGCCATTCAAATGATGGTACGCTAAAAGAGATTAAACGATTAATGCAAGAAGGCGATCCATACAATAAGGTCAAATTAATCACTGCTGAAGATTGCGGACATCCCTCGGGTTTCTGGCCTAAGGATAAAGATCAAATGTGCGAGGAAGGTGCCAAATTAATAACAGGCGACTGGCTATGGGCTTTAGATAGCGACGAGTTCTATCTGCCTGGTGATATAAAAAAAATAATCGAGACTTACTTAATCACCGGCAAAGCTGATATGATTTCTTTACCCAACAAGCAATTTTGGGGTGGAATAGATTATGTTTATGACGGATGGAGATTCATACAGCACGGCATCCCTGGAGGAGCAGCACCACGTATATTTCGCTGGTCTAAAGGTTATATATATTCAACACATAGACCAATAACCATTTTAAATAAATCAGGTAATGATTTAAGAAATATGCGCTGGATAAAAGCAAAGGAACTGCTTAACCAAAATATTTTTATAATGCATTATTCCTATCTGTTCCCAAAGCAAGTTGAAGAAAAATGTAAATATTACAGCCGCATGGACTGGGGTTACAGCAAAATGTATAAATGGTACAGGGGCAATTATTTACATATTAAAAACCCTTTCAATGTTGATGCAATATACATGTATCCAAGCTGGTTAGAAAGATATACCGGAAAACATCCTCCTCAAATCCTTCATATGTGGAAACACCTCACTGCGCACCACAGCTCCCTAATTCGCAACAATGAAGATATTGAAAAATTTTTAGAAAAAAGATTTTACAGCTTTGGGCGATTGCTACTCAAATCTGTACCACCCTACCTTATCAGAGGCATTGAAATTGGTGCACGTGCTATGATACGATCTTTCAGAGGCATTAAGGTTGGTGCATGCAGTATGGCGCGACTTTTCATGCGTCATCAAAAATAAAGCATAAGTCTGTTAAAGCGAAAGACTGTAAATATCCGTCAGTTCACTTATTAGATATCAAAGCAATTTTCGGTCCTATAAAAGATAGAAGTGCACGATCCAAAGTGGTTTATTGGGCCTAACCCTGCGAAATCCAAACGCTTAAATCCATTATCAGATAAAAAATTATATCCCTCCAGATATTGCTCTCGGTCACTATTATCCCAGATGATTACTCCAGTCTCGTTTAATGCAGACAAACAACTTCTAGCACAATTTACACGCTTTCTTCCATCAATAACAATTACATCAAACTCTTTGTTGAATTTAAGTATTGACTTTGAATAATTGCCCGTAGAGGTCAAATTGAAATGCCTATATCTCACATTGTCTGGCAACTTGGGTTTCATATTAGAAAACCATTTCGCATCATGCTCGCAACTAACGACTCTCGAAACATGCTTTGCCCACCAAATTGTTGAATTCCCACTGCCGAACTCAAAAACAACCATTGATTTATCAACCCGACTAGCAATAAAATCAATTGCCGCATACGTATACCATGGCAGAGGATCTCCATCCTTGGTGACTGGCATGGTTTTTTTAAAACTGTTAAACCAGCCCACTTGTTTCAAGTAATTTTCTTGTTTTAACAACAACAAAGCAGCAAACAACCCAGCTGTATATCGATTTGATCGCAACAAATTATGTATGAAGTTTTTAACCATTTTGTCCTTAATTTAAGCCCAGCTCTCTAAAAACAGAGTTGAAAAAGGTTTCGATTGTAAAAAAATGAATCTTATCACCCTCTAAGAATTCATTGATAGCTGAAATATACCCCTGATAAGTTTCGTTACTCATGGATCTCAAAAAATTATTTAATTTTTCACAATCCTTAAAGTCACGCCAATCAATAAACGCTTCCTTGGGGATTCTATCACAAATTGTCTCGTCACCATAATAAACAGGTACACAGCGTGCGCAAAAGCAATGCAAAATTTTTTCACTGATGTAGCCAGGTTGACTAGCGTTATTCTCAAAACAAATGGCAAACTTATAGCCAGACATCAAATCAATTTTTTTGCTCCAGTCGCCTTTTACAACCCCACGCCAATTTATTAACGACGCACCCCCAAAAAACTTATCATATATGCTGGCGGGCCTATCCCACCACGAACCATATAAGTCAAAGTCTTTACCTGCTTTACATGCAAAGTACCGGTAAATCCGCCTTCGCAACCGATACAGGGAATGCGGCATATAGCTCCACCTATTTGCCGTAACAGCTATAAGGAATTTCTTGTCACTAAACGCAACATTATACTTATCAATACGATAAGATAAATAATCAGTTCGCAAAACTGGAACATTAATCTGATTGTAGCTTGAATTTTTAGCCAACAAATTCAAGTCATATGCGAAAACATGTGCAAATTTATTACGGATACGCGAAAAATAATAAAGCGAGGGATTCACGTTAGACGGCTCACCCATAATCAAAACACGTTTTTCATACGGAACTTTCATAAGCACGCAATCTTTAATCCAAGCTCGCCAGCTGTAATCATAATAAATATAAAACTGAATATCATCATGAACAATATGTACACTGTTCAAATCAAAAGGAATCAACTCTATTTGCTTTGCTTCAAAAAACTGATAGAATAATTTATAGTCGAACGAATCTTTAGTCGGAGGACTAAAGAACTCGCTAATAAACGCTATTTTGTTTTGCCTGCACATCACTTAACATCTTTTTTTAATCTGGGTTTGGATACTGGATCAATAATTTACTCGCTCTCGAACATTAAACAATGAAAACGGCTCAATCTACTCTAAGCTCGGCATCGTTTTTTCTCTAAGATAAAATACCAAATCAAATTAACAGACAAAAATGCCAAACTGCTAATGATCAAAATTGATATCAAAAGGTTGATGTCTTTCACAACATGAGCATCAACAAATCGCCATAGATAAGACGGGACGTACCCCTTCGTTCCATCCCATCCAAATATGCAATAGGTGAAAATAACAAAAAAACAGGTTACAGGCAATCTGTATATGGCAGGTCGGAACTCCCATTTTGCCACTAAATCTGCACTTATGATTGTGTCAACAGATGCAATCGTTACATAGATAGCCATAAACCAGATATAAGGAGAATAACCTGCATGTGGACGCCATTGCGGCACAAAATGAAACATCAACGAACTGAAAAAATATAAAGCACCAATCACAATAACACCTGAAAGTACAGTATAGATAATTGATCCTTTAACTGTCTTAGCTGTCGATTGCTTTTTTTCATATTTCATTGACAATATGGGAAGCAGCACGATCATCAGCGTTGAAAAAGCATAAAATGGAAGCTGCGATAATCGTTGAATAAAAAAGTAGCCCGCTGCATCTTGATCTGATAAAAAATGTTTTACTACGAATGACGGTACAAGTGCCCACACCCACCCAATTCCCGCACTGGCTGAAAACAACAGCAGGTATTTCTTCAACAATGGTTTGCAGTCAGAAAAATAAGGTTCATATCCTTTTTTGTGGCCCAGCAAATAGAAATAGATTCCATAAAATGACAGGGCCGCATTAACGAATGTCGATATAACCAAAGCAACTAAATACCCGGTAAATCCGTAGGTTGGCAGAAAAATTATGCTAGACACCATTAATGCAAGAGGTGTTACAAATGAACCTACCCCAATGATAAAAAAACGCTGAGTAGAACGTGCTAAAAGGCCAATCACTGGTATCCAGCTTGAAACACACAAATATATTAACATCCAAAACTGAATCCAACCTGAACTTATACCAACTCGAATCGCAAAAGAATTAAATGTAGCGATAAAGAGAATTACTATAACTATGGTGGACAACAACCCGAAAACAACCAGGTCCCTAACCAAACAATTGAGCTTGCCCCACTCTTCATTAGCTTCATATTTTGTTATGTATTTGATGACTACAGACGTAATCACCGTAAGAGGGATCGCCCCGATGGCAACAAACTGGGTTACAGGAGCGACAAGTCCGAGATCTGAAGCATTGAGAAATTTCGGAAGGATTAATAAATTGGTAATGAAATTAACAACTGCGCCAGCTTGAGAAAACACAAAGATGACACCCGAATGGAATACAATTGCGGGCATTCTCCCTTTAGTCCAGTTATAGAAATTTATTGACCGCTTAATCATAATTTTACGCTTATTGTATCCTCTGCCAGTAGGCGACAAAAATATTCATCAAACAAACCGGCGATCTCATACCAGCTGAACACTCGGATATCAGACGCGGCATTCTCCACCAGCTCTTTTCTGAACTCCGGCTCATGATAAAGTTTCATAATCGCGGATGGATAGTCTTTGGTCAGTAATGCGTTACGTCCGTTTTTAAATAGCAGGTTGGCGCGATCATCATAACCTAAAATCGGCTTTTCCCAAACCAGATATTCATGAAATTTTGCATTGCAATCCTGATTGGCAGTACAAACCAATACATCCGCCTGATCCATCACACACAGTTGATCGTTTTTTGGAAGATAACCCAGGAAAATACAGTTGTCTGAGGCGTATTGATCCAGATAGGGATAGTGCCGCCCAGTTAGGTAGAGCTTGATCTCAGGCGGCACATGACGCATGGCCTCACAGATATCCGCTGTCCGTTTCCACTCTGCCTGATCACCTGTGTAGACAATGTTCATCTTGCCTTCCAGCCTGACACTCCCGGCACTGCGATCAAAAACAGGTAGATCCGCGCCATTTGGGATATACTTACACTCAACCCCCCAATCTTTCCTGGCCTTGGCCTGCTGATAATAACTCAGCGTCACCACCGCATCCGAGCGCTTAATAATCTGCCTCTCGAACCAGCGCATAAATAGCCCTGGAATGACACCAAACACATCCCGCCACAGTTCACCATAGAGATCGTCCCATCCATGCACAACCTTGAAATTTTTGTGCTTGCAGAAAAAACGGCGGCAGATTAGCGGGTTTAAAGCGATCAACGCGCCATAGGTATAGACAATCTCCGGCTTGAACTTATCAATGGCTGCTGCCAATTTTTTAAAGCTTTTGGCAATGCTTAAATTAACGTAGGCGGTCTCCCATCCATATTTTTCGAGATTATAGCGGATAGCCCCATGACTGTATGGAAGTTTTACAAAATGCTCAGCCGCAGTCATATTCTCATTAATTAGACCTGCTCTGTCTGTATTTACAAGCAAAAATCGTTTTGGCATGGTTAGGTTAAAAAGGGTTGAAACAGTTAAAAAGGTTAAAGGGGTTGAAGAGTAAACAATGAACCAATCACTAGCAAGTCATACGCGGCTGTTCGCCCTTCATGATTCGTAATCCGCCCCAAACCGCAATTGACAACATTGCAATCAGGGAAAGAATAAATGGCAGAGGCTTGCGTTTTGCTCTCAAAACCACCTCGTGTTCACCAGAGGGAATTTTGACCGCGATCCAAACACCATCGGCAACACTCTTTTCCGCCTGCGTTCCATCAACCAGAACCTCGAATTTGCCGTTGTCTCTCTGATTAAAAACTAAAAGTGACTCGGATGATGAAGATGTCTTTACACCAATTGAATATGCGCCCGGTATACTTTGCTCAAACAACACCTCAAGCGCTGCATCTGATGCTGCAGGAGGATTGTCAGGCGGTTTAGCATCAGAGACAACCTGCGTTGAATCAACCATTTTAGTAATTTGCCCTTCTAGCGTAACGCCACCCTGCCATCTGGTTAATAACCGTGGTTTGGAGTCAATTCCACTTAATGCAACTAAAGAGAGTGTCGTTTCACCCGGCTGGACAGCTTGTCTGACAACCCCGGCACCCAGTTCAAAGTTAAGCAGAGGTCTCCCGCCCCCTGAACGTATCAACTGCTCCGCAGCAGTGTATGGTAATATGAGATACCTTACATTGAGTGCCTGCCACAAACGCATGGGTGCTTTTTGGAGCGAACTGAAAAGCTCCGCATATGGCTTGCCTGCGTCGTTGCTGCCCGGCATCAGCCCCTGAATTCCATTGAACCCCAGAGATAATCTAAACCAATCATGGCCGCTCTGCGCCCGAGGAGCATAATTAAGCACCCGGGGAAGCGAACCTGCCGCATCCCTCCTTAACGTTTTAACGGCAATGTTTTCTTTGTAATACGGCACAAGATCAATGACTTTCACATAACGGCGGGCTACAAAGGCCTGATCAAACACCAGCAAAGCCATAACCACATAGCCAAAGAGTGGGAGAAGGCGGCTGTCATCCGTCCTGCGTAATAACACAGCAAAAGCGGCAACAGGCGCAACCAGCACCAAAGAGCGCCCAATATTGCGCACTGCGTAAGCAACAGCGCTATCGGCATACGGAACCATCCCCAAGGCTTTGATATGTTCAGTAATGGATGTCTGTCCGGCCATAAACACCAATGCGGTAACAAGCAAAAAACCGGCAACCACAGCCGCAATCCAGACAAAACTGAACCTGAGCTTGGCTGAGTTCCTTTGATTCGACAAAAAGGCATGCACACCATAGCCACACAGCATTGCGGAAGCAACCTCAACCAGATGAAGAAATTTAACAGGCGCCCGAATCAGATCCATATAGGGAATCGCATAAAAAAGACGATATAGAGGGGTGAAGCGCCCCATTGACAAAAGCAGACAAATAACCCAGACCCCAATCCAGAATGGAACATCACGAAAGGCATCTTTTGACTCTGAATCTATGTCAGGAATCTTCCGAACTCTTAACCAAACAAAAACAGCAAAAAAAGCAAACACAACCGGGATTACTCCTAGATAAACCGTATGCTGACGGTAGTTGGGCATCATGCGCCCTTTCTGAAAGACGCTCTTGTGCGGTTGACCTAAACGCCCCCAGTAAGGATTACTTCCATACATAGATTCGTTACCGAAAATGCCTGGAACAACAAATTCCAGCATATCTTCGGGCGGCAAACTCCAGTTTGTCGCAAAAAGCCACTGCTCTCTGTCGTTTTTATCATCCTGCGCTTGATCACCAACACCACTGGTGCTCTCCGCAGGGCGGGACGAACCAGCAATCTGCGCTTTACGGTTAACAACCTGAGTGGTCACAGCATCATATATGCCCCCAAAACCGGCCAACCCCAGAAATACAATTGCAACCAGAAAGCGCGGCCATACACTCAACGCTGTTTTAGCAAAACCACTGCCATTGACAATCGTTAACCAGAGCGCATACGCCCCTGCTAAAGCACCTACTAATAAAAGCACGTCTGGCTGATGACCCACCCCCCATGCAAAGATCATGCCCAGCATTGCGAAATAAAAGAGTTTTTTCGTTCTAAAACCGCGGTCTAATAAGCCAAAGGACCATATAGCTGCAGAAAACATATGGAAATAGCCGCGATGCCCCGCACAAAAAAGCGTAAAGGTATAACCACTTAAACCAAGTGCCAAACCACCGCACCAAGCAGCGGTTGCCGACACTCCGCGTCCCCGAAGATAGTAAACTCCGGCTAATGTCAAAATAAACGAATCAATTATAAATGTCAGTTCATGAGCATAAAGCGGATCTAATATCATCCAGTAGAGCGAATAGGGAGTAAGATCCGCACCGCCCAATAAATTATGCCATGAGACAATACGGTATTGATAAGTGAAAAACGGCATTGCGTCGGGAGCGATCAAGCCTGAATATCTTCCTGAAACCGGGAAAAAAACATAGATTACCGCAATGACAAACAGCGTTAATCCAACCAGTATCTTGTTTCTCTTAATAAAATCTACCATCCAGCTTTATCCCTTAACCGTCCATGGAAATCACAACATAACAAATCACTTCAAAACATCATGGTTTTTTTGCAATCACCCAAAAATCATGCGAGTATCTATTCACAAGCGGGATTTTGCACAATATTTTATTCGCCCAGTAAATTGGCCAAACAGGAAGCTTATTCTCCGGGAGCCAGCCATGATACCCCATACCACAGATATCAAGCGATGCCGCGCCAAAAGAATCCTTCAAAATTTGAGCTGTGACCACATCGTCACCATGCGTCACAATCCCCATCAAGGTGGCTAGTTTCTCGGCAAATGCACATTGATTAACCATACGGTAACTGAACACATGGCCGCCTGGCTTCAAAACGCGGTGGCATTCTTTGAGTAACTTAACCTTATCCCGCACATGCTCTATCACTGCATAAAGAAGAATTCCATCAAACGAACCATCTTCAAACGGCAGCACACCCTCTTCAATCCAGCCAAAATCAATGCCCCGCTCCTCCATCACCAATTCCACGAATTTATTTCGGCGGCCATCCAATGTTGGCACATCGCAGGCTGAGACTTTAAATGATTTCTGTAATTCAAAGGAGGGTATGCCAAATCCGCAACCAATATCTAGCACACGGGAGTGTTTATCTAAATATGTCGAGAGCTGGCCAATGTTTTTTCTCTGCTCAACGCCATACGCAGTTTGATCAAGCGCAACAACACCATTGTAAAAATCAAAAAAACTTATTTTTCTGCCATATTTGTCCATGCAATTGCCTTTTTATCTAAACAAAGCCGCCAGCCAGCCAACCATATTCACCAGCTCTCTGAAACATATAACATCACATTATATGATTATTGTCCTTGCCTCACAAGCCGCAAAGATAAAACAGTGGCATTATATGCTTTAATTATTGTTAATGTTACTTTATAATTATCATCATCTTAAAAACGTAAAAACGGGTGCGTTTGTGAATTGGTGCATATTACCGGATAACCTTCAAAATCATTGTTGTCCACCGCATAGCGGAGGACATACTTATATTGCAAATCAAGTAAATCCGCCGTTACACGGTGGATTATTGCACCGATTCGCAGATGGCTAAAAAATTTTAACGACTTCAACGCTCCTACCTATGATTCACACACGCATAATGGGAATCGACACATCACTGCGCTCGACCGGTGTCGGTATCATTGAGAGCCAGGGTTCTAAGATGATTCCCCTCTACTATGGGCTGATAAAAACCGCGACCGGCTCCCCCCTTTCGAACTCGCTGCTGTATCTACGGGAAGAGCTGGAAAAGATCATTGCCGCGCATCAGCCACAAGTGGCGGCCGTGGAGGGGATCTTTTTTGCCCGCAATGTGAAAACCGCGATCCTGCTTGCGCATGCGCGCGGCACTCTGATTGCCCAGTGCGCTCAGCAGGGACTCCCGGTTTTTGAGTATGAGCCCCGGCGTGTCAAGATGGCGGTGGCAGGCTATGGAGCAGCCAGGAAGGAACAAATTCAAGAGATGGTGAAAACCCTGCTGCACCTTGAAAAAGTGCCGCCTCATGACGCTGCGGACGCCCTGGCGCTGGCGATCACCCATCTGCACAACCGCACCTCCATCCGACTTAACACAACCAGGCCCATTTAAGTGGGAGGGAGTGGAAGGGAGCTGAAGGGGTTAGGGAGAATTTTATTTTGGATAATAAAACCGTGAATGCAAATCTTGACGATGCCTCAACAAGCACTGATCCGCCAGCGACTGCTGTGTTGATTGCAAAGCCTGCAGCCAACCGCCTGACAACAGGCGCATACTCAATTCTAATTATCGCGATCAACGCCCGCTACAGCCACTGCTCTTATGCGGCGCGTACACTCAAAATCAATCTATTGGAATTGGAACAGCAGTGCTCCATTATGGAAACCGAGCTGATCATCACTCCGTTTCAACTGGCCTCTCAGATTGTCGAATGCAATCCGCGGATTGTTGTTTTCTCCGTCTACCTCTGGAACATACGCCTGATTGAGGCAACCGCACGCATCCTCAATGCTGTTGCACCGCAAATCAAACGCATTGCGGGCGGTCCTGAGCTGACACCGGATTACAGCAATGCCGCCCTCTTCCATCAATGCGTTATCGGTGAAGGCGAAAGCGGTTTGCGCCAGAGTTGCAGATCATGGCTGGACAACCCGCAAGCGATCCTGCCCCGGGTTGTGGTTCGGGAACCTGAAGACACTGCTGAGTTAAGACTTCCTTTCAACCTATACAGCGATGAGGACATCGCCCACCGTGTGATCTACGTGGAGGCCAGCCGTGGCTGTCCTTATGCTTGCAGTTACTGCACCTCTTCCAGGACGGGGCTGCGTCTGATCCCGCTTGAGCGACTGCTGCCCGGGTTGCAATCCCTATGGGAACGCGGGGTGCGCCAGTTCAAGTTTCTGGACCGCAGCTTTACCGCCGCACTCGCACATTCTAACGCTGTCATGAATTTTTTTCTTGAGCGCCAAGACCCTCAGATGTGCCTTCACTTTGAGATCAACACTGAGCGCTTGCACAACGAGACAGCGGAGTTGATGTCACGCTTCTCTGCGAACACCCTGCACTTGGAGTGCGGAGTTCAGACGCTGAATCCGGAGGTCGCTGTGCGGATCGGCAGGAGCGGTAAAATCGACCAGACGCTGGAAAACCTGAAACTTCTGACCTCACTGAACAGCGCGGTTGTCCATGCGGATCTGATTTTCGGCTTGCCGGGTGAGAGCGAAGGCTCCTTTGCCGCGGGGTTCAACAGATTGATTGCCACTTGCGCTCCCCCGGAGGTGCAGATCAACCTGCTCAAAGGGCTGCCCAGAACAGAACTCGTGCAGCATGCCGCCCGCTATGCGCTTAAATTCAACCCTGACCCTCCGTACGAGCTACTGGAATCCAACTCTATGGATTTCAAAACCTTGGTCAAACTACAGCGTTTAGCCCGCTGCTGGGAGTTGGTTCATAACCGGGGCCGTTACATAGCTGAGGTAGCGGCACTCAAGCAGCGCGGCCCGAATCTTTATCAGACTTGGACGCAGCTGGCTGATTTCATCTGCGCTCAGGAGGGTCGTATGTACAAAATCAGTGCCCCCCGGCTGAAAAACTGTCTGCATGAATTCCTTGCGAAATGATGTGGAATCGTTGATGGGCAGGAGACAGGATTCAGAAGTCAGAATGGAATCAGTGTGTCGCTCACAGAGCGACTACTACACATGCGCTGCACTTTAAAATATAGGCGGGCTGAAGCCTTGCCATTCGGTGTAGTAGCCGCTCTATGAGCGGCATTGCGCTGCGCGTTTCACCGCACGCCGGTTTGCAGGTTTTGCCGTTCGTGTAGTAGCCGCTCTATGAGCGGCATCGGTTGACGATGATGTGCGACGATGCTGGCTGACGATTCCCCGCACGTTTCCAATCGTCCACCATCGTCGCCGCTATCGTAAACCGGAGGCACAGCCTCCCTCCGCGCTCCGTGCGGGCATAAGAGGGTTTAGACATGAAAAAAGCAAAAGTAGAAGAGATAACCCCCTACACCAGCAGCGAGCGTAAGAGCGTACAGATTGAACAGGCGTTTGACCAGATCGCCCCACACTACGATTTCATGAACCGACTGCTCTCAATCGGCATTGACATCTCATGGCGACGCAGGGCACTTAACTCCCTGGCAGCCATGAGCCCTGAGCGAGTTCTGGATGTGGCCACAGGCACTGGCGACCTCGCCATCAGGCTGGCGGGTAAATTTCCAGGTGCAGCGATCACTGCCATTGATCTCTCACAGAAGATGCTGCAAGACGCACAGGCGAAAGCGCGTAAAAAGAAAGTTATGCGGCGGATTGAATTTTTGCAGGCCGACGCGCTTGCCATGCCCTTTCCTGATGCAACCTTTGAGCTGGCAACCATTGGCTTTGGTCTGCGTAACTTTGAAGATATCAACGCTGGATGCTGCGAGATGCAACGTGTGCTGAAACCAGGCGGAACACTTCTGGTGATCGAGCTCTCCCGTCCCCAGGCAAAAATCATCGCCAGCGGCTACAACTTCTATCTCTCGCATGTCATCCCTTTGCTGGGCCGCGCCTTTGCGGGATGTGAAACCGAGTACACCTATCTGACAGCGTCGATCAAAGAGGTCCCGCAAGGGGAGGCGATGCTTGCCATTCTGTCGCGAGCGGGCTTCATCAATTGCAGTGTTACGCGCTATGCCCGCGGTCTCTGCTCCTGCTACACGGCTACAGCTCGCTAAAGATACAATGGCAAAAGGTACACCAGCCGTGCCGAGAAAAAACGATGGGGTAACTCGACGGTCGACTACATCGGAGTCGGGGTCGTAATCGGAATCGGGGTCGACCTCGTCCGCTTTTCGATACCGATTCCGATGCCGACCCTGACCCCGAGTTACAGGCGAACTTTGTCGTAAACTTTGTCGTAAACTTTGTCGTAAATAAATGAGCGAGAAGGATCGACAAAGTTTGCGACAAAGTTCACGACAAAGAGTAAAACACAGGAAAAGCCCCTTAACCTGTTTGAAGTTATGGGCAAGTGTGTCACTTGCGCCAACTCTCGGTGAACTTACCGAGTGGCCAGAGTTCAAAGCGGCGGACAATCATCTCAGCGGCCTCTGTCTGAATGCAGACGCGCCCCTTGCTGGGAGATACATCAAAGGCCTCATTGACTATCTGACCATTGAAAATATAGCGCAGAGTATCCCCTTTGGCGATTACTTCAAGACGGTTCCACTCGCCAGCCGGGGCATCCAGATCATCTGGACCACGGTAGTCCAGTACATCTTTCCAATTTGGATCACGCTTCTCCCAGTTGACGCGTCCGCTGGTGACGGTTGTGTGCGGGGCGCCACGTTTCCACCTTCTATGCCCTTTCTCGTTCACCTCGATTTCACTGGTCAGAGATGATGTCAACTGCGTGCCGTCTTTCAGTTTAGCACTGAGTACGATGATATCCCCCATTCCGCCATCAATGATCTGAGCTTCGAAGCAGGCAATCCATGTTCCGCCGATTGTTCCGTGCGGTCCGTAGGCATGCACCAGTATCCCGTTATCGCGTGCCCTTTCGGCCCGTTTTCCCCATGTTTTCTGACCCCACTTGAATTCAATTACCAGGTGGTAATCCTGAAAAATCTCCTTTGTAGCCATATAGCCGTAACCGCGTCCGCTAATATGCAGCATGGTATCCTGCATCTTAAAAACTTCTAACGGCGGGTCAGCTAGCTCGAATTTTGGATTGATATTAAACTCAACCTCGTTATTGCGAACAAGATCCAGTACGTTTACCTTTTCGGTCACGGATTTTGCAAGGCTGGATAGTGCTAAGAACGCGCTTATAATAAGTAGCATTGATTCAATCTTTACTCTCTTCTTAATCATCATCACGGTCTCCTTTGTTTGTCAGGACAATTCCTGCGCCTTTATTGGATAAATAATCATCATCATTATACATATAAAAAGCAAATCTCTCAATCTCAAACATATGAATGTTGAAAAGTTTAAAGTTAAGCTCGCGCTGCGGCACTCATTTAACCATTTCAAAGCTTCAATTGTTTTGAAATTGATTTTCTAAGAGGTGTCCCATATACTTCTAGTTTTGTTTTTAGAAAAAGAGAGAATCGATTATGACACTCGCGGAATTAGAGAAACAGCAGGCTCAGTCTTTGGCAGAGGTGGCGGCAGCGCAGGACGCGTCCGCGTTGGAACAGCTCAGGATCCGGTACTTGGGCCGCAATGGCATTGTGCCGGCTGTGATGAAGCGGATGAAGGATGTGACGCCCGAGGAGCGCCCGGTCTTCGGCAAGAGTGTCAATGATTGGCGCACAGCACTTGAAGCGGCTATGGCTGCCAAGGCTGGGGCAGCCGCGCAGCCCTGTGCGGCACGCAATGCTTTTGACCCCACGCTGCCTGGTCGCTGGCCCGCGCCAGGAGCCAAACATCCGGTTTCACGCGTGATCGAGGACAGCGTGGCGATTTTTAACCGGCTCGGCTTCTCGGTTGCCGATGGCCCTGACATTGAGAATCGATTTAATAATTTCACGGCACTGAACACGCCCGCGCACCACCCCTCTATGAATGCTTCGGATACCTTCTGGCTGGCTGAGGACCAACTGCTGCGCACGCAAACTTCTCCGGTTCAGATCAGGATCATGACCCAGCATCAGCCGCCAGTGCGCATCATTACACCTGGCCGAACCTATCGCCGCGACACAACCGACGCGACCCACAGCGCCAACTTTCATCAGATGGAGGGGTTGTATGTTGACACTAAGCCGGTTTCACTCTCTGACTTAAAGGCGACGTTGGCCTATTTCGCCAAAGAGATGATGGGCTCGACAGCAGGTGTCCGCTTCCGTCCGCACTTTTTCCCCTTCACTGAACCGAGTGTTGAGGTCGATTTCGCCTGTCATGTTTGTGCAGGGCAAGGCTGCCGCGTCTGTAAGATGAGCGGCTGGATTGAGATTGCCGGTGCCGGAATGGTTGATCCCCGCGTGTTTGAGTTTGTCGGTTATCCCCCTGAGGAGGTCTATGGGTATGCCTTTGGTTTTGGCATTGAGCGGATTGCGATGATTAAATACGGGATCCCGGATATTCGTTGGCTTTATGAGAATGATGTGCGTTTTTTGGAGCAGCTCCGCTAGCGCGACGGCAGGGGAGCAGTTGTCATTGGAGCGGCACGCAGGGTGCCCGAGAATCAATATTTTGAGGCGAGATTATGAAATTACCGGTCAGTTGGTTGAATGAGTATGTGGATGTGTCGGATCTGCCAGTCCAGGAGCTGGCTGCGAAGCTGACATTCTCCGGGGTTGAAGTTGAGGGTATTGAAGAGATGGGAGCCAATCTGGACGACCACTTTGTGGTCGGTGAGGTTCTCACCTGCGAATCACATGAAAATTCCGATCACCTGAGTGTCTGCTCAGTGTTTGATGGAGTTGATAGGTACCAGGTGGTTTGCGGGGCAACGAACTGTCGAGCCGGTATCAAGGTGGCATTTGCCAGAGTCGGCGCGGTGATCCCCAAGGGAGGCTTCACAATCAAGAAGGCCAAGCTGCGCGGGGTCGCCTCCTTTGGAATGCTCTGTTCAGCCAGCGAGCTTAATCTGGCGGATGAGAGCGATGGGATCATGATTCTTGATCCCAACGCCTTGACCGGAACTCCGATGTATGAACTGTTACCCGCCGCCGAGAGCGTGCTGGATCTGGAGATAACCTGGAACAGGCCCGACTGCCTCTCCATTATCGGCATTGCCCGTGAGTTTGCCGCGCTCCTGGGCCGACCGTTGAGGCTTCCCTCCATTGATTTCCCAGAGAGCGGCGAGCCAGTTGAGAGTTTTGTCCAAGTCAAAATCGAGGCACCTGATCTCTGCCCCCGCTACACAGCCAGGGTGCTGACAGGTGTTCAGGAGGGTGCCTCTCCGCTCTGGATGCAGCGTCGACTTGAGATATGCGGGATTCGCGCGAACTCTCTGGCCGTGGATGTGACCAACTACGTGATGCTTGAGATCGGGCAGCCCTTGCATGCCTTTGACTACCGTAAGTTGGCGGAACAGCGGATTGTGGTGCGTCGCGCTCGGCAGGGGGAGGGTATGACCACGTTGGATGGTGTGGCGCGTAAGCTCGACAGCAGTATGCTGGTGATTGCCGATGCGCGCGAGCCAATCGCTGTGGCGGGTGTCATGGGCGGCGCTGAGAGTGAGATTGAGGATGACAGTGAACATGTATTGATCGAAAGCGCGCTCTTTGATCCGAGCGCCATTAAATTTACGGCTGAGGCGCTAGCTCTCTCAACAGAGTCTTCACGTCGCTATGAAAGGGGGGTTGATCCTGATCTGGCGGATTGGGCCAGCCGCCGGGCCACCGCGCTGCTGGTGGCGCATGGCAACGCCCGAGTTGCGCGCGGTGTGATTGACTGCGACTTTCGCCATTATGAAAAGATGGCAACCCCCTTTCGGTTTGATAGCGCCCGCCAGGTGATCGGGGTGGCGTTGAGTGATAACGCGATGATTGAGATTCTGGACAGCCTTGGCTTGCGGTTGAGATCCAACGCCAACGGTCATGCTGTTTTTGAGATTCCCTCCTATCGGCTGGACTTGACTCTGGAAGCTGATTTGATTGAAGAAATCGCTCGAATGCATGGGTTGGATAACGTGCCGGCCGACGTGCTGGAATCCGCCTCCGCTTCAACTCTGGATGATACGTTCTTTTATGATCGTAAGCACTGTCGCGGGATTTTAACTGGCATGGGTTTTACCGAGGCCATGCATTACAGCTTTCTCTCGGCAGGTGAGTTGGATGCCTTTGATAAACGTGCGAGCGCCCAGCGCGCTGTGATTCCTAATCCGGTCAGCGGTGATTACGGTGTTTTAAGGGACTCCCTGCTGCCGCAAATGGCGACATCACTGGGGCGTAACGCCTCACGGCAGGTTGAATCAGCCGCTCTTTTTGAGATGGGCCGGGTTTTCATGAAGAGCGCTGATGGAGTTTTCGAGGAGGAAGAGCGCCTCTCAATGGGCATGATGGGCCCGTTCGGACGCTCGTCGATTGACCGACGCAGGGTGGTTTCAAATGAGGAGGCTTTGCTGTGGCTCAAGGGCGCAGTAGAAAATCTGATCTGTATGCTGCACGCCGGCAAAGTGGAGTTCAAGTTGAGCGGCCATCCGGCAATGGAAGAGGGCTGGAGCGTGGATATCCTGCTGAATGATCAGGTGGTCGGGCGCATGGGGCTCCTGTCAGCCAGGCTGCGGCATCAGTGGCGTATGAACCTGCCAATGCCGGTGGCTGAATTGAGGCTGACTCCGCTACTAGCGGAAGTTGGGAGAATTGCCGGTGTAAAGCCAGTGCCCGCGTATCCTCAGGTGCAACGCGATGTCGCGTTTATCAGCGATGCCACCCTTACCCACCGTGATGTGGTGGCCTGTATCAAACAAGTTGCATCTGATGAATTGACAAAGATCGAGTTATTTGATATATTCACATCAAAAGAAATTGGGAAAGGAAAGCGCAGTTTGGGATATACCCTTTCATTCCGATCTCTGGAACGAACTTTGACCGATCAGGAGGTGAATCAATCCTTTATAAAGATTGTTCAGGCCCTGAAAGATGAGCTCAAAGTGGATGTTAGAGAGGGATGATGGCTGCGCCCCCAGGGAATTGATTTTCAATATAATTTGCACGCAGACAGGGTTAGGCCTGTCAGCAAAACGAAGTCAACCCTGCTTTGTTCGCGGATAAGCGGCGGTTCTCTGACCTTCAGTAAACTATGGGAACTTGAATGCGTCTGCCCGGTGAGCCTGTCTTTGACAGGTTCCGAATCGGCTGGCGACTAGGGTACCCACCTCGTGAGCGAGGTTTCAGAGGTGCTGACAATACGGCAAAGTGGGGTTTTTTATTTTAGTCAACAGGGGAGTAATGAAAAAGAAGCTGACCTTTTTTTTAATGGTATGCCTCACAGCGGCATGTCATAGCTTAGAGGCAAAGTCGTTGCCCGAGGTCACGCAGGCTGCCTTGAGTGAGATGGGCGTCACATATGGCATTCCCCAGATGAGCGGTTTTATTTTTGTAAACGGACGCTATCTGCCGCCTCCCTATGCAGTCACCCGCCGCGGCAATGCTATTTTCATTAACCGGCATCAAATTGAGCAGCCAGTTGCTTGGAGCTATTTTGACAGCTCCGTAGTCGACACGCCTGAGGCCATTGACCCCGGTGAGCTCAATGCCGAGAGCAATGTCCTTGATCAGAAACCGCGTGGCGAGGGGGAGTCTGCGGATGCGGCTCCTGCCAAGGTCGCCAGTATTGACGCACTCTTTTCCGAGGATGTGGATGCCGGCGCTGACACGGCTGTGAAAGAGCAGGGTGTGCAAAATATCAGTCACATAGACGATCTGTTCACCGACGACGAACCTCCCAAGCGCCCCGTTGCTAATCTGTTTCAGCCGCAGCCCGCCCCAGTCAAGGAGGCCAAACCAGCTGTTTCTCAAACAACAGAGCAGCTTCAGGAGAAAAAAGAGATTTTGAAGGCACGACTGGATAAAAAGCGCGAATTTTATGAACGCGCTATCGCTAAAGGTGAACTCTATTTTTTCAACACCTCGCACAACCAGATCAATGGTAACTATGGAACTGCCCGCACCCTGATCGAGGTGCTGCCAGGGGCCTTGCGCTACTCACGCTCCCCATCCGAACTGATGAGCTTCCTGCGTGCGGGCAATGTCTATTTTATTGATCTCACCACCTGTGAGGCATTATACAAACATAAAACAACCTTCCCTCTGCTCCAGCAACGCTTGGACAATATTAAGGAGATGGAGTATCTTAAAGCCGCAAAAAAAGAGTAATCCTGTACCACGATTTGATCAGAGCGCATTGGACCGATTTTGTCAGATCCTGGCCTCCCTCTCATCGCCGGATGAAGTTCAGGTTTTTTTGCAGGAAATCTTGACTGCCAATGAGCGGCGTGATATAGCACTGCGCTGGCATCTGCTTGAACTTTTAGATGCCGGGATGACGCAGCGCAAGATTGCCGAGATGCTTGGTATCAGCCTCTGCAAAATCACACGCGGCTCAAAGCTCTTGCGGAATAAAAAAAGCGTTGCAGGCCGCAAACTTAAAGGTTACAAAGCATGAGAATGATTTCCAGAAATATCCAATTGCAAATGGAGAACTCCTCCTGGATTAGAAAGATGTTTGAAAAAGGAGCTGAACTGAAGCAGAAGTTCGGTGCGGAAAACGTTTTTGACTTCAGCCTTGGAAACCCTGATCTTCCGCCACCGGGCAACACACGTGAGATACTGATTGAGCTTGCGGGGCAGTTGAGTCAATCTCTGGGCATGGGCTACTGCCCCAATGCGGGTCTGCCCATTTTTCGGGCAGCACTCGCTGAAATGCTGGTCCGCGAACAGCAGGTGGAGCTTAAGGCAGCGCATGTGGTTGTCACCTGCGGCGCAGCTGGAGCACTGACCGCGTTTTTCAGAGCAATACTGGAGCCAGGCGACGAGGTACTCTGCCCAGCCCCGTATTTTGTCGAGTATGGCGCCTACTGCGGCCATTTTGGCGGCGTTCTGCGCCCGGTGCCTTCGATTGCTCCGTCATTTCAGCTTAATTTAGAGGCGATCAAAGCCACGGTATCTGAGAAAACCCGCGTGGTGCTGATAAACTCGCCCAATAATCCGACTGGCTGTATCTATCCACTGGAAACACTGCGTGAGCTGGGAGCCTGGATCACGGGGATTAATGAGAGACGGGAGCGTCCTGTTTTCCTGGTCAGCGATGAACCCTACCGTTTTCTAGTGTATGACGGGGTGGAGGTGCCGCCAGTGCTTCCTTTAACCCCGTTCGCGCTGGTACTCGGATCTTTTTCTAAGAAACTCTCGATTCCCGGGGAGCGTGTCGGCTACTTGGCCGCCAACCCGCAGATGCCTGATGTCCAGACCCTGATCAACGCCGTCACCTTGACCAACCGCACACTGGGATTTGTAAACGCGCCGGTGATCGGCCAGCGCATGGTCCTTAAAATGCTGGATGCTGGGGTGGATATAGGAATTTATCTGCGCCGGCGAGATGCCATGGCAGCGGTTTTGAGGGCGGCCGGCATTAGTTTCAGTATGCCAGCTGGGGCCTTTTACTTCTTCCCTGAGGCACCAGGAGGAGATGATGTTAAGTTTGTGGACGCACTGTTGCAACGCAACATCCTGGCAGTTCCTGGAACAGGTTTTGGCTACCCCGGCTATTTCCGGCTCTCTTTCAGCGTGGAGGAGGATGTCATCCGGCGTTCCGCGTCCGCCTTTAAAGAGGCGGTCGCAAGTTCGCGAAGAGCGCGCTTCCAATCCACAAGTTAGTTTAATACAATAATTCAATGCGAGCAGTAGCTCGCAACCGAAAGTTAAAAAAAAGGAGCTGAAAATGAGATCAAGATTGATGATATTCCTGAGCATGGTCATGTTGACCGTTGTTTTACAGGGCGCGGAACAGTTTTATGTTGTTAAACTGACCGATATGATTGGTGGTGTTGGCTACAGAGTTATGTCCGCCGATGAGTATAAAAAAGCCTTTCAAGAGGTTCAGGCGGAGATGCAGATTTTCACGGAGATGTTGGCCGAGTGTAAAAAAGAGTGGAGCGCGGATAAAGAACGCACAGAGGATTTTCCGGCGAACAAATTTAAGGTGCGCAAGATCGCTAAAGGTGGAGCGACTTATCCGACAGAAGAAAAAGCCGCGAAGAAATTGGAGCGCCTAGAAGAACGCGTGACTACGGATCGCTTAGCGATGCTGGATAAAAACGCCAAAAGCTTCAAGAATATGAATGAGCGCACACATGCCCGTGAAGCCGCCAAACTCAAGGCTTTTAAGGAAGGCTTTGAACTTATATCCAAGAAGATGGCAGAGAAATTGGGCCGACCGGTTGAGGACTTCGGATTTGATCTGATTGTCCCTGAACCAAAAATTGGGCACTAAAAATAATTCGGCGCACCGACCGAGCGCAGGCCGAGAACGCGCCGGCAAAGCGAAAGTGTCGCGCAATGCAAATTGAAAGCTATCAGGCGACTGGCCACAAACGAGCCCCCCCCCGGCTGTCACGGTCCGCGGCTACAGTGCTTTGCAGGGCGAATTGCAAGCTCTTTGCAAGAGTTGTCGTTCGCTGTCGCTCATAGAGCGACTACTACACATGCGCTGCACTTTAAAATGCAAGCTGGCTTGCAAACCTTGTCGTTCGGTGTAGTAGCCGCTCTATGAGCGGCATTGCATGTTTTGTGTCGCAAGTAGAGCGGCTTTGATAGCGAGAGCGGATTAGGATTAAGACAAGGTGCGAGAGCAACGTAGGTCAGATTTTCAATCGGACATCTCCGGGTGAAAACCGGAGCGACTAGAATTCGTCTGCGCCTGCGGTTAACGATAACCACGACGATGCTGGTCGGCGGTTTTCAAGTTTTAATTTTTTAATTAGGAGTAATGAAGTGAGTCTAAAAATCTGCAAATGGTCGATTGCCGAACCCACTCCAACAGTGGAGAAATTTCTCCGACGCCCCGCCTTCGCACCTGAGGCTGAGAGCGTCGCTGCTGAGGTATTGGACGATATCAAGCAGCGCGGGAATCCAGCTGTGTTAGCCGCTGTCCGCAGATTTGACGGTGCGACCCTTAAGACATCCGAGATGTTACTCTCCCAAGAAGAGTTGGCGACCGCTGTCAAAGGGGTGCCGACACGCATCAAACGGGCGGTTCGTGATGCGCATGCCCGCGTGAAGCTGTTTGCGGAGGCTGGCATGCGCGACGCATGGCAAATGGAGACAGCGCATGGCGGTTTTCTGGGCGAGTGCTTCTCGCCCATGGAGCGCGTGGGGGTCTATGTTCCCGGCGGAACCGCGCCGCTGGCATCCACCGCGATTATGACCGTGACGCTGGCAAAGTGCGCTGGAGTGCCGGAGATCGTTGCCTGCACGCCCTGCGGTCGGGATAAAACAGTGAACTCCGTGCTGCTCTATGCCTTGAAAATCGCGGGCGCAACCGAGATATACAAGGTCGGCGGCATTCAGGCGATTGGAATGATGGCATTCGGAACCCGAAGTGTCGCGCCGGTACAGAAGATTACCGGCCCAGGCAATGCCTATGTCACCGCTGCCAAGCGACAGGTTTATGGATATGTGGGTATAGATCAGGTTGCAGGTCCCAGCGAAATTGCGGTACTAGCCGATACTTCCGCCAACCCGGCCTGGGTGGCCGCTGACCTGCTGTCACAGGCTGAGCATGGCAGTGGCGAAGAGAAATCACTGTTGGTGACCGATTCGTTGGCAATGGCTCAAGAGGTGAAAAAGGAGCTGCTCTTGCAGCAGACAACCCTTTCGCGCAGAGAGCTGATTGGACGTGTAATCAAAAAAAATGGCATCCTGCTGGTGGTTGTGCCAGATTTGAAGCAGGGCATTGAGCTGGTCAATCGCTTTGCCCCCGAGCACTTTGAGATTATGACAGCCAATGCACGCGAGCTGCTGAACCAGGTGCGTTGCGCTGGCGCAGTGTTTATTGGTGGATGGACACCCGAGGCTGCCGGCGATTTTATCGCCGGGCCGAGTCATGTTCTACCAACCGGTGGTGCTGCTCGCATGTTCAATGGTTTAACGGCAGATGATTTTAGGCGACGGCACAGCTTTGTGGAGTACACGCAGGCGGATTTGGCTGAGACACGCGCGTCGATTGAAACCTTTGCGGAGGTGGAGGGGCTGGATGCGCACGGGCGCAGCGCGGCCATTCGCTTTGAGTAATGAAAAAAGAACGTTTAGACACACTGCTGGCGGATGCAGGGCTGGCTGAGAGCAGAGAGTTGGCCCAGCGCCTGATCATGGCAGGCGCGGTGCGGGTCTCCGGGCAGGTGGCGACCAAATGCGGCCATCGTTATGCAACAGATCTGCTGTTGGAGGTGACCGCCCGACCACGATTTGTCAGCCGTGGCGGCGATAAGATGGAGGGGGCTTTCACCGCCTTCCCTGATTTTGATGTGACCGGCCTGGTTGGTTTGGATGTGGGCTCTTCCACCGGAGGCTTCACCGACTGTTTGCTGCAACATGGCGCAACACGGATGATTGCAGTGGATGTTGGGCGGGGCCAGTTGCATTGGAAATTGCGTCAGGACCCGCGTGTGCATGTGATGGAATCTTTTAATGCGCGTTATCTTCGGCTGGAGGATCTGCCAGAGCAGCCGCAGGTGGCTGTGACTGATGTCTCTTTTATCTCTTTGAAACTCATTCTGCCGCCCATGGTGGAGGTGCTGGAAGCAGGACGTGAAATTATTTCGCTGATCAAGCCGCAGTTTGAAGCAGGGCGTAAACACGCTCCGCGCGGGGTGGTGCGCGACCCTGCGGTACATCAGGCAGTGGTGGAGGATATCCGTTGTTTCGGTACTGAAGAGCTGAAGTTGAAGTGGCTGGGCTGCGTTGAATCACCCCTGCGAGGACCGGAAGGGAATGTCGAATTTCTAGCGCGCTGGCGTAAGGAGTGCTCATGATGCGAACCATTGGTGTAATCACAAATTTCAGTAAAGAGCGGTCAGCGGAGCTGCTGGCAGAGGTGGTTGCGTGCGCCCAAGGGCTCGGCTTTGAACTCTGGCTGCAAAGCTCGGCATGCGGCCCGCAAGCGCCCTGCCAGTGCTGTGACGTGGAGTGCTTTGTGGAAAAAGGGGTCGAGGCTGTAGTGGTACTCGGCGGCGACGGCACGATGTTGGATGCGGCCCATCAGATGGGAGACCATCAGCTGCCGATGATGGGTTTGAACATCGGCTCGCTGGGCTATCTGACGAGCGTTGAGGATCATCAGTACGAAGAGGCTTTGCGTCACCTGTACAACGGCTCTTACACTGTGAGCCACCGCACAGCACTGGCCTTGAAGGTCATTCGTTCCACAGGTGAAACCATTGTCCTGCCAGGTGCGTTGAACGACGCGGTGGTCAGCCGCGGGGCAACCGGGCATGCGGTTAAGCTGGAGTTGATCCTGGATGAGATGAGCGTGTCGCAGTTTTTATGCGATGGCATTATTGTGGCCACGCCAACTGGCAGCACCGCCTACTCGCTGGCTGCCGGGGGGCCGATCGTTATGCCGGCCACCCCTGCCTTTGTGGTCAGCTTTATCTGTCCGCACTCCCTGACCTCGCGACCGTTGGTATTGCGGGACACCACCAGGATTGTAATCAAGGTGATTGAGTGCAGTTCGCCCATGCTGGTCAGCTCTGATGGGCGTTGCAATGAGTTGATTACTCAGGGCAGTCGCATTGAGATCGAAAAACACACACTGACGGTTCCGGTGATTGAGTTGCAAGGGTATAACCCGTATGAGGTGATGCGCCGCAAACTGAGTTGGGGTAGTCGCGGTGCTTGAACGGCACGGCAGTGCGTTTCTTTTTGGCAAAAGATCATCTTGGCTATATTTGACCTATCGATCTATCGTGTCCGCTCCCCCAAACCATAAACCCTAGCAGTTTTTCGGACTTCGGAGAAGTCCGAAAAACTGCTAGGGTTGGCAAACCAATGCAGCGATCCGTTGCAACGCTGGCGGATGCGAATACTCTAAAAACACCTTGAGCGGATGCGGGGTCAGGTTGCTAAGATTATCGGCCGAGAGTTTTTTCAAGGCGGCGACCATCACCATCGGCTCTCCGGTTATCTCAGCAGCGAAGTGATCGGCAGCATATTCGTTTTTGCGGCTGAGGATGTTTTGAAAGATCGAAATCACAAAGCTGATCGGGGAGAAAATAAAACTAAAGATAAAAAGGCCTGCATAAACTGGAGATCCCTCAACCCCGAAAGCGGAAAAAACAACGGTGCTTTTCAGGATCAGCCCCAACAGATAAAGCATTAAGGCTGAGGTCAGGAATGAGAGTGCCATGGATTGAAAAATATGTTTTTTCTTATAATGTCCGATCTCATGCGCCAGAACTGCGACCAGCTCTGCGGAAGTGTGCTTCTCAATCAAGGTGTCGAAGAGCGCGATCTTCTTATTTTTGCCAAAGCCTGTGAAAAAGGCATTCGATTTAGCGGAGCGCTTGGAGCCATCCATGGTATAAACACCCTTAAGGGTGAAGTTTGCTCTGCGGCACATCGCCTGGATCGCCAGATTCAACTCCCCCTCATCTTCCAGCGGAGTAAATTTGTTAAAAAGCGGCATGATCCAAACCGGAGCCACATACATCAACACCAGCGAAAAAATGGTCAGGGCCACCCAGGCTAACAACCACCCGTTTTCCACGAAAGAGCGAAAGAACCAGATCACACACAGATAAACAGGAACCCCTATCAGCACTGTAAGCAAGAGTGATTTAACAACATCCAGAACAAAGGTTTTCGTAGTGGTCTTATTAAAGCCAAACCGTTCTTCAATCACAAACGTGCGGTAGGCGGAGAAAGGGATTGAAAGCAGGAGTGTCGCGCCATAAAGCACTCCGACAAACGCGAGACTCTGCCAGACCCAGCCATCCGACCACGACCGTACCGCTCGATCCAGAAAACCCGGGCCCTTGAAGAGCAGAAAAAGCACGATCACTGCCGTGCTGATCGCGCTGCTAAGCCCCTCAAAGCGGGTGTTCTTTCTCAAGTACTCCTGCGATCTCTTATACGTATCACCCTCATAAACATCTGCGAACTCTGCGGGCGGAGAATCATCTAAAGCCATGATATTTAAATAATCCACCAACTTGGCGAATAAAAACTGCACAATAATAAAGGCTGGGATCAGAGTGTAAATCAATTCAGGTTTCATAAGATGTAATTTAAGCATGACAGGCGCTCGATGTCAATTGCGCTTTAGTTTTCTTAAAATGTTCTGGCTTTGAATTCCAGGAATGGTATTATTGCGTTTTGTCATATTTTAGTTACAAGCGTACAACACAAATACAAGCATACAACACAAAGGGGACTGAATGAAAAAGAGAGCAGTTGGTTATATTGTCATGATGGCTGGAATTATCACAGGATCATATCTTTACGCCCAGACAGCGGATGATGGTTTTGTCTCGTTGTTTGATGGCAAAACCTTAAATGGATGGGAAACTCGCGGCGGTAAGTCGACCTACAGGATTGAGGAGGGTGCGATTACCGGATTCTTCGGAGATGCCGGACGCAATACATTTTTGTGTACCAAGGCAATGTATGGAGATTTTATTCTACGTTTGGAGTTTAAGCTCGAAGCAGGTAACTCTGGTGTGCAGTTCCGCTCTGCATCACGTAAAAACGCCAGTGAGGTAGAAACAGTCTATGGATATCAGGCAGAGATGGCTAGTGATCCCAAGCTCATCACCCGTATCTACGACGAGGGGCGGCGCGGCTCTAAGTTTGGCCGGACGTGGCTGGATAACACAGAGCCTGAAGTGCTCGATAAATCTGTAGCCGCCTACAAACAGGGTGATTGGAACAACATGGAAATTCAGTGTGTCGGACCTTCGATCCGCACATGGCTGAATGACGTGCCGGTCGTCAACTTCTTTGACGATGCGTCCTTCTCTGGTTTCGTCGGTTTGCAAGTTCACGCGACCAAAGACCCGAATGGCAAGCCCTGCGCCCGCTGGCGCAATATTCGTATCAAGGATCTGGGCGCGAGCCAGTGGACACCCTTCTTTGCCAAGGGTGCCAATGGCAAGCACTCGCTCAAAGACGCACGTTTCGTGCTGCCTGACGACTGGTCTTTTCAAGATGCCAAAGGATATCTTGTTGGACAGCATCAGAAGGGCGAGAAGCGTGACGGACTGGTGGTTTCGGACAAGGAGTATCATGATTTTATTGTGCGCGTGACCTATCAGATCTTTGGCGGCAACAGTGCGTTGTATTTCCGGGCCGAGGAGGTGAACACACCGTGGCTGCTCAAAGGATTTCAAAACGAGATCGCTGGCAACAGCAGAGATTCAGCGCTGTGGCATACGGCTGGCGATAAAACCAAGGGGCGCGGATGGGTAGCGACCAATGCCGAATTTATTGCCAAGGTGCGTAATGCTGAGGGCTGGAACACAACCTGTACCGTGGCGTACGGTGATCGCATCATTTCAATCCTGAATGGTCAGCGCACGATTGATATTATTGATCCACTCTGCGAAAAAAGCGGCAAGGTCGCCTTGCAGTTGCATGGTGGCGCAAATGCCACAATGTGGTTCAAAGATTTTGAGATTCTAGAGATCACACCTGAAATGCGTACGTTGATTGACCGGTAAATATGGGAACTGCTGCAATCTTAATCAGGCCGCAGTGGGCAACTTCACCTTTTTCTTAGCTGGAGTCATCCCCTTTATTGTTGGCACCTCGCTTGCAACGCTGCGGCGCAACAGTGCCGGTGTGCCGCTGATGTAGCCCGCCTGGGAGCAGGCTTCCGTTTTCGCGTTTCGCAGCTACGCCAAGCCTGTACTATACCTCATTTCCCCAAACGCGTAGCGTTTGTTACTAAAGCAGCGGGCTTTTCACCATAAACTTTTCAGTGAGGGCGGAGAGCTTTCGCATATTACCTAGCGCAGCATAGCCGCAACCAATTTTTTATCTCTCACAGAGACGCAGAGGTCTCAGAGTTGTTTCAGAGTTTCCACCAGCAAAGACTCAAAGGCGTAAAGTTCGGGCTCGACGTTCCCAGTTTTCCACATTTTTCACCTCTAAGATTTTTCACCTTAAAATATTCTCTCAGTGCTGCGAAAAGTTCAGCTACTCTCTGTGTTCTCTGTGCCTCTGTGAGAGATAAAAAACGTGCAAAAAAAACAAGAAGTTGAATGATAGTAGTACAAATTCATGCGATTGCGGCGGATAGCTGCTTTAGGGTTCAACGTTTTTATTGCGGTGGTCGGTTGCGCGTTTGTAGTAGTCGTCCCATAGTTCAATGTCGAATTCCTTGACTATGTCAGCACTGGTGACTTCATCGAGATTGGAGGTGAGCAGCACTGAGCCGAGATGCCCAGGATCGGAGATGGTTACACCGCGGCCATATTTAGCCTTGGCCGCATCGAGTTTTTTCCAGTTATAATCAAGGTGTACCACTTGATAATCGAGATTGATTTCCGTCGAAATATACTTGAAATAGTTGGTTGAACGGGCGACGCATTGGCCAAGGGGGTCGATGATGTTGTTTTCGTCTCTGGCTATAGAACCTACGAAAAAACTCCGGCAGTGGTATGCCCAGTAGTTCTGCATCAGTCCACCGTGATACATCGATGAGAAGATGACCAGGTCAGGGCGCTGAATTGCACAGCGTTCGAGAAGTTCATGGAAGTTGAGGTCAAAACAGATCGCCATGGTTACCCGGCCGAAATCGGTCTGAAAAACCGGTGCGTCCTTGCCGGGGATGATTCCCCAGCGTTCGTTTTCGCCTACGGTGGTGTAATTCTTGTTATAGATGCCGACAATTTCACCTTTGCGGTCAATCAGCTGCGTGGAGTTGCGCCAAGTTCCGTCCGGCAGCTTGCGTGCGGCTGAGTAGGCGATATAACATTTGTTTTCTTGGGCGACCTTGCAGAAGAAATCGCGCATCTTGTTGCCTCTGTATTCATAGTAGCTCAAGCGCTGCTCAAATGACATCGTTGGAAACCTGTCGCAGGCTTCGGGCAACACGATCAGATCAGGGTGCTCCGGCAACACAAAGGCGAGTTGGGTTTTCCAGTGGTTTTTCATCAGTTCGACTGCTTGCTCATTCTTCGCCGGGTAACTCATAAGCAGCTCGGGGCCGAGTGAACTGACCACAATTTTTCTTCTGCTTTTTATTGGCTTAGCCGCGATTGTTTGCGATTCATCAACAGCCGCAGCCGCGAATGCCGTGGTGGTCAGCGTCAGCGCTAACATCAAACTACAAGTTTTAAGCATCATTTTACAAGGTCCTTTCTGGTTGTTTTTAATATAGATTCTGATCAATTAACTCTTTAACTTTCTCGCGCCTCCGGTTTACGATAACGAACGACGATGTTGGTTGACGATTTCTCAAAGGGCGGCAGTTTAATCGCAATCCGCTATTGTCGCCCGCTATCGTCGAAAGAAGCCTTTCTATGTCGCGACCGCTCGGCAGATAACTTTTTGAAAAGAACAATTCATTTTTTTATGTCAAGCCGCACAGCCAGAACATTATTGGAGAAAACAATGGCATCTATGTAAAAGTGGATCAGCCATTCGGAGCCATCCAATTTACGGAATTCGAGATCCAGCCCCAGCGGAGCCCCGCGCCTGATCGCTTTTTTCCCGAGAAAACTGTGTAGCGGCTCTTCGCAGGCTGCCACCACCTCCCGGCGGCGGTCAACCGCGAACCACTGGTAGCGGTTTTCCAATTTCTCGGGTAGCTCAATGTAATAACGCTCCGGCATTGCGGCAGGGCGGTATAGGGTGGCATCCCGCGCGCTCTTACCCCGATGTTGAAAGGTGGTGTGAGGAAATGACGCCTTGAAGATCGGTGGCTGAAACCAAATGGCAATTCCAATCGCGATCACAGAGAGTGCCAAGAACACTCGCAGCAGATCCGGTAGCATACGCCGCATCCGGCTTTGCGGCGAGACTGGAATTTTGAGCTGCTTTCCGACACTCCCAGTGCTGTCAGCAGTCGCCGCTGTTTCAGACGATGACCGAGGAGGCTGGTCAGGCGTGGGCGTTGTTTTGGTCTTCCCGAGCGATGACTTAGGAGGATGACCAAGGTTGGAAACACGCCTTTCACCTGTTACGTTGCATTGGGTTACGAGTGGGGCAGCGGACGATTCTGTCGTCTGCTGACTATTTTCAGTAGTGGGTAAAGTGATTGGTTGCTTTGGCTGCTTTACTTTCGTCGGCTTATGCGGTCTTTTTATTTTCTTTTTTTTAGACATTTGGTCTGCAATATAAATGGTTTGTGGTCATCTGGAAAGAACTTTTTAGTAAACAACTAAACTTATTGCCTGCAATTCGGCCATTTTGACTTAAACATCACGATTCTTTTGTGCAGCCCAACGCGAGAAGCGCATAAAAAGTGTGTTCTAAATCACCGGTGCGCTGATCTGGGGCTGAGCTGAAGAGGCCATCCTCTTGCCAGCACATCTCTACAAAAGCGCGGTCAGGTGGCGCGCAAAGGCAGCCCCCAGTGCTATCGCGATTGTTTTCTTTAGTAACCACCAGCGGATTGTATAAACATAATTCCGTAAAAAGAACCACTGCTGTTGACAGCAGATCAGCCTTGCCGCCAGCGACGGCGGTATATCCGCCACTCGCCTGATGGCGCTGCCGTAGTAGTTCACTCATCCGCTGGCGTAGCGGCTGATCACCAGTGCGCTGCGCCAACAGGACGCACACCGCTGCACGCGGAGTGCTGAGGGCGTTGAAATCGAGGCGCGCCCGGCCATCCAGAGTCGCCACCGCTGCCCGCTGGATCAGCGCGCGAGTTAATTTTTGCGGCAGCAGCTCCTCCATGAGAAATGCGGTTAAAAAAAGTTTATAGGAGTCAGCTGGCCCAACTCTTAAGAGCGAACGCAGCAAAAAAAGGGTTGCGGCAACCCGCGAACGCGCACCCTCCCGCAACAGCATTAGCTCCGCGCCGACACGGTCAACCCCGCGCGAGACTTTGCGTACGCTTTTAATCCAGCTGATGAGTTTACTAGGGTCGTGCTGCGTTCCAAGGGCATTAAGCGCCATTTTCGCAAAGAAGGTGTAGTAAAGATCCGCTTTGCCATCCAAGCCGCAAAAACCTCCACTGCTCTGCTCACAGCTTAGAATTGCCGCAGTTAATGCTGCGGTCGCCTCTGGACGCAATGTCTGCGCGCCCTTGAATGCGGCTCTTTGCATTTTATCTAACAACGATGATCTCATAAACTGAACCTCTTAGGCATTCGGTTCTCTTCTGAACTCCGACTTCCGTCTTATGTCTTCCAACTCGTAACAAACAAATAAGCCCACTCACAAAACGAGATTGCTCCTGTGATTTCAGGAGCAATCGGTATCTGTGATAAGCGACCTGTTTTTACTTACCAAAGAGGCCCTTCAGCATCTTAGAGGCATCTTTGACCGCCTCTTCCGCGGCTTCCGCCGCATCGGAGGCCCCTTTGCCTAGAGAATCAGCGGCCTCAGCCGCCTTTTTGCTGATGTCGCCAACTGCTCCGCTGCCGCCTTGAGCGACATTGCCCAGCGCGTTGGTCGCGGCTTTACGGACCCCTTTGAGGGCATCCAACGAGCCTGTGGCCAGCTTGGTCATCGCCTCTTTGAGCGCGCCAACAATACTTTCAAACACCTGATTCAACGCCTCTATCACGGTGGCTCCGCCGCTGGCTTTGCCAATGTCATGGAGTTTCACCGGCGGAAGAGGAAGCGTGATCGGCTTGTTAAAGGTGAGTGACGAGGCATAAGAAACCTTGCTGCCAGTCAGAATAAACTCATCGATAATAACCTTTTTCTTTGCTTTCTTATCAGGGCTATCCTTGGGGGGTTTTGAACTCTCGCTCTTCTCGGCACTCTGCGCCTTGGCGAGCATGGCGTCAAAGTTCGAGCGGCCATCTTTAGTTTCATAAGAGAGCTCAGGGGCATCAATTAGAATTTTTTTAATCTCAACCACATCTCCTTTTATAAGTGAGATAGTTTTCAGATTGATGTCAATGGTTTTGGCTGCAAAGGCATCTTTAGATGAGTACCCCGCAGGGTTGCCAATTTTGATACCAGAGATGGTCAGCTGACCTGCGATGGGCCGCAGTTTGACATCTCCAATTGACACATCGACCCCTAGCACCTTTGGCCCAAAGGTCGCAGCAGCACTTTTTACCAGTGGCGCTATAGTCAACGGCAGCGTGAGAATAGCTCCCAGCAGCACAACCAATAGAACAACAATAATACCAACGATAATTTTTACTAATTTTTTCATAATCAATTTCCTTTTTTGATTGTGCGATTGTAACACATGTGAAATAATCGTTTCAAGAGTATAAGCTGCGAAGCGGTGCAATAATCCACCGTGTAACGGAGGATTTACTTTATTTGCAATTAAGTATGTCCTCCGCTATGCGGTGGACAACAATGATGCAATATAAGTATGTCCTCCGCTATGCGGTGGACAACAATGACTTTGAAGGTTATCCGGTAATATACACCACTTCACAGCCGAGACGGCTGTGCTACTTTTTTACTCTTTAAAAAACCGAGCATCAAAGCAATGCTGCATTGTTACACTTTGACCCCTGAAAACCGTGAGTTGGTGGTTGTTTTAAATGCCACTTTAAGCTCTTTCAATCAACAACTTATGCAGAAGACTGTCTGAACTTCTTGTTTTTTACGACAGGAGTTGCGAGAATAGCGACTAAAACCATGAAAATTTATTGCCAATCACCGAAACTCAGCACCCCGGCAAGGGAATGTGTCTTCTCCGCCATTGATTTTGAGACAACCGGAGCCGTGGCCGGATATCCAGTTGAACCGTGGCAGGTCGGAATTGTCACCGTTGCGCACGGAGAGGTGCAGGCAAACAGTTTTTTTGAATCTTATCTGCATATTGGCGATCGACCCTTCAACCCCATGGCGCCCGGACGCCATGCGCAGATACGCTGCGAACTGAGCTTGGCTCCGATTCCAGGTAGAGTATGGCCGGAGATATTGTGCTGGCTTGGCGGGCGGGCGCTTGCGGCCCATAATATCGGGACCGAGCGAAACGTCCTGACCAACATAGCGCCTCTGCACCGCCTGGGCCCGTGGATCGACACCTTGACTTTAACGCGCAGGTCATATCCCGGCTTCCAAAGCAAGGCTCTCGAGCGCGTGATCGAAGAACTGCGTTTGAAAGCCCGAGTTGAAGAGCTTTGTCCCGGACGTGATGCGCACGATGCTCTCTACGATGCCTTTGCCTGCGCAGTTCTGCTCGAACATTATCTCGCCCTGCCGGGCTGGGAAACTGTCACGCTGGGCGCACTGCTTTAGAAGACCGTTGCGCCGCAAAGTAATTTGCTTACTTGGTAATTTGACTTTGTTTTCACCGGATGCTTTGATTTAATACACCCATGTCGAAAAACGTAAATATAAAACCGCCCTGGATCAGGGTTAAAATTGGACACAACGACCTCTTTCAGACCACTCGCGAACGTCTGCGAGCCAAAGGCCTGCATACTGTCTGCGAAGAGGCCTTCTGCCCCAATCAAGGGCATTGCTGGTCTAAGGGCCGCGCCACAATCATGATCCTGGGTGATCGCTGCTCACGCAATTGCCAATTCTGCAATGTTGACCACCGCGAACTCCTACCCCCCGACTCCAATGAGCCGCAGCTGGTGGCAGAGGCCATTCAAGAAGCGGGCTTGAGGGAGGCGGTTATCACTTCCGTCACCCGTGACGACCTGCCAGACGGTGGTGCCGCGCACTGGGCAAAGACCATCCATGTTGTCAAAACCATGACCCCCGATGTGCTGCTGGAGGTTCTCACGCCCGACTTCAAGGGTAACTTGGCGCATCTGGATCTGGTGTTGAACGCCTGGCCAGATGTGTACAGCCACAATCTTGAAACCGTGCCACGGCTTTACCCTGTCGCCCGCCCGCAAGCCGACTACCAGCAATCGCTGGCAGTTTTAAAACACGCCGCCGCCGCGGGGCACATCACCAAGACCAGCCTGATGCTGGGCCTGGGTGAAACCCTAATAGAGATCCAGCAAACAATGCAGGCGGCTTTCGATGCCGGCTGCCGCATCTTTTACGCGGGCCAATACCTGCAGCCATCTGCCGCGCATCTGCCAGTGGCCGCTTATGTAACCCCAAATGAATTTGCTGATATCGAAAAAACTGCGTATGAAATCGGGTTTTCATTTGCCTCATGCGCCCCGTTGGTGCGCAGCTCCTATCATGAAGAGGGGCAGGCTGAATTTGTGCGCAAGCAAACATTAAGACAAAACCATTCTAGCAACAGAGCAATCATATGACCGATAAACTTAAAGCACTCTTGAGCCACGATGCGCACCCGGCAATTCAATTTATTAAATACGGCATGGTTGGCGGTATGTCAACTGCGGTGCATATGGTTATGTTTTTTATCTGCGGCTGGTTTCTTTTTCCCTGCCTGGGAGAGGATGACATTCTCGTGAAGCTGCTCGGACTCTCCGCACCCATGCTTGAGGAGGGTATCCGCGCTACGTGCGCAGCTTACAGCAACGGAGTCGCCTTTCTCATCTCCAACACCTTCTGCTATTTTATGAACATCCTTTTTGTGTTCAAACCCGGCAAACACCACCCTGTGATTGAGTTCCTGCTCTTCTTCGCTGTGTCTGGAATCAGTATGCTGATTGGCACTGGCATTCAAACCCTGCTCATTACCAAACTGGCGATGCAGACTACCTTCGCATTTGCCGCAAATATTTTCAGCTCGCTTTTCATTAACTACGCCATGCGCAAATTCTTCATCTTCCAGAGATAAATCCGGTGCGGGGCGCTGGACATAGGGGTCAAAAAAGCCTCAGAAAATAATTATAAAATTTATTGTTTTTGATATTTGACATTTATCCCCGCTTCTGTTATTCTTTAAGAACCATATTGGCCTAGGTCTGTTTCTGGCTAAATATGGCTGCGTTATGCGAAAGTTGTTTTTGTTAATCGTTATGAGGAAAAGAAAATGAAAAAGAAATTCGTTTTGTCTGTCATCGCTTCTGTTTGTTGTGTACTCACCGCAGCGGCCGATTTCTCGGGGTACTGGGAGGGAACATGGAATTCGACGGCTTATTTTAATAGCGGGTCGATGGCAACAGACATTATTCAAGAGGGCAATTCATTGAGCGGGTGGTTGGATTTTGAAACCGCCTATGATGGCCCCTTCGGCATGCCGATCACCGGAACGGTAGCCGGCAATATTGCCGACATTACGGGGTCGATCATTGTTCAAGGCTATACATATGTAATTCGGTATACTCAGGCGCAGCTATCTGCCGATGGAACAAGGGTGACTGGCAATTATTCTGTTACCGAAAATGGCGCATGGTGGGACAGTGGAACGTTTGAGATGATCAGACCTGGCATGGGGGGTAATGACAACTTTGCCAATGCCACTCTTTTGACCGGCGCCAGCGGAGAGGTCTCAGGCAGCAATGTCGGCGCGACAATAGAGATGGACGAACCCTATCACGCAGGAGAAGGGGGCGGCGCCTCGGTCTGGTGGACGTGGACCGCTCCCTATAACTGTAATGTGTGGATTGACACCTTGGGAAGCGAATTCAACACGCTGTTGGCTGTCTATACAGGGAGCACAATTGGCGGACTTATGGAAGTCGCGTCGAACGATGACTCTGATTACAGCGAATATGGTGAAAGCGAACTCTCATTTACTGCGACGGCGAACACCACCTACCGCATCGCTGTGGACGGTTATAGCGAAGAAGATCAAGGCACCATTGTTCTAACATGGCAGGCAATCGAAACAATTGGAACATGGTCGCCGATGAACACGACCGGCGCACCGAACTTGCAGATGCAGCAGGAAATGTACGGCGAGAAAAGGACAGAAGTCTGGACTGGCTCGCGCTGGCTGGTTTATGGGCAGAGCATGTCAACCATGGAACCCGCCGGGGCGCTCTACAACCCCTCTGCGGACGCATGGACTGCAATGAACATGACAGGCGCACCAGACATTGATTTGTGGTCTTACAAGTCGGTTTGGACCGGCTCGAAATGGCTGGTCTTCGGGATCGGCGGCCTTGCCGGCCCCGCTGGTCTCGCCGCTGGACCCGACGGCCCCGCCGGGGCGCTCTACGACCCCTCTGCCAACGCCTGGACCGCAATGAACATGGCAGGCGCACCCGATGTTGATCTTATGAATTGCAAAACCGTCTGGACCGGATCGCGCTGGCTGGTTTACGGGCAGAGCATGTTAACCATGGGACCCGCCGGGGCGCTTTACAATCCCTCTGCCAACGCCTGGACTACGATGAGCATGGCAGGCGCGCCCGATATCTCCCAGATGGACATGATGTCGGACTGGACCGGCTCGCGCTGGCTGGTTTACGGGTACAGCATGTCAGCCATGGGGCCCGCCGGGGCGCTCTACGACCCCTCTGCCAACGCCTGGACCGCAATGAACATGTCAGGTGCGCCAAATCTTGACACTATGGGTCGCAAGACTGTCTGGAACGGCGCGCGCTGGCTGGTTTACGGGCAGAACATCTCAACCATGGAGCCCGCCGGGGCGCTCTATGATCCGTCTGCAAACGCCTGGAGCGCAATGAGCATGACGGGCACCCCCGATATCAACTTTTCGTCTGCCCTGACGAAGTGGACCGGCATAAAGTGGTTAGTTCTTGGAATGAATCTCAATGACTATTACCCGGAAGGGGCACTATACGACCCCGTTGCCAATACTTGGCAGACAATGAGCATCGAGGGCATGCCTGACGTTGAATTTTGGTCCGCCAAAGAGATATGGACAGGCGCGCGCTGGTTGGTCTATGGGTACGATTATTATGGCGAAATGTCAACTGGAGCAATTTATGATCCTGTTTCCAATACCTGGAAGGGCATGAACCAAGCGAATAATCCGCACCCCTACTGGAGCAGTGATCGAACGCTCTGGACAGGTCGCGAGTTACTTGCCTGGGGGTCGTCGTGGGAAGAACCAAACGTCTCCATCGGCGGACGCTTCGCATTGCCGAATCAGATCGCCCAGTACACCCTCAATGTCGTGGGAGGCAGCGGCAGCGGACTTTACGCGAGCGGCTCGCATCCGCCGATTGCCGCCCAAATACCTGCCGGACAGAGCTTCGACCGCTGGACCGGCGCGGTCCAGTATCTGGCCAACGCCGCATCGGCCTCCACAACCGTGACTATGCCAGCAGCGACGATCACCGTGACGGCGACCTTCAAGAAAACCGGATTGGCTCACCTTGGCGATTTCTTCGAAGCTGGTAATCCAGCCGATATTCAAAGTGCCGCCACCCGTTTCCAGGAGGCGGTCACAGCCAACTCTCTGGATTACCCAGCGAAGGTCTACTCCGCTTTTACAAAGATTTTCAACCTGATCAACGACGCGCCGCTGAATGCCTTGATGGCGCAGTTCGGCTTTACATACGAAGATCTGGGTGGCGAGAACGGCTGGAATATCACAGGGGATTTCAATTTTACCGGAGCCCCACCCTCGAACCAGGCCATCGACACGCTTTGGACGCGGTGTCAGCCGGTGATTGACGAGGCTTACACCCTGCTGAATGCGATTCCCGCCTCCTGGGTCGGCACAGCGGAAGTTTCTACAGAGTATTTTCCTGTCGATGAGACGGTTTATGTTGACTACCCGGATGTTGTCTCCGCCAAGGCCATGCTCAAGGCGATGCGCTCGTTTCTGAATACGCTCCGGGCATATGACATGACAGTCAACTATGCGGCTGTTGACTGGCCGTATTCCCTGCCATCCAAAACGATCACCGTGGATGGCGATCCATCCGATTGGGCGAGCTTGCCAGTGCAGCTGGTCGGCGCAGCGGGCGACGCCCTGCGCAGCGTCAAGGGCTGCCGTTCCGGCAATACCGTGTACCTACTGATTGAGAAAGAGGTGCTTCAGCTTCAGCAAGGATGGCATCCCGAATATTTCGACGGAACAATTAAGGTTAAACTGGGCGGAGAGCGCTGCGACTTCGATTTCCGGGCTGAAGGCGATAACGTTCAGGCAGCCGCTTGGTTTTATGTGGGAGGCATGTTTCAGGAGCTGCCCGGTAATGTGGTACTAAGTAACGACTACGTCGAGCTGTCATTTGTCATTCCGCCCGAAGTCGGCACGCTGACCGATGCTGGTTGCATCGACTGGGTTAGCTGGAGGCAAGGTTCTTGGGGCTGGTACCTTGATGAATGCGAGCTCGACTTCCCCGACAACCACCCTGCCAACAACCTGTTGACTTTGTTCCCTGATGTGCTGAAATCCGTCCGCAACCCCACAGCGCTGACGCTGGCCAAGACAGACCTTGCCAATGCGGTTGATCTTGGGCAGGATGCGGGCACCCGCATTAAGAACCGTACCGGCGGCGAGATGCATTTCTTCGAATACGATCCACTGTATGCTGCGGATTATGATGAATTCATGGACAGGCTGGCAAATGTCAAAACCTCTCTGACCACTCCCACGGTTTTCAATGTAACGCCGGACGACGACGTTACCGCGCATCTGAGCGCGTTTTATACGGCGCCGTATGTCACACGTGAGATGCTTCCCTCCTACCGCACCGGGGCGCATATCTTTGATCCGATAACAGGGACTTTCCCAGATCCGACCTTCGGCGGCGTATTCCCTAATCTCACGCGATCCGATTTCGCGGAATGGCTGACCGAAGACAAGAATCTGGTGTTGCACTCTAACGGCGGGGTTCTTGAGAGCTTCACCTCGCAGTTCAATGCCAGTACTTACGCGGCTGCGCGCCTGACCGACGGCGCGGTCGGCACCGGAACGCACAACTGGCTCAGCGCGGTCAACCCTGGCCCGCAGACCTTTGAGTACAGCTTCTCCGAGGGGCAGAGTGCGAACCTGACGAGCCTGACACTAGTCAACGCGACGCGAACCTATAATGTCAAAGACTTCCAGTTGTGGATCAGCGCGGACGGCAGCAGCGCGTGGGCAAAGATCGCTGAAGGGACTTTGGCTGATAATGCGAAGCTTCAGAATTTAGATCTGGAAGGTCAGAGTGCGCAGCGCGTGAAGTTGGTGATTACCAGCGGCTACCGCACGGACTACTGGGAGCTGGCGGAGTTCGAGCTGTACGGCAATATGGGCAAGGAGAGCGACCTCTTCTCAAAGGCCATTATGCTGAGCGGCCTGAGAGGGCAGGTTTCAGGCGCCAGCAATGTCGATGCGACAAAAGAAGCGGGCGAACCCGACCATGCCGGTATGCTGGGAGGAGCCTCAGTCTGGTGGAAGTGGACCGCCCCTGCGAATGCCGATGTGGTGATCAGCACTTTTGGCAGCGATTTTGACACGCTGCTGGCCGTCTATACGGGTAGCGCGTTGGAAAATCTTATTGAAACAGCATCGAATAATAACGCGGATTTCAGCGTTCAAAGCATGGTTTCTTTCGCCGCAGTTGCGAACACCACGTATTGGATTGCCGTGGATGGTGATATGGGAACACGGGGTTCCATTACTCTGAATTGGACGGCGAAAGAAAGACTCGGCATCTGGACGCCGATGAGCGGAAGCGGATTCCCGAACATCATGAAGTTAGGAGATCCATCTGTTCTCATGCGCAAGAGTGACCAGGTCTGGACCGGAACAAAATGGCTGATGCTTGGTTTAAGCCGGGCGGATGCAGTGACTCCCGCCGGAGCGCTTTACAATCCTTCCACAGACACCTGGAGCGTGATGAACATGGCCGGTGCGCCCGATATCTCCCAGATGGACATGCGGTCAGTCTGGACTGGCTCACGCTGGCTGGTTTACGGTAACAGCATGTCAGCCACAGGACCCGCCGGGGCGCTTTACAACCCCTCTGCCAACACCTGGAGTGCGATGAGTATGGAAGGCGCGCCAGATATTACGCCTATGAGTTGCAAGACCGTCTGGACCGGCACGCGCTGGCTGGTTTACAGGCAGAGCATGACACCCATGGAACCACCCGCCGGGGCACTCTACGACCCCTCTGCCAACACTTGGAGCGCGATGAACATGGTTGGTGCGCCCAATCTCGCCACTATGAACATGATGTCGGCCTGGACCGGCACGCGCTGGCTGGTTTATGGGCAGATCATGTTCCCCATGGGAACCGCCGGGGCACTCTATGATCCCTCCGCCAACACCTGGAGTGCGATGAGCATGGCGGGCGGACCCGCCATGGGTCCTATCGATTACAAGAGCGTCTGGACCGGCACGCGCTTGCTGGTTTACGGGCCGGGCATGTCACCTATGGGACCCCCCGGCGGTAAACTCTACGACCCCTCTGCCAACACCTGGACTGCGATGAGCACGACGGGCGCGCCCAACATCTCCCTGATGGACATGATGTCGGTCTGGACGGGCACACACTGGCTGGTTTACGGTAACAACATGTCTATGCCACCGACCATGGGACTCGCCGGGGCGCGCTATAACCCAGCAGCGAACTCTTGGTCTGCAATGGACATGACGGACGCGCCCGATATTGACAGAATGTCGGCGGAGTCGCTTTGGACAGGTTCGAAATGGCTGGTTGCCGGACCGAGTAACATGGATGCAGCGGCCTGGACAGGGGCGCTCTATGATCCCGTCGAAGGTATCTGGGCACCAATGAATCTGGTGGGCAGCCCCGATATTTCCTTCTCAACAACGCGTACACTCTGGACCGGGGCTGAGTGGCTCGTGTGCGGGGAGTCGCGAGAGGATCCCGCAATCGGCATCGGCGGACGCTACGCGCTGCAGGATCAGATTGCCCAGTACACCCTCAATGTCGTTGGAGGAAGCGGCAGCGGTCTGTATGCAAGCAACTCGCTGGTGACGATTACGGCCCAAGTTCCTGCTGGAAAAACCTTCGACCGCTGGAGCGGCGCAGTCCAATATCTGGCCAACGCCTCGTCGTCTTCCACAACCGTGACCATGCCGGCAGCGACGATCACCGTGACGGCGACCTTCAAAAAAACCGGACTGGGATATCTCGGCGATTTCTTCGAACAACGCGACCCGCAGGATATGCAGGGCGCGGCTACGTTCTATCAGAACGCCGTGACAGCCAACCCGCAGGATTACCAGGCGAAGGTCTATGCCGCTTTCACAAAGATGTTCAACCTGATCAACGATAGCGAGCTGAATGCCTTGATGGCGCAGTTCGGCTTTACATACGAAGATCTGGGCGGCGAGGATGGCTGGAATATCACAGGGGATTTCAATTTTGACGGAGCCCCCCCATCGAACCAGGCCATCGACACCCTTTGGACGCGGTGTCAGCCAGTGATTGACGAGGCTTACACCCTGCTGAATGCGATTCCCGCTTCCTGGGTCGGCACAGCGGAAGTTTCCACGGAGTATTTTCCTGTCGATGAGACGGTTTATGTGGATTACCCTGATGTTGTCTCAGCCAAGGCCATGCTCAAGGCGATGCGCTCATTTCTGAATACCCTCCGGGCCTATGACATGACAGTTAACTATGCGACCGCCGACTGGCCGTATTCCCTGCCATCCAAAACGATCACCGTGGATGGCGATCCATCCGATTGGGCGAGCTTGCCAGTGCAGCTGGTCGGCGCAGCGGGCGACGCCCTGCGCAGCGTCAAGGGCTGCCGCTCCGGCAACACCGTGTACCTACTGATTGAGAAAGCGGCGCTTCTTCAGCAGGTGTATTCGGAGGGGTTCTGGGGAACGGTCAGGATCGAACTGGACGGAGAGCGTGGCGAGCTCGATATTGAGGTATGGGCTGAAGGAGACAACGCTCAGACATTCGCCAGGCTTCAAGTGGGAGAGGTTTTTCAAGAACTGCAGGGGAATGTGGCACCAAGCACTGAGTACGTTGAACTGTCATTTGTGATTCCCCCCGAAGTCGGTACGCTCACCAACGCAGGCTGCATTGATTGGGTTGAGTACAGGTGGTGGGGCGAAAATTACGGACATTGGCACTCTGGATATTTAGAGCTTAACTTTCCCGAGAACTATCCGGCCAACAACCTGCTGACTTTGTTCCCTGATGTGCTGAAATCCGTCCGCAACCCCACAGCTCTGACGCTGGCCAAGACAGACCTTGCCAGCGCGGTTGATTTGGGACAGGATGCTGGCACCCGCATTAAGAACCGCACCGGCGGAGAGATGCACTTCTTTGAATATGATCCGCAGTATGCTGCGGATTATGACGAATTCATGGATACGCTGGCGAATGTCAAAACCTCCCTGACCACTCCCACAGTTTTCAGTATAACGCCTGACGACGAGGTCACCGTGCATCTGGGCGCGTTTTATACGTCGCCGTATGTCACACGTGAGATGCTTCCCGCCTACCGCATTGGGGCGCATATCTTTGATCCGATATCTGGGACTTTCCCAGATCCCACCTTCGGCGGTGTAACTCCCAATCTCACGCGTTCTGATCTTGCGGGGTGGCTGACAGGCGATAAGAATCTGGTGTTGCACTCCAACGGCGGGGTTCTTGAGAGCTTTACCTCGCAGTATAATGCTACTACCTATGCGGCTGCGCGACTGACCGACGGCGCGGTCGGCACCGGAACGCACAACTGGCTCAGCGCGGCCAACCCCGGCCCGCAAACCTTCGAGTACAGCTTCTCCGAGGGGCAAAGTGCGAGGGTGACGAGCCTGTCGCTGGTCAACACGACTAGTGCCAATAAGTCCAAGAATTTTGAACTCTGGGCCAGCGCGGATGGCGGCGCATGGGAGAGGATAAAGGAAGGCACTTTAGCTGACAACGCGGAGCTTCAGTCAATAGATCTGGAAGGTCAGATTGCGCAGCGTGTACGGTTAGTGATCACCAGCGGATATAATTCGGCTTATTGGGAGCTGGCGGAGTTTGAGCTGTATGGTTCCTTTGTTGAACCGCTGCCTTCTTATACTGTGACTTTCGACGCGCAAGGCGGCATAACGCCGACCCCGGCATCAAAGAATGTGTTTTCAAACATGACTTACGGGGTCCTGGCGACCACAACACGGCCAGGCTATACCTTCGCGGGCTGGTGGACAGAGGCAGACGGCACAGGCACACAGGTGACCCCCGCGACCGTCGTTACGATCACATCGGCGCAGACCCTGTATGCGCATTGGATGGTGAACGCCATCTCTACGGTGACCTTTGATGCGCAGGGCGGAGATACTCCGATTCCGATGAGCACGACGGTGACCAACGGTCTGACTTACGGCACGTTGGCCACTACAACGCGTGCGGGCTATACATTCGCCGGCTGGTGGACAGCGGCAAACGGCACCGGCGCACAGGTGACCGCCGCGACAACTGTCACAATCACCGCGGCGCAAACCCTGTACGCGAATTGGGTGGAAATCGCTGTACTCACAGTCACGTTCGACGCGCAGGGCGGCACGGCCCCAGCTCCA
>Ga0265294_10000502_pt1 | contig 51810 bp, 52 predicted proteins | sample MunlanPumphouse3_FD_192504 | JGI IMG/M metagenome (GOLD analysis project Ga0265294, IMG submission 192504) | Groundwater microbial communities from a municipal landfill in Southern Ontario, Canada - Pumphouse #3 | ecosystem: Environmental > Aquatic > Deep subsurface > Groundwater | place...
CGCCTGTTGGTGCCTTTGGCTGTGGATACCAATGCCAAGTGGCTGGATCGCAAGTATGTTTCGTGGGATAATTTGGTACAATTTAAAGAAGCCGAGGAAGAATTTACAGAAAATTTTTGACGCTATCTTTGCATCCGGAGCAGCCTCTTTGGTCGCACATCCCTGAAATGTTAAAAGTGCAATAATGATGGAAAAGTGTAAAAATTTCATTTAAGGTTTCCTGGGCAATATTTGGTTGGTCATACTCTGATATCACACACATTGTGTGGAATCACTGTATCTCTTTAAGCGATGTCTGCTAAAAGTTTTGGAATTATAACGATATCTAGCACAATAAAAAATAAATAATGAAAGCAGTATGGATCGAAGCGGTTAAAACACTTGGAAAAGCAGGTGGGTTTTAGGGTGATGTGAATACTATTGGTTGTTTTCTCTCTTCCGGATAAAACTGATCATCCTCCCAGTGCTTCTTTGATCTTCTCCGCCACCTTTTCAGACCTGCTTCCCAGCACGATCTGTATCGTCTGTCTGTCGGGGCGTATCACCCCTTTGGCGCCCAGTGCCACAAAATCCTCATCTTTGAGTCCGCTGCTATCATTGACGCGCATGCGGAGCCTGGTGATACAGGCATCGGTATCGAGGATATTTTCTCTTCCGCCAAGTGCAGCGATAAAAGCCATCGCTTCCTCATCGCTTTGCAGATTCTTTTCACTCTGTGCCTCTTCAAAGATCCGCAGTTTCAGCACTCTGATCGTGTAGTAGCTTGTGAAAAAATAGAGCACTGCAAATACCGCACCCAATGGAAGCAGCAGCAGCGGGTTGGTCGCCAGTTTGTAGTTGATCAGGTAGTCGATAAATCCTGCAGAGAAACCGAATCCCGCATGGATATCGAGCATCTGTGCACTTGCCAGCGCCAGTCCCGTAAGGAGTGCATGCAGTAAAAAAAGCACAGGAGCGACAAACAGAAAGAGGAACTCCAACGGTTCTGTGATCCCTGTAAGGAACGAGGTAAACGCCACCCCGGCAAGGATCGCCCCTGCCTTTTTGCGGTAGGAGTTCGGGGTATTGAGGTAGATCGCCAGTGCCATGGCCGGCAGCCCGAACATCATCACCACATAGAAGCCTGCCATATAGACCCCCGCACTCTTGTCTCCTGCAAAGAAACGGTGAAGATCGCCGTTGGCGACGACTTCGACCCCCTCTTTGAGGTAGCTGTACTCGCCGAGCTGGAACCAGAAGACCGAGTTGAGGATATGGTGCAGCCCAAGCGGGATGAGCGCACGGTTGAGTGTCCCGTAGATGAAGGTACCGAACTCTTCCAGGCCGATAATAAGGTTGGAAAAACTGTCGATCGCTCCCTGGGCATAGTGCCAGAAGTACCCTGCCAGTACCCCGACACCGATGGCGGAGATCGCTGTGATGATCGGCACAAAGCGTTTGCCTCCGAAGAAGCCGAGAAACTCCGGAAGCTTGATCGCATGATAGCGGTTGTAGAGGGTCCCTGCAAGCACCCCGATGATGATCCCGACAAAGACTCCCATGTTGACACTTTCGTCGATCGTGCTGTAAACCGCTTTGGCGATCAGCACGCCGATCGCTCCGGAGAGCGCAGCGGCACCGTCGTTGTTCTTTGCCAGTCCGTAGGCGATGCCGATACCAAAGAGCAGGTCAAGGTGCGAGAAGACCGCTTCGCCCGCACTCTTCATGATGGCTGCGATCTCTCCGTCAAAGATATCCCCAAAACCCAGTCGAAGCAGCAGTGCCGCCACCGGCAGTACCGCGATGGGTGTCATCAGGGCTTTCCCGATCTTCTGGAGCAGACTAAACATTTCTTAGCTCCATTTGAAGGACGGAGATAGAGCAAAGCTCCATCCTGTCTCTGTTAAAAAACTTGCCGTTCAGGCAACTTTCTTTATTTGAGATTGTTAACACTGGGTTCCACGATTCAGCATTTAGTGCTTCACTTGTACTGCAATATAGTTGCTTGTCTTCAGCAGAGAGCGCCCTGAAAGAAGTGCCCTTGGGGTGCTCACGCGACTGGTCGCGTTTCATTTGATGCTTCTCTATAGCGTTAAACATTTCTTATTCTCTCCTTGATCTGTCCGATACGTTTTCCCGAGACGGAGAGTGTACGGATACCGGTTTCAAGAAGCTGGGGGATCGCCCGTGTATCCCCTGCCAGTTCGCCGCAGAGACTGACCGGCCTGGTCGACTCCTTCATCACATGCCTGATGACATCAAAAAGTATCGGGGAAGCGGGGTCGATCTTGAGGGTAGGGTGGGTGCGCTCCACGGCAAAAAGGTACTGCGCCAGGTCGTTGGTGCCGATAGAGTAGAAATCCACAAGATCGTTGAACTCCCGGAGCGCAAAGAGTACGGAGGGAACCTCGATCATCATGCCGAAACGCAGCTTGTCGATGGGGATATCTTTTTCAAGGGCGATATTGAGAGCAAAACTTTTGGCTTCGCTGAACTCCTCGGGTGTGCTGATCATCGGGAACATCACTTTGACCGGCCTGTTCTCCGCGGCAAGGAAGATCGCCTCCAGCTGCTCCTCAAGCAGTTTAGGTTCGGTCTTTAACAGCCTGATACCGCGAATACCCAGAAAGGGGTTCTGTTCTTTGGGAATATCGATATAGGGGAGTGCCTTGTCTCCGCCCACATCAAGGGTACGTACCGTGACATCCTCGAAGAGATCAAAGATCGCACGGTAGGCTTTGACCTGATCCCTGATGATGGGTTTGTGTGTTTTGAAAAGAAACTCCGATCGCAGCAGACCGATACCCTCTGCACCCTCCTCCTTGGCACGCTTTGCAGAGTCGAGGTCGGAGACATTGGCAAAGAGGTTGATCTTTTCTCCTGATTTGGTGAGGGCGGGAGTGAAACGGTTTTGTCGGATCTCAAGCTGCAGTTTTTCATCCTCGTTCTGTCGCCTGAAGGCTTGTATCAGATCTTCCGGCGAAGGCTGAATGACGATCACGCCGCTGTAGGCATCCAGGATCACTTTCTTTTCTTCCCTGTGCATAGGGCTGTCCAGCAAAAGAGAGGGGATGCCAGCTGCACGCAGAAGGATCGCTGTATGCGAAGTCAAGGAACCGTTTGTCAGCACAACACCAAGCACCGTACTGTTCTCAAGGATCTTGATCTGGCCCGGAAGCAGGTCATCCGCACTCAGGATAAACGGGGTCTTTGGCAGTGAAACCTGATAGTCATATCCCATCTGTTTTTTGATCCGGTACAGCAGGTCGTTGAGATCTGCGATCTTTGTTGCATGCCGCCCATGTTTGAGTCCCTCTTTTTCGGCTTCGATACGTGCGATGAAATCTTCAAGCGTATCGATCCCCTCAGCGAGTGAGAGAAGCAGGGCTTTTTGTGCCAGATAGATAGGTGCATCCGCATTTTTTTTGGAATGGGCATAGACCCTCTCCAGCTCATCGCCACTCTTTTTGAGCGCTTCTTCAAAGGAACACAGTGATGCATGCGCTACCTCCCGGACAGTAAAACGATGCAGGCTTCCTACCGCGATCCCCTCACTGATGATCTCACCTGAGAGTGTGGGACTTTGGTAAGAGGTATTCCGCTTTTCTATCTGTTTTGGTTCGCTCTCTGCGTTCATAAGTGTCGCAAAGGTATCCCTGAGTATTTCGATCGCTTTTTTCGCATCCTTCCCATGGGCAGTCAGGGTAAACGTATCCTCCCTGTCAAGGTTGAGAGAGAGGATCGCATTGACCGCTTTTGCATTGACTCTTTTCTGGTCAAACTCGATATGAATATCGCAGAGAAACTGTTTGGCTTCGGTGGCGAATTTCGCTGCAGGCCTGAGGTGGAACCCGTTGATCGAGGTCACGGTGAGCGTACTTGAAAGCGGTTTGTAGAAAAGTGTTTTAAATGGCATCATCGGATACTTTAAAAATGGATTTTTCAAAGTATACCAAAAATCTTTATGGGGAGTCTGCCGGCAGCCTGTTTAGATGTTTTCATCTTTTATATTCTTTTAGGTTCAAAGGCTGCGCTCAACGAAAAATTGAAAATATTTGCTATACTCTTAGTATATAACCATAGTGAAATAATGAGGAATTTTATTGAAATATCTAATAGAGTTTATAGAAGCCAAAGATGTGGCGTCGACATCGGTATTTGAACATCTGAAGTGTACGGAAGAGGAAGCGCAGCTGATCCAGTATGTCTGCCTGCGGTATGTCAAGGGCCTTGAGGAGGTACCTGTCATTGAGATGCTGCAGGATAACTTTTCAGGAGAGGAGTATGCGTATCTCAAGGAACTCAAACTGGTAAAAAACCTGCTTGACCTGGGATGGATCATACAGGTGAGTTTCGGTCAGCTTAAAGCGCATGATGCATCTACACTGGAGCTGCTGAATACCTCGGTGACGCCGAGCATTTCTCTCCTTAAACTTCTCGAGGAGGGCTCACTGGAGATCTACCTGCCCGATATCAAGCCTTATACAGACCACCTGGAGTATCTGCAGGACCAGTTTGATATGGTGACGCTGCTGCATAAGATCGCCACCTATAAACAGGGCTTTGCGGATAACTCACTCAGTATCGGACGGCTTAAAAATAAACTGAACCTGCTTACGACCCGTATCGAGGAGCGGGTGAAGCTGACCGAGACACCGATCGTTGTGGAGGAGTTTTTCAAAGAGAAGGACCTGGATGAAAAAGAACAGCGTATCTTTCTTGCGCTGCTCAAAGAGGAGTACAGCGGCGGTGAAGGGCAGTTCAGGGATATGAACACACTGATTGAGCTGATCAGCTTTGATGAGTATGAGAAGATCAAAAACCGTTCACTGCTCGAGGACGGTGCAAAACTGATCACTGAAGATATCATCGACTATGAAGAGATACTCAATATGTTCGGGGGTGTCAGCCGTTCATTCTATCTGCAGGAGGAGGTGATGCAGCGTATCATCCACCCGAGCAAGAAAAAGAAGGTGACCAAACTCAAACTCGATGCACTGGTGCAGGAGCAGGAACTCTTTGAGTATCTCAAGCCGACCACGACGCTGGATGATGTGGTGCTGCATCCCAAAACCAGGGAGACGCTGGACAACCTGATCAAACAGGTGGATAAAGAGGTCTTCAGGAAACTCAAAGAGTGGGGGATCAAAGACAAGCGCAAGGGGATCGATGCACGCATCATCTTCTACGGCAGTGCGGGAACGGGCAAGACGATGACGGCGATGAGCCTGGCGAAGACACTGAAGCGCCCGATCCTCTCCTTTGACTGCTCGAAGATCCTCTCGATGTATGTGGGAGAGAGCGAAAAGAATGTGAGACGCATTTTTGACGAGTTCAAGGAGTTGAGTCTGAAGGCGAAAGTGGAGCCGATCCTTCTGCTCAACGAAGCCGACCAGTTCCTGGGCAGCAGGACCGAGGGGACAGGCAGCAGTGCGGACAAGATGCACAACCAGATGCAGAATATCTTTCTGGAGCAGATCGAGCGTTTCGAGGGGATACTGATCGCCACGACAAACCTGCTGGGCAACATCGACAAAGCCTTCTCACGGCGCTTCAACTACAAGATCGAGTTTAAAAAACCGGGGAAAAGACAGCGTCTGAGACTCTGGCAGTTCATGCTCCCCGAGAATGCGGACTATACGGAGGATTTCGATGTGCAGGCGTTGGCCGCCTATGACCTGACGGGGGGCCAGATCAACCTGATCATCAAAAACACCGCCTACAAAGTCGCCGTCAGGGAGGAGAGCATCTTCAGCAGCCAGGACTTCCTCGAAGAGATCGAAAAAGAGCTCGGCAGCAGTTTCGATGGCAGCAAGAGCATGGGGTTCAAGGTATGAGTATTATACGATCCCTTTTTGCAACAGAGGGATAAGTCCTTTCGCGTAGGATGTGTAACCACGCATCAAGAGGCAGGAGATTGTGAAATAACTTGTATTGATTGGGAAGTGGAGGCTTTAGCCCCACCTAAAAGCGGGATACTTTTAAGTTTTTTCTCAAAAACGATAGAAACATTCTGAAGGCAACTGCTTCTTTATGCTAAAAACATAGTTGTGGGTTGTGGGACGGCCCGTAGGAAATACCCTTGGGGTGAAAGTCTCTACTTCCGTAAGTTTTTTTATAGTATCGTAGCAGGGATAACACACTTTTTTCATAAACATTACCCTCCTTGCATGACCTGAACACCCCAGCTCCTCTTGACTCTCCACCCGTTTTCTGATACTATCGCAGAACTATATTATCATTCTACTTTGGGAAGGGGAGAATCATGACAAAAAATCTTTTAAACACAGCGCTGATATTGGGAACACTGTTTATGACAGGATGCGGGGGCGGAAGCACAAATACTACTGATGAAACCATAGAAAATAAGATACTGGGTGTATGGGAACCTTTATATAGTCCCTGCAAGAATGATGAATTTTATGGAGAGTCTAAGAAAACTGTAGCTCACTTTATCTCTGACACTATAGTAAAGGCTGACAAAAAAACTTATTCTGAGTTTGGTTGTAATGAAGATGATCTCATTTATCATGAAGTAATAACAATTCGTTACAAGATTGGTGATCTTGTGCAAGCTTCAAATGGTGATGAAGCGTATGAGTTTGATATGACAAAAATCAGCGAAGAGGTTATCGTAGGTGAACCGAATGGAGATGAAGAGGAAAACTTGGAGCAAACACGTTATAGTATGATTGCAATGCTAGATATTGATCAGTACGAGGATGTATTGGTCTTTGCCAAAGGGGATGATTTAGAGCATGATGGCAGTTCCCCTGAGAAAAGAGAGAATATACTCGATGATAGTATGATCAGGATACAGTAGGCTGTTGCCGTTTGCACAATGATATCGTGTAGGTCGGGGTGTCCTCACCCCGACATCAATGATAATTTCTCCCTAAACAATGTTTACTGCCTGACAACCTCTGCTCCGGCACCTTTCAGTGCCTGGATGCCGCCCCTGACATTGACCGGGGTAAATCCGTGCTTCTCCAGGATACGTGAGGCTGCGACGCTTCGGTTGCCGCTTTGGCAGTAGACAAGGATCTTTGTCTTTTTTCTCTCTGCGAGCTTATCGATGTGGCTGTCGAGCTGCTGCAGCGGGATCAGTGTCGCACCCGCGATATGCCCTTCTTTGTATTCGGGAACGGTTCTGACATCCAGGAGCGTGACATTGTCATCATTCTCTATCATTGCAACGGCTGTTGGGGCATCGACAGAGACAAAGTCGGCAAGTATCCACCCTTTGGAGTAGGCGAACCAGAAGATGAGACCGGCCAGTGCGGCCCAGTAGAGCATATCGGTAAATTTTTTATAGTTTTTCATCGGGTTGGCCATTTTTTTCTTATCTTAGCACACATTCTCTATTTTACGTAACAAGAAGTTTAATTATATATTTTACTTATGAGATATTTTTGTTTCACTTAGTTACAGCACACAATTCCTCTACTTTTACACAATCTCTACACAATGACTTTAATTAACTTTTCGCTATATTAATTCCATATTCTGAGAATTCTCTGCCCTAAAATTAGGGGGGAGATAATTAAAGTAAGGGATGAATAATGACTCACGTAATTACAGAGCACCCGTATTTTGGTGTTTTTCTTCTGTTTGCACTTACTGCGGTTGCCTTTCCGGCGACTCTTTTTGCAGCGCGTTTTGTAAGTAGAAAACTTGCAAGGCTCGACACTGAAAAGCTTAAACTGACGATCTACGAATGTGGACCGGAGGTAACCAAGCAGCCAAACACGATCTCGGCACAGTTCTATCTGATAGCCCTGCTGTTTATCCTGTTTGACGTAGAGATTATCTTTATGTTCCCATGGGCGATTGACTTTAAGCTGCTGGGATGGTTCGGATTCGCTGAGATGATTCTGTTTATCCTTTTGCTTGCAATCGGATTTATTTATGCATGGAAGAAAGGAGCACTTGAATGGCACAGCATCAAGTAAATTATGCCTCATCAGCAGGCTTGCCGATAGCGTTGACTACGGTAGATCATTTAGTAAACTGGGGGCGTTCAAACTCGCTTTGGCCGCTAACCTATGGTTTGGCATGTTGTGCGATCGAGATGATGGCCGCGGGTGGTGCAAGATATGATTTCGACCGTTTCGGAACGATCTTCAGGGCATCCCCGAGACAATCTGACGTGATGATCCTTGCAGGGACGCTTTCCAAAAAACACGCTGAGTTTGCCAGAAGACTTTATGACCAGATGAGCGAACCGAAATGGGTCATCTCCATGGGATCATGTGCAAATACGGGCGGTATGTTCAATACCTATGCAACGGTACAGGGTGTAGACCGTATCGTGCCGGTGGATATCTATCTTCCCGGATGTGCACCGCGTCCTGAGACACTGCAGTATGCACTGATGATGCTTCAGAAGAAGATCAGAAAAGAGTCAGCGAACATGAACAAGAATACAAAACAGAACTTGAGGTTAGTGTAATGAGAAAGTATACGCCAAAAGACAATGTACAGGGAAAATCGTACTACACGGACAGATTCTGGGTGGCACCGCGTGTACCGAGAGAAGAGGTAGAAGAGGGTTCACACTTTGAAACAGTGGTGAATGCGCTTGGAAGCCAGGTAAAAGAGTCCTATATCGAAGTGGGTCAACTGGTCGTCCATATCGATGCATCGGAGAACTTTGCCGTGATCAAGACGCTGAGAGACGAGTGCGGCTATAAGCAGTGTTCTGAGCAGTCTGCTGTGGATTACCTGGCGCAGGATGGGGAGTTCGAGCTTTTCTACCAGCTGCTTAATCATGCTGAAGCGAAGAGAGTAAGGGTCGTTTGCCGTATCAAAAAGGGTGAGGCGATCGAGAGTATCGTACCGCTGTATAAGTCAGCAAACTTTGCAGAACGTGAAATGTATGATATGTTCGGTATCAAAGTAAACAACCATCCGTTCCTTAAACGTATCATTATGCCTGATGACTGGGAAGGGCATCCGCTGCTCAAGACCTATCCGCTGCATGGTGACGAGTTTGCATCATGGTATGAGGTAGACAAGATCTTCGGCAAAGAGTACAGAGATATCATCGGGCCTGAGAACAGAGATCCGGCAAAAGTAGAGAGATATGATACGAAACGCTTCTCGCGTGTAGGATATGAAGTACCGTTCGGTGCTGATATCAGCGAGGGCGAAAAAGAGCAGGCGATCGAGTACAGCGAAACGATCCTTGTCAACTACAATGCTGGCACAAAACAGCTTGATGAAAGAAAGTAGGAGGGAAGATGAGCCAACAACCCAATAAATTAACCCCGTTTTTTGAAAACCTCAATTTTGAGCGTGATGATAACACCATGGTGATCAACTTCGGTCCTCAGCACCCTTCTGCACACGGACAGTTGAGACTCGTACTGGAACTTGACGGTGAGCAGGTAGTCAAAGCCTATCCTGATATCGGTTACCTTCACAGAGGGATCGAAAAGATGGCAGAGAACATGACCTACAATGAGTTTCTCCCGACAACGGACAGACTTGACTATATCGCATCAACGGCAAACAACTATGCCTATGCATTGGCGGTAGAGAAACTTCTCGGTATCGAAGCACCAAGACGTGCACAGGTGATCAGAACGATGCTGCTTGAGCTTAACCGTGTGATCTCCCACCTCTTCTTCCTTGCAACGCATGCGCTCGATGTCGGTGCGATGTCGGTATTCCTCTATGCTTTCAGAGAGCGTGAGTATGCGATGGACCTTATGGAGGATTACTGTGGTGCGAGATTGACTCACTCCTCTGTACGTATCGGTGGTGTACCGTTGGATCTTCCTGCAGGGTGGCTGGAAAACCTTGCCGCGTTCTGTGACAAGGTGGACTATGAAGTTGAACACACCTACGAAGCGCTCCTTACAGAGAACCGTATCTGGAAGATGCGTCTTGAAAATGTCGGTGTGATCTCGGCGGAAGAGGCACTCTCATGGGGATGTACCGGTCCGATGCTCAGAGGTTCAGGGGTGAAGTATGATATCAGAAAAGAGGAGCCTTACGAGCTTTACAGCGAGCTTGACTTCGATATCCCTGTAGCGGAAACCTGCGACTCCTACGGGCGCTACCGCCTCTATATGGAAGAGATGAAACAGTCTACACGTATCCTTAGACAGCTGATCCCGATGTACAAAAAGACAGAGCCTAGGCTTATGGCACATGCACCGCAGTATATCTCTGCGCCCAAAGAGGAGATCATGACACAAAACTATGCATTGATGCAGCACTTTGTGCTTGTGACTCAGGGGATGAGACCGCCAAAAGGCGAAGTCTATGTACCGACCGAGTCTCCCAAAGGCGAACTGGGATTCTATATCAAATCCGAAGGTGAGCCGTATGCCTACAGATTGAAGTGTAGAGCACCGAGCTTCTTCCATACAGGATTGCTTCAGGAGATCCTTGTGGGAACATACATTGCAGACGTCGTTACGATCATTGGTACGACCAATATCGTATTCGGTGAAGTTGATAGATGAGAAGCGTTGGAAAAAATGAACTGCAAAGGATATGTTAGATGAGAAGATATGATTTAAGACATTTGAAAGACGACTTCTATGACAGAATGGTCGAACTGATGGATACGGGACTGCATGTCGATGAAGTGGGTATCTTCCTCTTTGAGGTCGGTGATTTCGGTTCGATCCAGAAGTCTGCAGATCTGGTAAGAGCGCAGGGGCATGACCTGATGAACTCACTGAAGTTCAATGAAGTGGACTGGACCATCGTGGTGAAAAAGGTCAGTGAAGAGACAAGAAAAGCGCGTGCAGAGGCAGCAGAAGCTGCAAAAGCAGAAGTAGAAGCTGCTGCAAAAGCTGAGGCTGAAGCTCAGGCACAGAGAGAAGCTGAAAAAGCTGCAAAAGCGGCAGCAGAAGTAGAAGCTGCAAAAGAAGAGAAGGCTGAGTAGTTATGTCAAACATTGTATTCTCAACTTGGAGGGACGAGTTTATCGACAACCGTGGTAAACCCCTTGAAGAGTGGAGTGAAACAGAGTTCAAGCTGCCGGAAACCTATCATGGAGACAAGAGTTCAAAAGCATTTATCGGATGGGATGGGGTAGCCATCTTCACCGAAGATATCGATGCGGTAGAGCTTGCAAGCCAGTATGCGGCACAGTACCAGCAATACTCGGAGGCATGCGGCCGTTGTGCGCCCGGTCGCTGGGGCGGCAGGATCCTGTATGACCTACTCGATAAAATCGCGCGTGGCGAAGGTACACACGATGACGTGGTCCATCTTAAGGAAGTTTCCCAGACGATGATGACTACTTCGAAGTGTGAGATCGGTAAGACCGTTCCCAAGCCTATCCTTGATCTGATGGAGCACTATAAAGCGCAGTTTGACAGATGTATCGATGCGCAGGTACCATCCAAACATTATGGCGGAGATACTTCCTATATCGCCAAAGTGACGGCGCCCTGTACGGATATGTGTCCGGCACATGTAGATATCCCGGCATACATTGAAGGGGTACGTGATATGATCTTTACCGAGTCGCTTCAGGCAACAAGACAGACGATGCCGCTTGCGCATACCTGCGGGCGTGTCTGTCCGCATCCGTGTGAAGATGCATGTAGAAGAGCGAACCTCGATGAGCCGATTTCGATCATGGAACTGAAGCGTATCGGCGCAGACTATGAAACGGACCATCAGGTCCCCTGGCTGCACCCGAAAGAACCGAAGCCCCCTAGAAATGACGGTAAAAAGGTAGCGATCATCGGAGCAGGACCTGCCGGTCTTACGGCGGCTTACTACCTGGCACTGGAGGGGATTCAGGTACATATCTTTGAAGAGCTTCCTGTGAACGGAGGCGAAGTTGCCGTAGGTGTACCGGAGTACCGTATGCCGATCGACAAGTACAACAAGGATATCGAGTTTGTCCTTCAGATGCCGACAGTAAGCATCACCAATAACCACAGGGTCGATGCTGATCGTCTCAAGGAGATCGATGCGGAGTATGATGCGACACTGCTCGCTTTTGGTACAAGACTTTCCAAGAAGGTCTATGCAGAGAACGAAAACCCGAAAATGGGCGGTTACTGGGGTGCGATCGCGATGCTTGACAAAGTAAACCTTTGGAGCAAGTACGGCATCGGAAGCCCGGCGAGCAATGAGCTGAAAGACAAGACAGTCGTCTGTGTCGGGGGTGGGTTTACCTCAATGGACGTTGTACGCTGTTCTGTGCGTGAAGGCGCGAAGAAAGTGATCATGCTGTACCGCCGTGATGAGGGGACGATCATCCGCAATACGACCTACGAAGAGTACCATGAAGCGGTAGAAGAGGGTGTGGAGTTCATCTTTTACTCGGCGATTGAGGAGATCATCGATGACGGCGAGAAGATCACAAAGCTCAAGTGCAACAGGTTCGAGCTGGTCCCCGATCCAAACGGCGGACGTGCGCAGCTTGTCAAGATGGAAGATGGCGACTTTGAGCTCGAGTGTGACTACCTGATCCCGGCGGTTTCACAGGCAGCGGATCTGCAGCTGATTCCTGAAGAGTGGAACATAGAGTTGACATCGTGGAATACGCTGTTGACGAACGGAAAAGACTATATGACTTCCCGTCCAGGCCTTTTTGCGGCAGGTGACTGTGAATACGGTCCGATGACGATCGTCAATGCGGTGGGTCAGGCAAGACGTGCCGCATCGGTGATCAGCCGCTATATCTATGACGGCAAGTGTACGCTTACCGATGATGAGATCATGGAAGATCACCTCAATAAGCTCAAAGTATACGACAAGAAAGAAAAGATCACCGGCTGGATGCCCGGCCTTCCAAGAGCGGTCAGCGAAAAACTCGGTGTAGATGAGCGAAAAGACAACAACAGAGAGGTAAACCTCGGGTTTACAGGAGAAGAGGCGATCGCCGAAGCTGAGCGCTGTATGCGTTGTTATTATATTTCAATGGTGGCGGTGTGATATGAGTAGACATAATTCATTGGGACTCGGAAAAGAGATCACTGTCACTATCAACGGAAAAGAGTGCAAGAGCACTTTCGGAAAGACGATCCTTGAGATCGCAAGAGAAAACGGCATCTATATCCCGACAATGTGTTATTTGACCAAAACCCTGCCGATCGGATCATGCCGTATGTGTCTTGTGAATGTCGAAGGGGTTGACGGTGCGATCCTCTCCTGCCAGGAGAAGGCAACGGACGGTGCAGTGGTGATGACGCAGACTCCTGAGCTTTACCGGGAACGTCAGAACATTATGAAACTTTATAATGTCAACCACCCGCTTGAGTGCGGCGTATGCGACCAGAGCGGGGAATGTGACCTTCAGAACAAGACACTTGAGTTTGACGTGGGAGACCAGCCCTTTACGGCGCGCGACCAGCACAGGCCCGTAGAGAACTGGGGACATGTCTCTTATGATCCGGCACTCTGTATCATGTGTGAGAAGTGCGTAAGGGTCTCCACGGAGATCACGGGCGATGAAGCGCTTCAGCTGAAGTTCGGAGGGTACTCATCCAGTATCGTGAATGTCAAGAAAGAGAAGAACTATGCAAGCCTCGGTGAAGCGGCAGCGGTCTGCCCTGTAGGTGCGCTGGTGGATACGAACTTCAAGTATCGTACCAATGCATGGGAGCTTACAAAGATCCCTTCATCCTGTTCACACTGCGGCGGCGGGTGCCAGATGAGCTACGAGGTCAAAAGAGACACGATCTACCGTGTAAGCAACCATGCGGAATTCTCCACGCTGTGCGGTGCGGGACGTTACGGGTTTGACTATGCCAACGAAGGCGTAAGCAAAGATAAAGAGGCATTTAAAAGTGCTGTAAATGCCGTAGCGAATGCACAGAGTATCCTCTTCGCACCGCAGATCAGCAATGAAGAGGCACTGATCCTTCAAAAGATCAAAGAGAAGCAGGGAACCAAACTGATCTGCCACGAGGCAAGGGCCTATCAGAAGTTCATGCGGGCATACGGTTCCATTACAGGCAAAAACCTCTTTAGCGGTACACTGAAGAAGATATCCGAATCCAAAGGCGTGATCGTGTTCGGTACACGTATCAATAATGATGCACCGAATGTGAAATACCATATCAATATGGCGAGCAAATGGCACAGAGCAAGGGTTGCTTACCTGCATCCGATACGTGACGAGGAGATGAAAAACATCGTCACCCAGTTTATGCACTATGCACCGGGTAGCGAAGAGGCGGTAGCCGCGCAGCTGGTTTTGGCGTTGTCCGGAGAAGCAGAAACGATGCCTCAGAATATCACTTCAGTACTGGAAACACTCGATCCGGAGACGCTTGCAGCACAAAGCGGGATCAGCAGTGAAGAGATCGGGCTGCTTCAGAACGCTTTGAGCAAGAAACAGGGCTTCTCTCTGGTTGTGGGAAGCGATCTCTATGCACACCCGAGAGCGGAAAATATCGCAAAACTGCTTGCACTGCTTGAAAGATATGCAGGATTCAATGTCGTATGTGTGCCGCCTGCGGGGAATGCGATGGGTGTATCACTGATCTGCGACCTGGATGATGAGATCGAAGGCATGAGTGTAGGATACAATGTCAAAGGTGACTTTACACTCTCCGCATTGGGAGAGGGTGACCTTGATATGCCGGCAATGAATCAGCAGGAAGGAACACTGGTCAGCAACGACAAGCGTCTGGTACCGATGCATGTGGCCAAGTCATATGGCGGCTATATACTTAACGACATTGCCAATGCAATAGGAATTGAAGCCGAATATACGATAGAATATACAACTGCACTTCCCCAATTGCAGGGATTCAAACAGGAAGCATTTGACGACCTGCCGGACTATTTTGATATTAGCGGCAGGGAGCATAGGGGCTACCTTCTTGACGAGGTCAACATAGCGTTAGATCAGACGATCGAGGCTGTAGAGAGTACAAAGAATATGGGTCCCGTGGTCTATCACTGCAATCCTGTTGAACAGTTTTCGCCGTTAACGGCAAAATGTGAGGCGATCACAGGTGAAGCACAACTGGTGGGTTCGGCTGCATTTGCAAAAGAGACAGGACTCGATGACGGTCAGAGAGTGCTATATGAAATCGATGGTGTCACGTTCAGCCGTGTGTTTAAGATCGATACATCTATGAGCGGAAATATTGCGCTTAATCCGAGCTATGATATGGGATTAAGTGCGGCTTTGCTATCCTCTTATAGATTTAAAAGCGTCGATTTTTCATCCACCAAAAATGAAGAGGCAGGAAGCTAAGATGAGTGAAGTAAAAACAGTAGAAAACATGGTAAGTATCAAGATCGATGGTGTGGAGTATGAGGCTGTTGAGGGTGAGTATATCCTTAATGCAGCCCGTGCCAACGAAGTCTTTATACCGGCTATTTGTTATTTGACAAGATGTTCGCCTACTTTGGCTTGCCGTATCTGTCTGGTTGAGGCAGACGGCAAGCAGGTATATGCGTGTAATGCGAAAGTAAAAGAGGGAATGGAGATCAATGTAAATACTCCGAATATCCTTGAAGAACGCAGGGCGATCATGGAAGTCTATGATGTCAACCACCCGCTTCAATGTGGTGTGTGTGACAAAAGCGGTGAGTGCGAATTACAGAACTATACGCTTGAACTGCAGGTTGATTCCCAAAACTATGCGATCCCTGACACCAAGAGAGAGACGCAGAACTGGAGTAGCGTACTTCACTACGATCCGGGCCTCTGTATCGTGTGTGAGCGTTGTACGACGGTATGTAAGGATATGATCGGCGATGCAGCGATCTCTACGACAAAAAGAGGCGGCGCGGATATCGACAAAGCATTTAAAGAGAGCATGCCGAAAGATGCCTATGCGATGTGGAACAAACTCCAGAAGTCATTGATCGCCCCAAGCAACGGAACAGATCATACAAACTGTTCGGATTGTGGTGAATGTATCGCGGTCTGTCCGGTGGGAGCTCTTGTAAGCAGAGATTTCGTCTATCAGTCAAATGCATGGGATCTTAAGCGTATTCCTGCGGTCTCGGCACACTCCAGTGACGGGTTTGCGATCTACTATGAGACGAAGCCAAGATCGATCGAAGACAGAAGAGAGAAGATCTTCCGCGTGACAAACGAATGGAACTATGTATCACTCGACGGTGCAGCGCGTTTTGCCTACGACTTTGAAAATGAGGGTGCAACCAAAGATGAAGCGGCATTCAATGCCGCGGTCGAAGCATTCAAAAAAGCAGGAACGATCAGATTCAACTCCGTGATCACCAATGAAGAGGCGATGATGCTTCAGACGCTCAAAGAGAAGATGGGTGTCAAACTCTACAACCCTGAAGTGAGGGCGTTCCAGAAGTTCCTGAACCATTATCAGGCAGCAAGCGGCAGATCGCTCTGGTCAACAGATACGGATGCGATTATGAAGCGTGCAGATTTTGTGATCTCGGTAGGTGCCGCGCTCAGAAATGACAGCCCGGGTATGAAGTATGCGTTCAACAATGTTCAAAAGCTGAACAAGGGTGCAGGGCTCTATTTCCATCCGGTAGCTGATACGCTGATCCCGTCATTCGGTAAGAGCGTCGAGTGCTTTAACCATAAACCGGGTTTTGAAGAGGCAGCGCTCTATCTTATCCTTGATCTTTTTGCTGATGCACAAAAGCTTCCCGAAGAGGTAAAGGCCTATATCGATTCCTTCAAAACCTCGGAGACCAAGACGATCAAAGAGAAGGTCGATAAGACAGTCAAAGAGTTGGTCAAAAACGAAGAGACGGGTGAAGAGGAAGAGGTTACCAAAAAAGTCAAAGAGACAGTAGAAAAAGAGATCACTGTCGAAAAGAACGGACTAATCGATCTTCTCGGCGGTGATTCCGAGAAGTTCCCGGATGCATTTGAGAAGATGATGAAGAAAAAAGAGTCCTTCTCAATGATGGTAGGGGAAGACCTCTACTTCCATGACAATGCGGAAAATATCGCGAAACTGATCGCGCTGATCGAAGCAACAACAACTATCGATGTGGTGATGGCTCCACCAAAATCAAATGCACTTGGTGTGGCACTGATCTGTGATCTCGATGATGAAGCGTCAGGGTATACGGTAGGATACAATGAAAACGGTGATTTCAGGCTTTCCGCACTGGGGAACGGCGATCTTGATATGCCGGCAATGAACCAGCAGGAAGGGACATTTACGACGATGTCAAAAAGAGTCGTTCCAACCAATGCAGCGCTTCCATACGGTGGATATGAGCTGAACGATCTGATGAAAGTATTGGTCGGGGCACCGGCACTTACGATCGACTGGACACCGATGCTTCCCGTAGAGAAAGGATACCGGGCAGTTGCCTTTGATGCGCTGCCAAATCGTTACCTCAATAACGGTACAGAAGACCGTGGATATTTGCTTGATATCACATCAGCCGAAGCTGCACTTCCGACTGTTGAAAAGTTTGATGAAGCTGCAGCATTAGAGGGAGAGATCGCATACCGCTGCAACCCGGCAAGACAGTTCAATGACTTTACAGACAAGTCACATGAGATCTTTGAGGCATTCGGGGTCTATGTAAGTCCAGCAAAAGCGGAAGAACTGGGCGAGAGAGTTGAAATCGTGTTTGACAACGGAAGCATTGTGATGGATGTGATCGCTGACGGGAAGATGGAAGGTGATATTGTCAAAGTATCAGATTTCAGGGCTGCGGCAGGTGTGTATGATCTCTTCGGCGGGTCAAGATACAAAAATGTAACAATTAAGAAGGTGTAAACGATGGAAACAACAACACTTATAGGACAACTACCGGAGGTAACGGCTGCAGGTGTGGCGATCAAAGCGATCCTGATCCTTGCGATTATCTCAGCAGTAGCAGGTTTCGGTACCTACCTGGAAAGAAAGGTTCTGGCGTTTATGCAGCGCCGTCTCGGGCCGACGCATGTCGGTCCATACGGTTTGCTGCAGATTGCAGCGGATGGTATCAAGCTCTTTACCAAAGAGGATATCGTGCCTCAGCACGCCAATTCCCTGATCTTTAAAGTAGCGCCTGTGATTACTGCGGCAACGGCATTTATCGCATTGGCAGGTGTTCCGGTCTTCCCGGACTTTACGATTCCTGAGTTTATTCCGGTACTTGGAGGTACATTTGTTCCATCGATCGCTTCAGATGTGAATGTAGGGATTCTTTTTGTTATCGGTATGATGGCTGCAGGGCTTTACGGACCGCTTCTGGCAGGTATGGCACAGGCGAACAAATGGGGTATCATCGGTGCGGCAAGGACAGCGATCCAGTTCCTCTCCTATGAGGTGGTCACGGGACTTTCCCTTCTTGCTCCGATCATGCTTGTAGGTTCACTCTCGCTGATCGACTTCAATGAGGCACAGTCAGGCGGAATCACATCATGGTTCATCTGGCAGCAGCCGGTAGCATTTGTCCTTTTCCTGATCGCAGGGTTCGCTGAGACAAACAGAACTCCGTTTGACCTTCTTGAACACGAGGCAGAGGTTATTTCCGGATATGCGACAGAGTATTCGGGAATGAGATGGGGGATGTTTTTCATCGGTGAGTATGCGAATATGATCACGATCTCGATTCTTGCTGCGGTGGTTTTCCTCGGCGGATATAACGACTTCGGATTTATCGCAGGTTGGATCATGATCCTTCTGAAAGTGGCATTCTTCTTCTTCCTGATGCTGTGGGTAAGAGCAGCATGGCCGCACGTTAGACCGGATCAGTTGATGTGGCTGTGTTGGAAAGTCTTGATGCCGATTGCAGTGATCAACGTTGTAGTCACCGGTATAGTGATGATGGTATAAGGGAGTAAAGATGGGTTTAGAACAATTTAAAAACAGAAATGTAGGGACTCAAGAGTACAAGGTACTTAACCTGCAGGAGTCGCCGAAGACTCCGATGGCAAAGTTTACCCAGGTGGCAAAGAGAACTTTCAAAGGCGAACTTTTTGTCGGTCTTGGTGTCACGGTAAGAGAGATGTTCAATGCACTCTTCAGGGGACAGATGCATACGGTGAAATATCCGCTTGAGAAACTCCCTATCTCTCCGAGATACAGAGCGATCCATGAGATGCTGAGGCTGCTGGAGAGCGGCCACTACAGATGTATCGGCTGCGGTCTCTGTGAGAAAATCTGTATTTCGAACTGTATCACTATGGAGACGCGTTACGACGAAAATCAGCGTAAAGAGGTGAGCGAGTATACGATCAACTTCGGCCGTTGTATTTTCTGCGGTTACTGCGCGGAAGTCTGTCCGGAACTGGCAATCGTCCATGGTCCGCGATATGAGACAGCTTCAGAGCAGAGAGCAAGTTTCTCGCTCTTTGAGGATATGCTTACACCGATCGACAAACTGAGCTTGCAGCAAGAGTACGACGGGTTTGGTGCCGTATCTCCGAATGCTGATGAAAACATCAAAAAAACGCCGCTGGCGTATTAAGGAGGAGACAGTCATGGAAAACTTTTTGGCATCACTGTTTACATTTCAGGGGTTTGCATTTTACCTCTTTTCATTTTTGACGATAATCCTCTTCTGGATTACTGTTATGAGCAATAACGTACTCTACGCAATGACTTCACTTGCATCGGGTATGGTACTGATTTCAGGCTTCTTTTTCATTCTTGGGGCGGACTTCCTCGGTGTTGTCCAGCTCATCGTATATGTGGGGGCTATCATGGCGCTCTACTCCTTTGCAATGATGTTCTTCGATGCAACAAGGGAGATCAAAGAGAAGAATACAAACGGAGCGGTGGTCTTTGTGCTTGGAGGGCTTAGTGCATTGATGCTTGTATTGATGTTTGCCGCTCCGATCCACTCTGAGAGCATCCAGGCGCTCTACCCGATGCATGAAGGCGTCGGTAACGCACAGGATGTGGGTATCGTACTCTTTACAAAATATCTTGTTCCGTTTGAAGTTGCCGCACTGATGCTCTTGGTGGCGATGATCGCAGGTATTATCCTTGCAGGTAAAAAGATGGATCAATCTTTGACCGAGATAATGGATGAAGATGCGGGAGAAGATGAAATTTTGACACAAAAGGATGAGAAATGATAGGTTTGTCACACTACCTGATCGTATCAGCGCTTCTGTTTTCTATAGGATTGATTGGCGTACTTAGAAGAAGAAACCTATTGATGCTCTTCTTCGCGACTGAGGTGATGCTCAATGCAGTGAACATTGCATTTGCAGCGATTTCGCACTTTTACAATGATCTTACGGGTCAAATGTTTGCGTTCTTCGTGATCGCGATCGCAGCATCAGAAGTTGCGGTTGGACTTGGTATCTTGATCGTACTGTATAAAAAACACGGAAGTCTTGATCTTGACGATCTTGCGACGATGAAGGGGTAATGATGGAAAAATTAGTATATATCGCACTCTTTGCACCGCTGGTCTCTTCGCTCTTTGCAGCGATGTTCGCGATGACACCAAGAAAGACTTTTGTTGGTATCATTGCGTCACTTCTGCTCTTTACAGGGTTTGTCGCATCGGCAACACTGGCTGTGAATATCTTCACTACAGGTGAAGCAGTCTCCGTTACGATGATGCAATGGATCGGGATGGGAGACCTCTATATCCCGTTTGGTTTTGTAGCTGACCAGGTTTCTGTGACAATGATGACGATGGTGTCACTGATCTCAACAATCGTTCATGTCTATTCGATCGGGTATATGGATCATGACAAATCATTCAACAGATTCTTCTCTTACCTATCGGCATTCGTATTCTCAATGATGGTACTTGTCATGAGTGACAACTTTGCAGGCCTCTTCATCGGTTGGGAAGGCGTGGGTGTCTGTTCATGGCTTCTTATCGGTTTCTGGTATCACAAACCGGACCAGTCAAGAGAAGCGAATCCATCGATCTCTCCGTCATGGGCAGCAAACGAAGCGTTCATCATGAACCGTATTGCCGACCTTGGTATGCTTGTCGGTCTGTTTATCCTTTACTGGAATGTAGGTTCACTTCAGTACGATGACGTATTTGCAGCGATTCCAAATCTTGATCAGTGGATTCTGAACGGTGCGGCACTTGCGCTCTTTATCGGTGCGATGGGTAAATCAGCACAGTTCCCGCTTCATACATGGCTTACGGATGCGATGGAAGGTCCTACCCCGGTATCTGCACTGATCCACGCCGCTACGATGGTAACCGCAGGGGTATTCCTGGTGATCAGAGCGAACCCGCTCTTCTCGGTGACTCCTGAAGTAAGCTACTTTATCGCAGCACTCGGTACATTCGTGGCCTTCTTTGCCGCATCCATGGCATTGGTCAACAGGGACCTTAAGAGAATCATTGCATTCTCGACACTCTCTCAGCTTGGTTATATGTTTGCCGCTGCGGGTCTTGGTGCCTACTGGATCGCACTTTTCCACCTTGTGGCTCACGCATTCTTCAAAGCACTGCTCTTCCTTGGTGCAGGTAACGTCATGCACGCAATGCATGATGAACTGGATATCTTCAAAATGGGTGGATTGAAAAAAGTGATGAGACCAACCTATATCTATATGGGTCTTGCCTCCTTGACACTTGCTGGTATCTTCCCGCTTGCAGGATTCTTCTCCAAAGACGCGATCATCGAGACGGCGTTCAATGAAGGGACTTATATCCTCTGGATTATGCTTGTAGTGACTGCAGGGATGACGGCATTCTACAGCTTTAGACAGGTATTCCTGACATTCCACGGAACGGAGAGATATGACCACCACGAGATCCATCCGCATGAGATGTACAAATTCGTACTGATCGCGATGTCACCGCTTGCGATCCTAGCCGTGATCGCCGGTGCTTTCAAAGACGGATTTGAGACATTTGTAACAAGTCTCCTTCCTGCATATCATATGAGTGAACATACACACCACTATGTATGGTTGCTTACAGCGATTGTTACACTCTTTGCCGTAGGCGGTATCGCACTTGCCTATATCAAATACAACAAAGGCCTTGAGAGAAACGAGAAACTCGAGAACAGCTTTATCTACAAGCTTCTGTCAAACCAGTACTATATCCCGAATCTCTATACAGAGTTGATCTCAAAGCCTTATGCGATGATTTCGGAGAAATTCTGGCATGGTGTAGACATGAAGATTGTAGACAGAACAGTAGATGGCGTTGCGCATTTCCTCTATAAGAGCGGGGATGTCAACAGACGTATGCAGACCGGTAACCTTTCACACTACCTTAATTGGATGGCTGTAGGTGCGGTTGTACTCATGGTAGCTGCAGCAGTAACGGCGATGATAGGTTAAGGAGTAGATAGATGGATTATATTTTAAGTATATTGGTATTCTTCCCGGCAGTCGCAGGATTGCTGGGGTTTGTGATAGACAAGGACAGCGCTAGGGTTTACGGTATCACTGTAGCAGCGATCGAGTTCTTCCTCTCATTATGGTTGTGGTTCAGTTTTGACGGAACCAATGCAGGGATGCAGTTCGTAGAGCTGATCCCGGTGATTCCGGATTTCGGTGTCAACTACTACCTCGGCGTTGACGGGATCTCTCTTTTCATCATCCTGATGACGACGATGATGACTCTGATCGGTATCATGAGTCTGAGTGTAAAAGAGAATGTGAAAAACATGATCATAACGCTGCTTTTCCTCGAGATGACAATGGTAGGTGTATTTGTTTCGCTTGATGCGATCATCTTCTATCTCTTCTGGGAGCTCTCACTTGTGCCGATGCTCTATATCATCGGTGCGTGGGGCGGATCCTTGAGAGTCTATGCAGCGGTCAAGTTCTTCCTTTATACCTTTGCAGGATCACTGATCATGCTGGTCGGTATGCTCTTTATGGCATATACCTATCAGAGCCTTACCGGTGTGTGGAGCTTCGCGCTGACTGACTGGTATGCACTGGTCCTTCCGGTCAGCTACCAGATGTGGCTTTTTGCCGCATTCTTTATCGGGTTTGCGATCAAGGTTCCTATGTTCCCGTTCCATACGTGGCTTCCCTATGCACACGGACAGGCACCGACGATCGGTTCTGTGATCCTTGCAGCCGTGCTGCTCAAAATGGGTACCTACGGGTTTGTAAGATTCTCCCTACCGTTATTCCCTGATGCTGCGGTGATCTGGATCACACCGATCGCGGTACTCTCTATCATTATGATCATCTATACAGCGATGGTAGCGTATGCACAGAAAGATATGAAACAGGTGATCGCATACTCATCGGTATCCCACATGGGTATCGTAATGCTCGGTATCTTTGCGATGAATGCCGAAGGTATCGGCGGTTCTGTCTTCCAGATGCTTTCACACGGGATTGTTTCGGGTGCACTGTTCATGCTTGTAGGTGTGATCTATGACAGAAGACACACGAAGATGATGGATGAGTTCGGCGGTATCGCAGCGGTCATGCCGAAATATGCAGTGATCTTCGGTATTATGCTGATGGCTTCCGTGGGACTGCCTCTGACGATCGGATTTGTCGGTGAATTCCTTGTATTGATAGGTTTCTATCAGGTTTCTCCGATCATGACGGTCCTTGCCGGTACATCGATCATTATCGGTTCTGTCTATATGCTTACACTCTTTAAAAAGAGTTTCTTCGGTCCTGTAACCAAAGAAGAGAACAAGAACCTCAAAGATCTTGATGCAAAAGAGACCTGGTCACTTATTCCGCTCGTGGCAATCGTGGTCTGGCTGGGTGTCTATCCGAAACCTATCCTTGACCCGATCGACAACTCTGTAAAAGCGATGTTGAACTTTATGGATGAAAAAGCGATCACGCAAGAGGCAAAAGATATGATACATGTAGCGAAATCAACGAAGGAGGCGAAATAATGTTAGAGCCTATTAAAGTGAGTTTAGAGAGTCTAAACCTTATCACACTCGCACCGATGCTTATCGCGATCGCGGGTGGTTTGATTATTTTGTCTATCGATCTGCTCAAAGAGGGGCTTCACAAGTCTCTATATGTTATGTTGACAGTTTTAATATTGGTGGTTGATCTTCTTTCTACTGTTGGTCTTAATATCAATGAACGAGGATTTTTTGATGTCATGCTTATCGACGGTATCTCGATTGTTTCTCAGCTTCTTGTGATTGTCGGTTCGATCGTCTTTATTCCGTTGGCGCTCAGCTCAAAAAGATTCCACGAGTACTCCTACCCGGAGTTCTTTGCACTCTTCTTATTCATGGTTGCAGGATTCCAGTTTATGGTGGCTTCGGATAACCTTATCCTTATCTTTGTCGGACTTGAAACAGCATCTCTCTCACTCTATACGTTGATCGCGCTGCACAACAGAAGTAATTCTTACGAAGCGGCAGTGAAGTATTTCACTATGGGTGCACTGGCAGCCGGTTTCTTTGCGATGGGATCGGCGATGATCTATGCACTGACCGGATCAGTTGAGCTCTACAAAGTGGCTGAAGTACTTGCAACAAGAACTGGAGAAGCAGATCTTATGATCGCGATTTTCGGAGGCTTTGTACTGATCCTTGTAGCACTTGGATTTAAACTTTCACTCTATCCGTTCCATACATGGGCACCCGATGTCTATGAAGGTGCATCCGCGGCATTGGTAGGGTATATGTCAGTAGTGCCGAAAGTTGCGGCATTTGTCGTGGCGATCAGAATATTCGGTATGTATATCGATCTTGGTGTAGAGTGGGTAAGGATCATGATCCTTGTGATTGCTGTACTTACGATGACACTTGCCAACATTATGGCACTTGTGCAGGAAGATGTGAAGCGTATGCTTGCCTACTCTTCTATCTCACATGCCGGTTTTGTCATGGCTGCACTGGCACTGGATACGACAGAGGGTAACACAAGTATCTTCCTCTATTATGCACTCTTTATGTTTACCAACCTCGGTGCATTTGCGATGTTATGGATTTCGCGCCACAAGATGAGAAGGTTTAACAACAGATATGACCACCCGTATGAGAAGTTTGCAGGGTTTATCAAGATCATGCCAATCGGTGCGGTGATCATGGGGCTCTTTATGCTTTCATTGGCAGGGGTACCACCGTTCTCGGTATTCTGGGGTAAAATCTATGTGATGCAGGCAGCGGTCAATGCAGGGTATATCTGGCTGGCGGTTGTGATGGGTCTCAACTCTGCGATCGCGGCGTACTACTACCTGAAGCTTGTCGTCTATATGTTCCTGAAGGATCCGGTCAAAGATGTCGATACGATCTACTACAACATCTCCAGGCCGCTTATGGTGATCATCGGTTTTGCAACCGTGGCGACTGTAGGGGCGATCTTCTACGTTCAGCCGCTTGTCTCCTATATCTACTATATGATCAGCGCAAGCGGATATTAAATTGAGCGTTCAGCGTTAAGCGCTGAGCGTTCAGATCTTTTTCTATTCTTTTTTAATGCATGATTCAATTTTCCGTTCACCCTGAGCTTGAGTCAGGGCATTTTTAGAACACAGATCCGAAATTCTATTGGAATTTATATGTCATTCTGAACTTGATTCAGAATCCCGTTGGGGTGCAGAGGTGATCGTGTGTCAACAGAGATCCTGAAACGAGTTCAGGATGACGGCATGAAAACAGGTGTTATCTAGCATCTTTTATGATACGTTTCAATTCGTCTACACTGCCTTTAATGACACCTTCAAACTGTGAGTTGTTGAATGTGGTTTGGCGTTTGGCGAGGCGTGCGGTATTGGTGGTGATCTTCTCTTCGAGCATCGCTCTGTCATAGATACCGTCCAGGTAATCCAGGGTCTCTTTGATCCCTATCGCCTTCATACAGTTTGGGTTGCGTGTGTATTTTTTCTCCAGCATGCATATCTCATCGATCAGGCCCTCTTTGAGCATCACACCGGTTCTTAGTGCGATACGTTTGCGCAGTGCTTCCCTCTCTATGTCGATCTGGTAGATCGGCAAAGTCCCATGGATGACAGAAATGGGGGGATTGGCACGGAAGTATTCTGACGGCGTCATCTCGGTTTCAAAGTAGATATTGAGTGCTTTCTCTATACGGTATCTGTCACTCTGTGCGATGCGCTGCATATAGTCTGGATCCATATCATATAAAAATTGATAGGCCTCTTTCAGGTTTTTGAGCCACTGGAGTGTCTTCTCTTTTGTCGTCTTACTGATTGGAGGCAGGTCACTGACCCCATCAAGCAGCATTTTGAGATAAAAACTTGTGCCGCCTACGATCACCAGATTTTTCCTCTCAACTATCGCTTTTTGATAGACCTCCTGGTAGAGTTTGACAAAGGTAGTCACATCAAAATGCTCATTGGGATAGAGATGGTCGATACCGAAATGCACTACCCCTGCGCGCTCTTCGAGCGTCGGCTTTGCCGAGACGATATCGATCTCTTTATAGATAGAGAGCGAATCAAGCGAAAGTATGTAGGCATTCCTCTTTTGTGCTATCTCTATAGAAAGAGCAGTTTTGCCTGACGCGGTAGGGCCGATTATGGCTAATTGTTTGATCGTTTCATTCATAAGTGTAATCATACCATAACCGCAAAAAGGGTAAAATGAGGCAAATTATTCTGAGGTATGTATGAACTTATTTGACAAGAACAACCGATTCAATATCGCCAATCTGGTAACCTTCACCAATATCTCTCTGGGGGTCATAGCGATCTACTTTATTGTCAAGGGTGATTTTTTCACAGCAATTATTCTGGCATGGATCGCGGGAGCGTGTGATATCATTGACGGAAAGCTAGCACGTAAATATCAGCTCTCTACGGAGTTCGGGGTACAGCTGGACAGTTTTGCGGACTTTTTGTCTTTTGTGGTGATGCCGTCATTTCTGCTCTTTTATGCGCTGGCTAGCGGGATCACTTCGGTGTTTCAAGAGCTGATCGTCGGGATCGTCTTCCTTCTTTATATTATTATGGGGCTGAGAAGACTGGTGGAGTTCAACCTCAAAACCGATGCCGGCGAAGTGGCAAAGTTTTTTGAAGGGGTTCCGACACCGCTGGGGGCGATCCTCTTGTGGGTCCTCTATCTGATCTATAGCTACGGCTTGATAGCAAATATCTATGTGATCACACTCCTGGTAGCAGTAGTCGCCTGGTCACTCAACTCAAAACTCAAAATCCCGCATCCTTAAAATTAAAAATTAGAAAGTAGAAATTAAAAATTGAATATGAAAAAATTGATCAATGATTTTTCCGAACTGGTGATGTTCCAGCACTCGGTTTTTTCCCTGCCTTTTATTTTTATTGCTATGTTGGTAGCTGCTGATGGATGGTTCGGGTGGAAACTCCTTCTGCTTGGCACACTGGCAGCGGTGAGTGCAAGAAACTATGCGATGGGGGTCAACCGCTATCTCGACCGGGATATTGACATCCTCAATCCCCGTACAAAGAACAGACCCTCAGTAGACGGCAGGGTCTCTGAGTCGCAGATGCTCTGGTTCATCTTTCTCAATGCTGCGGCATTTATAGCCGTTGCCTACTTTATCAATACCCTTGCACTGCTGCTCTCTCTCCCGATACTCATTGTGCTGGGTGCCTATACCTACTTCAAACGTTTCTCCGCACTGGCGCATTTGATACTGGGTATCAGCCTGGGGCTGGCACCGATCGCCGGAGAGGTCGCCGTATCGGGAACGATCAGCTGGTGGTCCGTATCCCTTGCGATGGGTGTCATGTTCTGGGTGGCGGGGTTTGACCTGCTCTATTCGCTGCAGGATATGGCGTTTGATAAAGCACAGGGGCTTCACTCGATCCCTTCAAGGTTCGGTGCGGCAAAAACGATGTGGATCGCAAGAACTTTTCATCTCTTCGCCGTCGCTTTCTGGTCACTCTTTGTCATACAGGCAGGGTTGGGGCTCTTTGCCGCTTTGGCAGTCGCATTTGCAACACTGATGCTCACTTATGAACACTATCTGGTCAGCAAAGATTTTACAAAGATAGACAGGGCATTCTTTACAGTAAACGGTTATCTGGGTTTTGTTTTTCTGGCTTTTATCATTCTGGAGGTACTATGATGGCGATGCTGGATTATGTCGTGATTGGGCTGCTGGCATTGCTGGTGCTGGTACACTTCGGGCTGATCTCAGAAAACAGGAAGCTGAAAAAAGCGAACAGTGTTCTCAATGAGGTCCTGGAGACCAAAAACAGAACGATCGCCAACCTGGAAGCTTCGCGTGTTGCCGTCAAAGAGGTGATCGAGAACTTTTCGATCAGCGATAAAGTGATCGCTGGGATAGAGGCAGGGGAGAGCAGGGAAGCATTGTCAGAGAGACTGGGCATCCCCGTCAGCAGGATAGAACTGATAGTCAAGTTTGACAAGATCAAAAAAGAGAAAGTAACTAACAGTGAGGAGTGAGGAGTGAGGAAGTAGGAAGTAGGAAGTAGGAAGTAGGAATTTTTACTTTTTACTTTAAAACCCCTTGCTAAATAAAGAATATTATGGTAATATTCCACCCTCTTTATGAGAATGTGCGACCATAGCTTAGCTGGATAGAGCATCGGTTTGCGGTACCGAAGGTCTCAGGTTCGAATCCTGATGGTCGTACCACTCTTTATCTTATTTGTATTCATCTTTCACGCGTCTTCATTTGACGTACGGGGTGTACGCCGCATTCAGATCACGTAAAATCTGAACACAACTAAGAAAAAGCGTAAGCATAAAGAGAATAGAAATAAAAGCTTCTTGAAACTAAGCAAAGCTTAAGTTTATGAAGCTATAATTTCATCCACTCAACAGAATGGCTCTGTAGCTCAGTCGGTAGAGCAAAGGATTGAAAATCCTTGTGTCGGCGGTTCGATTCCGTCCAGCGCCACCATCCTTATAATTTTCATAAAAAAATCAAAAAACCGTTTACATTTCTTAAGCCAAGCCTCTAAATTAACAGAAAATCCTCTTTTATTACTAATTTTCATACTGCTTAAAACGCTTCAAAGCACGTAATTCAGGGCATCATTCAGCATGATTAATGATTTGTTAACTTTTTGTTTATTTTTATTGACACGGTTTTGGTTTGTTTGCTATAATGTGGAGTATTCAAAAAAAACAAGGAGATTACAATGAAAAAAGCTTTATTACTTTCAGTAGTAGCGTCGTCAATGATTATGGCAGGTGGAGATATCGCTCCAGTTGAGCCAGTAGTAGAAACTCCAGCTCCGGTAGTATCGGGATGGGAATTCAGTGGAACAGCAACAGTTTACTATCAAACTGATGATGCTGGAATTTCAGGAATTGCTAATGCTGATATTTTCGATCAAGAAGCTTCAGCAGCTGACGCTGGTATCCAGTTGAGAGCAACAAACACAGATGTATTTGCAGGTATCGGTGCAGGTGTTGAAGTAAATGGTCTGGCTACACTTGGTCTAGAAAACTGGATGGTGTCTAATGTTATGCAAACTACTAATGGTAACATTACAGGTGGTTGGATGTCTCAAGCATACTTGACTTACGGATTTGGTAACACTTCTATCAAAGCGGGTCGTCAAGAGCTTCCAAAAGCACTCTCTCCGTTTGCTTTCTCTGAAGACTGGAACGTATTCAAAAACACTTTCGATGCAGTATTGGTAGTTAACAGTGACCTTCCGGATACTACATTGGTAGGTGCATGGGTTTATGGTGCTAACGTGAATGGAATGCATGCAGATATGGCTAAATTTGGTCAACTTAATGAGCATGATGGTGTATTCATGCTAACAGCACAGAACAAGTCTATCGCTAACCTGACATTGACTGGTTCTTGGTACTACGCTCCTGACTACGCAATTGATGACCTTAATATCCTTTGGGGTGATGCAAAGTATGATGCAGGTAGTTTCAATGTAGCTATCCAAGGTGGTTCGATCATGTCTGATGCATTTACTAATGACACTACAGCATTTGGTGCTATGGTTGGCGGTTCATTTGGTATGATCAATGCTCATGTTGCTTACGCTAATGTAAATGATGGTGATCTAGGCATGTTGCAACTTGGCGGTACAACTTCAGCGCTTTACACAGAAACAGCTTTGGATCAAGTTTCTCCGGTTGGTAATGCTCTTAGAAGCGACATGGACAAATTCGTAGTTGCTGCAAATGCAGATGTACTTGGTGGTAATCTTGGTGGTGCATATGCATATACTGACGGTACACCTTTAGATACTGAAGTAAATGAATTTAACCTAGTATATTCTACTAACATCACTGACAGTCTGGCTGGTGTTGTTGCATATGTTTATGCTGATGTTGATGGCACTGCTTATTATGAGGATGTTAATCTTATCAGAGTGGTTGCTAAATACAACTTCTAAGAAACACTTTTGTTTCTTATTGGAGTCTGGGTTTTCCCGGCTCCATCCTCTCTTTTTCTCTTTCAATTCATACCTTTTTTCATTTACGCTATAATGCTGGAAAATTTTAACTATTTTCTATGGGATTTTTATGAGCAAGAAACTACACTTAGTCAGCCTAGGCTGTACGAAAAACCTGGTCGACAGCGAGATCATGCTGGGGCGTCTCAAAGCGTATGAGATCACCGATGACAACAAAGAAGCCGATGTCATCATCGTCAATACCTGCGGGTTTATCGATGCAGCGAAAGAGGAGAGTATCAACACGGTGCTGAGCCTTCATGATGCACGTAAAAAGGACTCCATCCTTGTGATGAGCGGCTGTCTCTCTGAACGCTACAAAGAGGAGCTTCAAGCGGAGATGCCCGAGGTGGATATCTTTACCGGTGTCGGTGACTATGAGAAGATCGATACACTGATCGCTACAAGACAGAGTACTTTCAGCCCGGAAGTCTACCTTGCCAGCGAAACGGCTGACAGGGTGATCACCGGTTCAAACTACCATGCCTACATCAAGATCGCTGAGGGGTGCAACCAGGCGTGCGCTTTCTGTGCGATACCGAGGTTCAAAGGGAAACTGCATTCACGAACACTCAGTTCCATCAAAAAAGAGGTGGAGAACCTCGTAGCTCAGGGCTTTTACGACTTCTCATTCATCTCCCAGGACTCTTCGAGCTATGGACGGGATATGGGATTGAAAGACGGCCTTTTTCAGCTGGTGAAAACCATCGAAGCGGTGGAGGGGGTCAGGTCGGCACGTATTCTCTACCTCTACCCGAGCACAACGACCTTCGAGCTGATCGACGCGATCGCGGACTCCGAAATCTTCCAGACCTACTATGATATGCCGATCCAGCATATCGATGACGGCATGCTGAAGATCATGAAACGCGGATTTGGTGAGAAAAAGACGATCGAGCTCCTTGAACATATGAAAACCAAGCCCAATGCTTTTATCCGTACTTCAGTCATCGCAGGGCATCCGGGTGAGACTGAGGAGAGCTTTGCAAAACTCTGTGCATTCATGGAGGAGTTCGGCTTTGACAGGTTCAATACCTTTGCCTACTCCAACGAGGAGACAACTGCTGCCTATACGCTGGAACAGGTTCCTGATGAGATCAAAGCGGAGCGCGCCGCGATCCTCGGAGAGATCGCCGAGAGAACGACACTGGAATCACTTCAGAAGATGGTAGGCCAAAAGGTGGAACTTGTCATTGACGGAGAGAGCGAAGAGCATGAACTTCTCCTCTCTGCAAGGCCGCTGGAATGGGCAGTCGATATCGACGGAGAGATCCTGATCAACGACACCTCCGATCTGCCTGTCGAGTATGGCAAGGTGTACGAGGCGAAGATTACTGAACTGGTGGGAAGCCAACTATTGGCAACACTGATCAGTGAGCAAGTAGGAATTGAATTTTCTGAATAATCTAGGAACTTGAATGTATCGTCATTCTGAACTTGATTCAGAATCTCATGCATACACTGTATGCATGGAGACGAAATCTGATTGCAGTGTTGAACGAGTTGTAAAACCATAGGAGTTTCCACTATGAGCAAAACAGGTTATATTTATATCCTTACAAATAAAAAAGATGGAACGCTTTATATCGGTGTAACCAGTGAATTAGCAAAAAGAGTTCATGAACATAAAACAAAGGTCGTTTCAGGATTTTCAAAGCAGTATAATTTGGATAAACTGGTTTATTATGAAATATTGGATAGTATAGAAGAAGCAATTAAAAGAGAAAAACAGTTGAAAAATTGGCACAGGCAATGGAAAGTAGAGTTGATCGAGAATAAAAATCCAGAATGGAATGATCTATATGAGTCTATTGTATACTAAAAAAATCTCTAATTTTGGACATTTCCCCCAAGTGTATTTACGGTACGAACTTCCGGAATTTTTTTATGATTTAGGGATGGTTCTGAAGCAGAAAGGGATCCTGAATCGAGTTCAGGATGACGTTACGTTTGATAGGATGCGCTTTTTTCAGAGTATTTATCCTGAAGTTGATGAGCTGTTAAAACTACTTATTTCAAGTACCAAAACAATTAAAGAAAAGCAGTAATGGGACGAAAAAAACTCCTACTTCCTACTTCCTCATTACTACTTGAGAAAAAGAATCTCCTGGCCTTCTCCGCAGGGGTAGACTCCTCTGCACTTCTTTTCCTTTTATTGGAACATCATATACCCTTTGATATTGCTCTGGTCAATTACGGTACAAGAGAGAGTTCTGATCTGGAAGAGGCACATGCGAAGAAGCTGGCAGAGAAGTATGGTTTCAAGTGCTATACGGTGAAAGCACCGCAGTTCGATAGCCGTTTTGAGGAGCAGGCGAGGGGATTCAGGTATGCCTTTTTTGAAGAATTGATCAGAGAGGAAGGGTATGAGACGCTTTTGACTGCGCATCAGCTCAATGACCAGCTCGAATGGCTGTTTATGAGGCTTGCCAAAGGTGCAGGCTTATCAGAGCTGCTTGGACTGGAAGCCGTGACCCCAAAGGCGAACTATCAGATTATGCGCCCACTGCTTGAGGTGAGCAAAGCAGAACTTCTGGAGTACCTGGAGTCACATGGCTATCCCTACTTCATCGATGAGAGTAATGAAGAGGTGAAGTATGAACGCAACTACTTCAGAAAACACTTTTCAGATCCGTTGATCGCAGAATATAAAGAGGGGATCAGACGAAGTATCAGGTACCTGAAGGCCGACCAGAAAAGGCTGGAGAGCCAGTTTGAAGTGATCTGTAGAGAAAAACAGTTGCATCTCATCAGGCTTTATGCGTCTGCGGCAAAAGTACAGGCTGCAGATACGATACTGAAAAAGATGGGATATCTGATGAGTGCAGCGCAACGAGAGGAGTTAGTAAGATCAGAGAGTCTGGTCATTGGCGGAAAGTGGGCAGTAGAAGAGCAGAATGACCTTCTTTATATCGCACCATATAGTACTGTTGATATGCCAAAAGCATTCAAAGAGCAGTGCAGGGTAGCAAAGATCCCTGCCAAGATACGCGCCTATCTCTTTGAGGCGGAGATCGACCCTGCATCCATCCTTTCTCATTGTCACGGCTCAGAGTGAACAGAAAAATGTAATGTTGTCGCGTAGTGTGCGTAATCACGCACCAACAAGGGTGGTTTTTTTAAAGCCTACCGGAACCTAGCAAAGCCTGCCACGTTTATTATTGTGACCAATTACGAATCCAGATATTCATGTACTTCAACCTGTGGATCCCCGGGTGCCCGTAGGAAATGCCCTTGGGGTACAAGCCCGAGGATGACGAAAGCATTTGACACCTTATCATAACACTGTCATGATACTACTTACTACTTACTACTTACTACTTACTACTTACTACTTACTACTTACTACTTACTCTTCACTCTTCACTCTTCACTCTTCACTCTTCACTCTTCACTCTTCACCAGCGGGTGTGCCTTCATGTACTCATCCTTTTTTTTTGCCGTGCCGAGTTTGGTATAGACCTGCGTGGTTGCCATCGTGGCGTGTCCGAGGAGTTCACTGACATCGGAGATCCTTGCTCCTTCATTGAGCAGGTGGGTGGCAAAGGAGTGGCGCAGCTGGTGCGGGGTCGCTTTGATCCCGTGTGCTTTGAAAATCTTGGTCAGTCTGTAGCGCAGCTGTGCGCTGTTGAGGGGGACATTCCCTTTTTCAAAGAGATACTTTTTGGGGGCGTAGGCATCGGTATAGGTTTCTATCATCTCTCTGATCATCGGCAGAAGCGGCAACTCTCTGACCTTGTTCCCTTTCCCTCTGACCTGTACCCATTCTCTCTGAATCTGTGAGAGCTGCAGCGTGCTCAGCTCCGTGATACGCAGCCCAAGTCCATAGAGAAGTGTGATGAGCAGCCTGTCAGGCAATGCAGCGCTTTGAAGTACCTCCCGGATATAGTGCGCCTCGATGGGCTTGGGAAGGTTTTTGGGTACTTTGACGGAGTCGCCTGCAATGAGTCTGATACGCAGGTTTTTTTGTTCTTCCAGGTACCTTGCAAATGAATGGATGGCTGTCAGTCTGGCGGCAATAGTGTGTCTGTTCTTTTTGGCGATACCAAACCTGTAAGGAGTAATATCCAGTACAAGCGTATCCTCTTCTTCGTAGAAGTGGCTTACCTCCATCATCTGTCTGAGTGCGATCTCGTAGGTGGAGACGGTCGCCTCGGAATACCCCCTGATATCCGTCAGATAGTCCAGGAAAATGTCGGCGAGTTTCTGAAGCTTTTTTTTCATCTATATAATGGTGTGCTCGAGCATTTTTCTCGTCAGATAGGCTTTCGCCTCATCCATCTCCATCTCATCGAGATGAAGCACCTTGATATAAAAGTCGATCTTCGAAAAGGGTTTGGGGATGACAAACCGGTCCCAGCTATCCAGCTGCCAGTATCTTTCGCAGGTGAAGTTGACCGTATACAAGGGGAGTTTGCCTTTCCTCGTCAGGGCAAGCGCACCGTCGCTCACTTCATGTCTTGGCCCTCTGGGACCGTCAGGGGTAACCAGCAGGTCATCACCTTTTTTAAGTGCGCGAAAAGCTTCCAGAAGGACCTGTTTTGCACCCCTGGAGCTTGAACCTCTCAGCGGCGTGATACGAAAGAGCTGCAGGACCCTGGCGATGATCTCTCCGTCAAAATGCCGGGAGATGATACCTGAGGCAGACTGGGTTTTATGGAAGTGGCGGTAGGCCTGGGGAGAGAGGAGCAGTTCCCCGTGCCAGCAGACGATCACTCCCTGCTCCTGGGTGATCTCCCCTTCGATATGGAAAGTCTTTTTGGAGGTATGCCAGTAAAACCGCATAAGCAGATAACCCAGGGGAGGAAGGATCACTTTGGCGATGGCTCTTGTAATATCTCTTCGTTTTTTCACCCGAAAATCTCCTTTTCACTGAGCAAAGCCCAGTGAAAATTCCTCTCACTGAAGCTTTGCCTTTGGCAAGAGTGAAACCTTCGGTTTTTATACTTGTTTGTATTTTTGAAATATGAGGGTTTCATAATCTGTTACGCGTTGATCACCTCTCCGTCGAGCGATGCCCTGGAGGTTTTGGTGATCTTGACATCTTTGATCTTCCCAAGCAGCTCTTCGCTTCCCTCTACAAAGACCAGTCTCCCGTCATCGGTGCGTCCTGAAACCCTTCCGTTGGGTTTGAGTTCGTCAAAGTAGACCTTATGCACTTTTCCAAACTGATCATCCATCTGCGCGGCGAGCATCTCAAAATGCCTTGCCTGAAGGCGGCTGAGTCTCTCCGAAGCGACTTCGTCGGGGACCACATCGGTAAAGTGCTGTGCTTCCGTATGCGGTCTTGGAGAGTACTTGAATGAGAATACCTGCTCAAACTGTACCTTTTCAAGTACATCCATGGTATCTTCAAAGTCCTCATCGCTCTCGCCCGGGAATCCTACGATAATATCCGTTGAGATGGTCGCTTCGGGGCAGAGCGCACGTATCTTGGCACAGCGGTTCAGGAAGTTCTCCTTGGTGTATCCGCGTTTCATTGACTGAAGCAGGCGGGTAGAGCCGCTTTGAAGCGGGACGTGGATCTGTTTGCAGATCTTGGGGTTGGAAGCGAACTCTTCGAGGAAAGCATCATCCATATGCAGCGGATGGGGAGAAGTGAAACGGATACGTTCCAGCCCTTCGATCCCGGATATCTTCTGAAGCAGCTGTGTGAAGTTGATCTTCTCTTCGTTCCCGCCGAAACGGCGCCCGTAGTTGTTGACGTTCTGCCCAAGAAGCATCACCTCTTTGGCTCCTGTGGCTACCGCTTTGGTGATCTCCTGAACGATCAGATCGCTGGGGATGGAGATCTCCTCGCCTCTGGTTGCCGGGACGATACAGAAGGTACACTTCTTGTCGCATCCGATCGAGATGTTGACCAGTGCTTTGTAGGGGTTGCTTCGGTATTCGCCGAAGGCGTAGGTACTTTCGTCATAGTCCGTAGCGATCTCTACGGCATGTTTTTTCTCCAGGACTTTAGTGATCTTAGAGACATTTCTGGCACCCAATACAAAGTCCACGACCGGAGCACGCTTGATGATCTCTTCTCCAAGGTGAGAAGCGGTACAGCCTGTGACCCCGATCTTGGCACCCTCTTTTTTTCGCTTATTGAAGATACCGATCTCGCTGAAGAGTTTGGCAACGGGTTTTTCACGTACCGAACAGGTATTGATGATGATCAGATCCGCTTCTTCAAGGTTTTCGGTAATCTGGTAGGAGTCTTCTTTGTTCAGTTCTGCGATCATGTGTTCGCTGTCGCGAACATTCATCGCACAGCCGAGCGTTTCGATAAATAGTTTTTTAGGTTGTGACATAGTGCAGTCTTCCATTCGGTGAAAGTTTTGTATGAGACACGAAGTTTAAGAGTGTCCCATTGTAAAGAAGATCGGTAGTGATAAGCAAACCTCTTCTTTATCCAGTTTTAGAGGATTAGGCGATAATATGTACTTCGTAGATGTACTCATTCTCATCCATACCGTATTTGACCTCTCTCATATAGACGGAGTATCCTTTCTCTTCAAAATACTCTATCAGCTCTTTTAGCTCTTTGTGAGAGTTTTCCTTATCAAAGTAGAATATAGATCTGTTTGCTAACTCTTCTTCCAATTTTGCTAATTCAATGGTCTTTGGTTTTGCTTTCAGAGTGGTTCTAGCAAGTTTCAATTTCATCTATATTCCTTTTATTCTATACGCTTAATTAATCCTATTATACTTTATTTTTCGTAAAGCTATGTTTAGCTATAATAATCATCTTCAAAAACACCACTTCCTAGATGTTCTTAACACTGTTATGTTACCTCTTGTAGCGGTCAGAATTGAAACAGAGTTTGTACTAAAGAATATACAGATGGATAAACGGATAAACAAGGATATATGTTGGAAAAGATATTAGATATTATTGAAGCGATAGCATTGGAAAAAAACCTTACCAGAGAGAGTGCGATCGACGCATTTAAAGAGGCATTGATCAATACAGCAAAAAAATTGAGCTCTCCCACAAGCACCTTTGAGGTGACGATCGACCCCAATAAAAAAACCTATGAGATCAACAAGGTCATCACGGTCGTCAAGGATGATGATGAAAAACTCTATACTGAGATCGCAAAAGAGGGGAAAGTGCAGGAGGTCGAGTCGGACAGTTTCATCTCCCTTTCCGAAGCAAAAGAGTTTGACGAGTCGATCGAGCTTGGAGACCAGTTGAAAGAAGAGTTTGTGTTGGAGAATTTTGGTCGTACCGCCTCGGCAAACCTTTTCAAAGAGCTTGAATATCATATCCAGCGACGCATCGAGCAGGATCTTTTTGAAAAGTATAAAGAGCAGATCGGTACGGTGATGATTGGTAATGTCAACCGGGTTGATGCGGATGAAAATACCTATGTGGAGATCGGTGAGCTCAAAGGAGTGCTGACACTCAGAAACCGTATCAAAGGTGAAAAGTTTAAACACGGAGATACGATCAAAGCGCTGTTGCGTTATGTCAGTGTCGATCCCAAGCAGGGGCTTTTCCTGGAGCTTACCAGAACCTCTCCGAAGTTTCTTGAGGCTCTGATGGCCAAAGAGGTCCCGGAGATCGAAGACGGTGTTGTCGAGATCGTAGGATCGGCAAGAATCCCGGGTGAAAGGGCGAAACTTGCGCTAAGGACCGATCAGGGGAACGTGGATCCTATCGGAGCGGCAGTAGGAGTAAAAGGTGTCCGTATCAATGCGGTAAGTGCAGAGTTATGCGGCGAAAATATCGACTGTATCGAGTACTCACCTATCCCTGAGATCTATATCACACGCGCATTGAGCCCTGCGATCACAAAAAGTATCAAAGTGGACCAGGCTGCGAAAAAGGCAGTGATCAGCATTACCTCCGATCAGAAAGCCAAAGCGATTGGAAAGTCAGGGATCAATATTCGTTTGGCATCCATGCTGACAGGGTATGCGATTGAGTTGAATGAGGTGGAAGGTATCGTTGAGAGGGCACCTGAAGGTATGTCTGAAACAAGCGAGCAGGAAAAGACAACCGATACTTCGGCACTTGCGGATCTCTTTAAATAGATAGTAGGGAGTAAGTAGTAGGTAGAAGGGAGTAGATTAGGTGGCTTTTCTTTGAAAAGCCTCTATTTAAGGTTGCTATCAGGCAACCTCTTTAAACTGCACTTAGCACTTAGCACTTAGCACTTAGCACTTAGCACTTAGCACTTAGCACCGAAAATCATAGAGGCAAATTTTTCTGCATCCAGGGATGCGCTTCCCACAAGTACACCATCCACATTTTCAATCGCTGCGATCTCCTGGATATTGTCCGGGTTGGCACTTCCGCCATACAGCAACGGAGAGCTGACGGTCTTTCTCAGGGTTTGATGTGTCGAAGCGATCTCCTCTGTAGTGGCACTCCGCCCGGTACCGATCGCCCAGATCGGCTCATAGGCAACGATCAGCTTTTCATAAGCGGTATCGATACCCTCAAACTGTGCCAGAAGATAGGCACTGACTGCCTCATCCCCGGCCTGTCTCACTTCAAGCGGTTCTCCGATACAGTAGATGATCTCAAATCCCTCTGCCTTGAAAAAGGCAAATTTTTCAGCCACCTTCTCCTGGGATTCTCCCAGCAGTTCGCGTCTCTCACTGTGGCCGATAAGAATGGTTCTGATCGCAAACTCTTCGAGCTGCTCAAGTCCGATCTCCCCGGTGAATGCCCCGTTTTGTGCCGGGTATGCATTCTGCACACCCAGAGTGAAATCCCCCTGGTAGTGACCCAGAGCGGTAGCAGGAGGGAAGATATAGACCTTTTCCTCGCTCTTTTTTGCAGCAATCTTCTCACTTAATGTATCAAGATAGCGTTTCGTACTATTTCTTGTATGATTGGTTTTAAAGTTGGCTGCAAATATCATTTGATTCCTTAATTATAATGCGACTGGTCGCATGAGCCTGCTGCTGAAGCAAACTCAGCGTTAGAGTAGTTTTTTGAGCTTTGCTCCAAAAGCGTTCTATTAGTAGTTGGCTGCAAATAGCATACTATTTCAGCGCCTCCAGGCCGGGAAGCTCTACACCTTCGATCAGTTTGAGGCTTGCCCCTCCTCCTGTGCTGACAAAGGTCATTTCGTCCGCATCACCGGCTTTATTGACCACGTCGGCAGTATCTCCGCCGCCCACGATCGTGGTAGCATGTGTCTGTGCGATATTGTGTGACATAGCGATACTCCCCTTGGAGAATCTGTCCATTTCGTATACCCCCATCGGCCCGTTCCAGATGATTGTCTGCGCATCATTGAGCGCTTCACGGAAAAGTCTGCTGGTTGCCGGTCCGATATCCAGTCCCATCCATCCTTTCGGTATCTCCTGGGTAGGAAGGAACTTTACAATGGTGTTTTCGGAAAATTCAGGAGCAACGACGACATCCACCGGAAGGTAGAATTTGATACCGTTCTGCTGTGCTTTTTCCATGATTGCTTTTGCCTCATCGATCAGATCATCCTCGACCAGTGAATTGCCGATCTCGTACCCCTGTGCTTTGAGGAAGGTAAATGCCATTCCTCCGCCGATGATCACCTTATCAACCTTTTCGATGAGGTTGGTCAGTGCCTGAAGTTTTCCCGACACTTTGCTGCCGCCCACAACTGCGACGAAGGGTCTGACAGGGTTCTCGATCACTTTCGAGAAGAAGTTGATCTCCTTCTCCATCAGGAATCCAACCGCCTTGTGCTCTTTGTCAAAGAACTGTGTGATCGCATGGATAGAGGCGTGTTTTCTGTGACATGCCCCAAACGCATCGTTGACATAGAAGTCTGCAAACTCTGCCAGTTTTTTTGCAAACGCTTCGTCATTTTCTGTCTCTCCTGCCTCATAACGAAGATTCTCAAGCAGAAGAATGTCGCCCGGCTGAAGCTGTGCGGCTTTTTTGCGTGCATCTTCACCGACCACATCCTCTGCCATATAGATCTCATTTTTGATTTTCAGTAGCGTATGGAGCCTTTTGGCAACCGGAGCAAGCGAATACTTCTCCTCATATTGCCCCGGTTCAGGTCTTTCATAATGTGAAGCAAGGATGATTTTGCACTCTCTGTCGATACAGTAACGGATGGTCTGCAGTGCAGAACGGATACGTCTGTCATCTGTAATATTTCCAAATTCATCTTTGGGTACGTTAAAATCACAACGGATAAATACGCGTTTGCCTGCAATATCTAGACTTTTAATATCTTTCAATACTTTTCCTCTTTTTATACTGATTTAAAATTGATCTGATGAGGAGCAAAGCCCCTCTGCGTGATTTGTCACGCTTTGTATTTTTTATTTGCTGATATGAAGCGCCATATCTACAAGTCTGGATGAGTATCCCCACTCATTGTCATACCAGGAGAGGACCTTGACCATATTCCCCCCGATCACCTGGATCGTGTCAAGTGCGACAACGCTGCTCTGCTCTTCGCCGACAAAGTCTTGTGAAACCCTGTACTCTGTGTCTACGCCGAGGATACCTTTATGGGAACCCTCGCTTGCCTGGATAAAGGCAGCTTTGATTTCATCCAGTGTCACCTCTTTGTTCAGTGTTACAGTGAGGTCTACCAGGGAAACATCCGCGGTAGGGACCCTGATCGCTTGTCCGTTGAGCTTGCCTTCAAGGTTCGGGAGTACTTTAGAGATCGCTTTGGCTGCACCTGTGGTTGTCGGTACCAGGTTTGTCGCTCCTCCACGCCCTTTTCTTGGATCTTTCTTGTGTTTTGTATCCAGGATCGGCTGGGAGGATGTGTAGGAGTGGATCGTGGTCATCAGACCTTTTTTGATACCAAATGCATCATCCAGTACTTTGGCAACCGGTGCAAGACCGTTCGTGGTACAGCTTGCATTGGAAACGACTCTCTGCCCCGCATAATCATTTTCGTTCGCACCGATGACAAAGGTTGCGGTATCATCTTTTGCCGGTGCAGAGAAGAGCACTTTTTTAATCCCGTTGTCCAGATAGGGCTGTACACTCTCAGCAGTTAAAAAGGCACCGGTACACTCCAAAACCACTTCTGCACCAAGTTCAGCAAAGTTCAGTTTCGCAGGATCTCTTTCTGAAAGGATCTTTGCTTTGTCTTTTCCCATACAGAGGTAACCCTCTGCCACTTTGGCATCTTTACGAGTACCATGTACAGAGTCATATTTGACATTGTATTCGATCATCTCATGAGTCCCGCTTGCATTGACAGCGACCAGTTCGATATCATCTCTATCCGCGATGATACGTGCTACACATCTACCGATTCTACCCAGTCCGTTGATTGCTACTTTTAGTGCCATTTGTTATCCCTTGATTATTATGCTAAAATTGCGTAATTTTACTGTATTTGAGGTTATATTTGGGTAAAAAGAGACAAGAGTCTATCGCAATATTCGGGGGAAGTTTCGACCCTCCGCACAAAGGACATCAGCAAATCGTTTCAAAAGCGGTGGCTATTTTGGATATCGACAGGCTTTTAATCGTACCCGCATACCTCAATCCGTTTAAGCAGAGTTCTCTTGCACCGGCAAAGCTCAGATTGCAGTGGTGCCAGACGCTTTTTGATCCCCTAAAAAAGGTTTCAGTCAGCGATTATGAGATTCTGCAGAGTAAAAGTACGTATACCGCTGATACGGTAAAGCATTTTCAGAAAATGTATGATGTCAAGTATCTGATCATTGGTTCTGACAACCTTGAATCATTGACAAAGTGGCATCAGTATGAGTGGCTGAACCAACAGGTGATATGGGTGGTAGCTACGAGAAAAAACAGCAGTTTTGATACCTCTATGTTGAGAAAATGGGTAAAAATAGAACTGGATGAAACGATAAGCTCTACGCATATAAGAAGTACACAGCAGCTTGACGGTGTGGATGAAAAAATCGTTGATTCTGTCAAGCAGGTGTTAACACAAAAGAGTCAACAAATAAAGGATAAAAATAGATGACATTAGACCAACGTATTGAAAATATTGTCGCAGTGCTTGATGATAAAAAAGCCGAAGAGATAGAGGTATTCAACCTTGATAATGCAGATTATGTTGCAAAACGTGTGGTGATCGCCAATTCGTTGAACGGAAAACATACCAAGGCGCTCTTTGACCATCTGAAAAGGGAACTGAAACCGAAAGGGGAGCAGTTCCTGGCGACCGATGAGACGGATGAATGGACCGTAGCGGACCTTGGAGATATCCTTGTGCATATCATGATCCCCGAGTACAGACAACGCTACTCGCTTGAGCAGTTCCTCAATGAGCTGATCTCAAATCAGAAAAAAGAAGAGGCCTAGCCGAGGATCGCATGCTCATGGCCTGAACCCGTGAGCAGCTCCATAAGCAAAAAAATTCCGATCGTTACAACAGGCGAGAAGAGAACCCACCAATAGTAACGGTCTTTGAAAAGATAGACAAATATCCCTCCCCAGGCAAAAATCAGAAGGATGAGGTGCGCGACAAAGAGCGGCATTACCTGCCTGGTGACATTCCCCGTAACAGCCAGACCGAGTAGCGCTCCGAACGTACCGAGCGAGATCAAAAGTTTTTTCAGATTTTTTGTTCTGATATAGTAGAGAAAGTGGATGCCCAGGGTAAGGAGAACTGCTGCGAAAATTAGACCTTTCATCTTGCTCCCTCCCTGTGTGATCCGGTATTATAACCGGTCTACTACTTCAATACCAAGCAGTTCCAGCCCCTTTTTGATCGTCTTCGCCGTAAGGTCCGCCAGCTGCAGACGGCTCATTCTGGTTGCTTCATCCACCCCTTCTTTGAGGATAGGGTTCTGCTCATAGAAGCGCATAAAGAGTGTCACCATCTCATAGAGATAGGTCGTGATCTGGTTGGGTGACGCATCTTCTGCCGCACGTTCCAGGATATCTTCAAAGCGCAGCAGCATCACTGCCAGTTGGTGTTCCAATGCATCAGTAATAATGATATCGCCTTTGACCTCGGCATGATGCTTTTTGAAGATGCTCTGGATCCTTGCATAGGCATACTGCATGTAGAGTGAGGTATTCCCCTCAAAACTCAACATCTTGTCCCAGTCAAAGATATAGTTTGACTCACGGTTGATGGAGAGGTCTGCATACTTCACGGCACCGATTCCCACGATCCTTGCGAGATGTTCTACCTCCTCTTCGGTATAGTTCTCTCTCTCTTTAATCGCATCTTTGGCCCTGATGACCGCTTCATCCAGCAGGTCGATGAGTTTTACCGTACCTCCGTCCCGTGTCTTGAAGGGCCTTCCGCTCTTGTCCATCATCGTTCCGAATGCTACGTGTTCAAGCTTGACATCTTCCGGGACAAAACGGGATGTTTTTGCCACATGAAAGATCTGCCTGAAGTGTTCAGACTGTCTGGCATCCACGACATAGCAGATACGTTTGGCGTGGAGCACATTGGCACGGTAGCGCAGTGCAGCCAGGTCGGTGGTGGCGTAGAGGTAGCCGCCGTCTCCCTTTTGTACGATCACCGGGATCTCCTCGCCTTCGAGGAAGACACACTGTGCCCCGTTGCTCTCCTGGAGCAGCCCCTCCTGTATCAGGTCTTCGATCACCTGAGGGAGGTCCTCGTTATAAAAACTCTCCGCCTTGACATCTTCTCTTGTCAGGTTGACACAGAGTTTACCGTAGACATCTTCACAGTGTCCCAGTGAGGCATCAATGAACTTCTGCCAAAGGTTCAGACAGTGGTGGTCACCGCTTTGGATCTTGACGACATACTCTCTTGCTTTGTCTGCAAATCCCTTGTCCGCATCAAAGCGCGTTTTCGCCTCTTTGTAAAATTGTTCAAGATCGCACAGCTGTGCAACGCCTTCATTGCCGGTCTCTTCAAGATAGGCAATCAGCATCCCAAACTGTGTCCCCCAGTCTCCGATATGGTTCTGTCTGATCACCTCGTCCCCAAGAAACTCCAGCAGGTTGGAGAGGGTATCGCCGATAATCGTCGAACGAAGATGCCCCACGTGCATCTGTTTTGCCATGTTAGGCCCGGAGTAGTCTACGACTACCTTTGACGGTGTTCCGTGTCTGCTGATGCCCACTCTTTCATCGCAGCGTGCATCCTGGCATGCCGAAGCGATCCACTCCGGATTTAACCAAAGATTGATAAAACCCGGCCCTGCAATTTCAGCTTTCCGGATGAGGGTAGAGGTGTCGAGTGCATTGAGGATCTCTGTGGCGATCTCTCTGGGATTTTTGCCCATTTTTTTTGCCAATGCCATGGCTCCGTTGAATTGGTAGTCGCCAAACTGCGGTTGTGTCGCCTCAGAGACGCTGATGGGTTCTGCATCGATCCCGGCTTTTATAAACGCCTCTTTGATAAGTCTGTTGAGTTGTGATTTCAGTTTCATAAGGTTCCCATATGATCAAAATAGTTACGTGATGGAATTGTAGCAAAAATTCGTTGGCGGAGAAGTTAGTCAAAGGAGAAGTCCCCGGTGCAGGACACCGGAGAAGCGGTTTTAAACGATATCGTTCTTTTTCTCTTCGGGCTTCTTTTCTTCGATCTTCGTCTCGGCAGGAGTTCCCTCTTTGGAGGCGATCTCTTTTTTCTCTTCTTTTTCGTCGTCCTCTTTTACTGCCTGTTTGAAGTCTTTGATCCCTTTTCCTATCCCTTTGGCAAGATCAGGAATCTTTTTCGCTCCGAAAAGCAGTACAACGATCGCTAAGATGATCAGTAGTTCCGGCATACTTGGCATACCCATATTCGTCCTTTAATTTCGCTACATTGAGCATTATTTTGTGATAATTATACATGAAAATATTTAATTTTTCTTAGTGGTTCAACCAGCGTGTTATAAATTCGGTTCGATCTTCTTCATTTTGTTTCAACCTGGCAGCTTTTGCAATAATAACAAACTCTTTTGCTGCATCCGCTACCGTGTCATTGAGTATCGTAAAGTCATACTCTCCTACAGCCAGTATCTCTTTTTTGGCATTTTCGATCCGTTTGCTGATCACGCTCTCTTCATCAGTAGATCTGGTACGCAGCCTGTTTTCCAGCTCACTGAGGGTAGGTGGTGTGATAAAGGCGGATGTGGTGATATCATTCATCTTCGCCCGTACCAGACGATGTCCCTGAACATCGATATCAAAAATGACCAGTTTTCCTTCCTGAAGCGCTTCCCTGACAGGTTTAAGCGAGGTTCCGTAGTAGTTTCCGTGCACTTCGGCGTATTCAAGGAAGTTCCCCGCTTTGATATCCTCTTCAAACTCCTCTTTGTCTACAAAGAGGTAGTCTTTGCCGTGTACTTCTCCTGCCCGTGGCGAACGGGTTGTCGTAGAGATCGAAAAATAGTACTCCCCGATCTCACCGGATGCTGCATTGATAATGGTGCTTTTCCCTGCACCGCTTGGACCGGACAATACTAGGATTGCACCGCTTTTGGATATTTTTTTACTCATTCTTCGCTGTCTTTAAACTTGATATTGATGGTTACTTCTGTACCGCTGAGAAGTTTTTTTAATTTTTTGATTTTCATTTTTTCTATTGCGTCCAGCAGTTTTGTTTCAAACGCTTCTCTCTGTTCCTCTGATTTCCTGACATCATGTGTGATGTGAAGTGTGACATCTTTTTCGAGCGCATTGACAACATCTTCCTCCTCTACGATCTCCAGCCCTTCATCGATAAGATTTTGTTTAATGACCTCTCTTTTCAGGGTTTCCAGTGCCTCTTCATCTTTTTCCCAGAGCTCCTCATCGGTTACCCCCTCCTCCATCTCCAGGAGAGACTTGATTCTCTCGATCTCATTGATATTCAAAATCGGAGTAGCGCTTGCCGCTTCCTCTTTATCTTCGTGTAGATCTTCAAGTGTCTCTTCTGCCGCAGAGAGGGGAAAGATGTGAGGCGGTTCATGGGGAGAGGGTTCAGAAGGTTCTCTAAAAGAGAGAGACTCTATCACCTCGATGATCTTGGAAGGGAGAAAGGGTTTTTTGATCACCGTATCAATAAAGTCGCTCCTCTTTTCCGGATGAGCGGTGAGAAGTACCAGTTTGGCAATATGGAGTCTCTGAAGCATATCAGACGCGATATGGCCGTAACTGGCATCATCGATAAATGCAAGATCGTATGCATTGTCTTCTACGGTTTCCAGGGATGAGAATTCATAGAGCTCTGCATGCCTGTCTTTTAAACACAGAGTGATGAGTCTGGAGACAACAGGGTTTGTATTGAGCAATAAAATCCGCATACAGAAAGCATCCTTTTTAGTTTTGGCTATTTTTCCCATTATAATCAAAAATTGATTATGTTTCGTTGTGGCACTACAAAGCCTTTACCAGCCTGATAAAGGTTTCTCCCCTGTCTTTGTAGGACTTGAATTGGTCGAAACTTGCCGCGGCAGGGGAGAGCAGCGCGACGGAATCCCGGGTATGTTCCCGGTCGATCGCGGCTACTGCCTTGTCGATCGTTTTCGCTTCATGGGCTTCAATCCCGTAGGTTCTTGCCAGATCCAGAAGTCTGTCGTTGTTCGCGCCGATCGTATAGATCCTGATATCGCATCTCTGCATGACCTCAAAGAGCGGAGCAAGGTCCACCCCTTTATCTTCTCCGCCGAGGATCAGATGTATCTTTTGCCCCTTAAACCCTTTGATCGCCTGGATCGCGGCATCAAGGTTGGTTGCTTTGGAGTCGTTGATCCATACCCTTCCTTGAGCATCTTCTATCTTCTCCTGTCTGTGTCCATCGAGCTTGAAAGCGTTGATGAGACCGTAGTCGGCTTCATCAAAGAGTACTTTGGTGATCGCCAGAGCGAGCAGGGCATCCTGCAAAAAAGCACCCCTGAATGCAACCTGAGTAGCATCAAGATCAAAGTACTCCTCCAAAAACGCATTGGAGTCATACTCCACCACATAGGCAGGGGTGGAAGGTACGTTCAGCCCTTTGGGGATCAGTGCGAGTTCGCCTTCTCTCATCGTCCTGAGCGGTGCAAGTTTGTCTGCTTCATACTCTTCAGGCGTGCCGTGCCAATCAAGATGATCCGGTGTGATCGGGAGCAGCAGGTAGATGTTCGGTGAGGCGATCCTGGTATGGTGAAGAGTAAAAGAGCTGGTCTCAAGCACCCAGATCGGCGCCTCGGCGTCAAGCTCTGCCAGCGGCGTACCGATATTGCCGCCGGATACCGCGCCGCGCTTCTCAAGCAGGTGTGTCAGCATCTGTGTAGTGGTGGTTTTGCCGTTGGTTCCGGAGATCCAGATGGTGAAAGGCTTTTGCCTTTCAAGTGAGGAGTGTTGTTGGTTTGCAACGCTTTGCAACGCTTCCATAAATTTGCTCTGTGCTCTGTGCTCACTGCTCCCTAATATATAGTCATACTCGCTGAGCAGGTTTCTGGCACTTTTGATCAGCGGGTGGTCCGGCTTGAGACTGGGGGTGGTGACCTCCAGTTCGCTTGCTTCGGGGTCAAAAAGATGGGAGGGGAGGATCTGGTTGCCCGCTTCATCGACAGAGGTTTCTTTGACATTATCGTCAAAAATCGTACAGCCTCCGCCAAGGCTTTTTGCAATCGCTTTTGTGGTCAGTCCGTATCCGAAAAGTGTAGGTATCTTTTTCATCATGATTTTCTTTATTCCATTTAAATGTATCGTAGAGGCTTTTTTACAAAAAAAGCTTACCACAACTCTTCACACTTCACTCTTAATTTTTTACGTTGAAGCGTTGCTTCAACGATTATCTGAACTTAAAGGAGATGAGTGCCAGAATATTGGCGATAAGAGAGATCATCCAGAAACGTACGATGATCTTGTTCTCTGCCCATTTCTTCATCTCGAAGTGATGGTGTATCGGTGCCATCAGAAAGACTTTTTTCCCGCGCAATTTAAAGCTTCCTACCTGAAGGATCACCGAAACCGTCTCTATCACAAAGATCAGCCCGATCAGGATAAGGAGTACTTCACTTTTTCCAAGGATCGCAAGATAGGCGAGAAAGCCACCGATCGCCAAACTTCCCGTATCTCCCATAAAGATCTCTGCAGGGTAGCAGTTGTACCAGAGAAATCCCAAAAGCCCCCCTGCAAGAGCGGAGGCCATGATCGTCACTTCTCCCACCCCTTTGATATTGGGGACAAGCAGGTAGCCTGAGAAAATGGCATGTCCGGTGACATAGATGATCGTTCCCAGTGTCACCAGTGCAATGACAGAAGGTACGGTTGCAAGCCCGTCGAGCCCGTCGGTCAGGTTTACCGCATTGGTGGTGGCCAGAAATACCAGCACCCAGAAGATAGCGGCAAAATAGCCCATGTCAAAGAGTTCGTTTTTGAAAAAAGGGATATAGAATGTTGTCGGAAAATCGGCATAGAAAAGAACGCCTATTGCAGAGAGTGCCACGATCACCTGTCCTGCTATCTTCCCCCTTGCCGAAAGTCCTTTAAGGTTGTTCCCCGAGAGTATCTTCCCGATATCGTCCTTAAACCCTACCAGCCCGAAACCGATCAGGGTAACAAGCCCGGCCAGGACAAACAGATTGCCCAGATCGGCACTTAAAAACACGGCAATGACCGTAGCGGAGAGGAATACTGCACCACCCATGGTCGGTGTATGGCGTTTTCCCTCGTGCGCGGGAACATACTTGTTGATGGGCTGATTGGCTTTTTTGGAGATCGCCCATGCCAGGTATTTTGGCATGATCACGAGCGTCAAAAAGAATGCGATAAAGAATGCAAAACCTGACCGGACGGTAATGTATCCAAAAAGGTTGATATCTAAAAGGTGCGAGAGTTCGTATAGCATAGGTCTCTTTTTCGGTTTTAGGATTAAAAAAGGTTATTTTACTATTATTTCAATAAAATATAAGATGTTGACAGGAATAGGGTACTTTATGGATATTCAAAAAACCGTTTTAATTATCACTGATGGTATCGGGTATAAACCTGAGAGCAAATGCAACGCATTCCAGGATGCCAAGAAGCCAACCTATGAAAGGCTTTTTAAGGAGACATCCAAGGTACTGATCTCCACACACGGGCTCAGCGTCGGGCTGCCTGAGGGTCAGATGGGAAACTCCGAAGTGGGGCATATGACGATCGGCAGCGGCCGTGTACTCTATCAAGACCTTGTAAAGATCTCTTTGGCACTTGAAGATGGAAGCATTGAAGAAAATGCGGCGCTCAATGAGATACTGGGTAAAAGCGAGAGGGTACATCTTGTCGGATTGCTGAGTGACGGCGGGGTACACTCGCATATCGAGCATACGATCGGACTGGCGAAACTGGCAAAAGCAAGAGGAAAGAGAGTCTTCCTGCACCTGATCACCGATGGGAGAGATGTCAGTCCTACCTCTTCAAAAAGCTACATCGGGCAGATCGAAGCGATCACAGATGAAGATGTCTCTATCGCAACACTTGGCGGGCGTTTTTATGCGATGGACAGAGATAACCGCTGGGAGAGGGTAGAGAAAGGCTACAGAGCCATCGTAGAAGCAACCCCTACGACAACGCTCTCCCCGTTGGAGTATGTGGATGCTAGCTATGCGAAAAAAGAGACCGATGAGTTTATCGTGCCTGTGGCCTTTGAGGGGTATAAGGGGATGGCTGAGGGGGATACGGTGATCGTCACCAACTTCCGTTCGGACAGGGTACGCCAGATCACTACGGTACTGGGTGATGCGCACTTCAGTGCATTCGACAGAACTTTCAAACCGCTTCATATTGCGACGATGACACAGTATGATGCGACATTCCCCTATCCGGTGCTCTTCCCGAAAGAGGCGCCGAAAAACACACTGGCCGAAGTGGTAAGCAGGGCAGGGCTTCGTCAGCTTCATACCGCAGAGACAGAGAAGTATGCCCATGTGACCTTTTTCCTCAACGGGGGAGTAGAGGAGCCGATGGAGGGAGAGAGCCGTGTGCTGATCCCGAGCCCTGATGTGAAGACCTATGATATGAAACCGGAGATGTCGGCCCCCGAGGTAGGTGAAGCAGTACGTACGGCGATGGATGAGGCGTATGACCTTGTGGTGGTGAATTTTGCAAACGGCGATATGGTGGGGCATACGGGTAACTATGAGGCAGCATGCAAAGCGGTCAATGCCGTGGATACCGAACTCGGGCAGATCATTGAAAAGGCAAAAGAGCAAAACTATGCAATCGTGCTTACCTCTGACCACGGGAACTGTGAAGAGATGTTGGATCAGGAGGGACATATCCTGACCAATCACACCGTAGGAGAGGTATGGTGCTGGGTGTTGGCTGACGGGGTAGAGAAGCTCAAAGAGGGAGGCGGACTTAACAATGTTGCACCGACTGTGCTTAAGGTGATGGGCCTGGAGATACCCGAAGAGATGGATGAAGCGCTCTTTTAGCGTCTTCTCCCAACTCTCCGTTCAATGCCTCTAAGCGATGCATTTGCAATGGAGCAGACGGTATCGCCTGCCGCAGGATCTGCTGCAAGATCATCTTTTTTCGATATTCCCGCATCCGCATCTTTTTGAATTATGCTACAATATTCAAAAACCAAATAAGAAAGGTGGTACGCATGCAAAAAAAGATCAAAGAGTCAGTCGCCACACTATTAGCACACATTATTAAGCTCGATAACAGGGATATAGAGAAAGAGGCACCGCTCTTTTGCAGTATACTCGGTGAGGAGTTTGAGTGCAGCGAGGCCGAGGGAAAAATACTTCTCAAAGAGCTGATGGATAAGGAGTATGATCTTGACCATCATATCCGGATCATCAAACAGGCACTCTGCGAAGACAGGATCTCCAAATACCATCTGATGGAGCAGCTGAACCGCATCATCTACTCGGACAAGATCACACCGGAGGATTATGAGTTTTTTGAGAAACTCAAAAATGAGTTATTTGAGTCTCATTAAGCGCTTCATGCTACAATATCGCAAAGATTTGCAAGGAAGTATCATGAAATTTAGCGGGAATAATGTACTCGTCACCGGAGCAAGCAGAGGGATCGGTGCCCAGATAGCGAAAACACTGGCTGAGATGGGACTGAAAGTATGGATCAACTACCGAAGTGGAGAAGCGGAAGCGAACGCAGTGAAAGCGGCGATCGAAGCGGAAGGCGGCAGGGCTGAGGTGATCGGATTTGACGTGAGCGATGAAGAGGCTTTTGTGGATGCGATCAAATATATTGTAGAAGCAGACGGAGAGCTGAGCTACCTTGTCAATAACGCAGGGATCACAAAAGACGGCCTGGCGATGAGAATGAAAACAGAACAGTTCATGGATGTGATCAATGCGAACCTGAAGTCGACATTCATCGGGTGCAGGGAAGCGCTGAAGGTGATGGGCAAAAAACGTTTCGGATCGGTAGTCAATATCGCATCGATCGTAGGCGAAACAGGAAATGCAGGCCAGACCAACTACTCGGCAAGCAAAGGCGGGACGATCGCGATGACCAAATCTTTCGCCCAGGAAGCAGCATCGAGAGGTATCCGATACAACACGATCACTCCGGGGTTCATCGCTACAGAGATGACAGATGTGCTCAAAGAGGAGATCAAGGAGGCTTTTACCGCCAAGATCCCGATGGGAAGATTCGGTGAGGCTAAAGAGGTTGCTGATGCGGTTGCATTCCTGCTCTCTGACCACTCCTCCTATATCACCGGAGAGACCCTAAAAGTAAACGGCGGAATGTATATGTGAGACCCGTTAAGCAAATGACACCTGCGTGTCATTTGTAGGGTCGAAACCGAAGCGGTGGAGCAAAGCGACCCGCGAAGGCAGAAGGACCCGTTAAGCAAATGACACCTGCGTGTCATTTGTAGG
>Ga0265294_10000503_pt1 | contig 51778 bp, 53 predicted proteins | sample MunlanPumphouse3_FD_192504 | JGI IMG/M metagenome (GOLD analysis project Ga0265294, IMG submission 192504) | Groundwater microbial communities from a municipal landfill in Southern Ontario, Canada - Pumphouse #3 | ecosystem: Environmental > Aquatic > Deep subsurface > Groundwater | place...
AAGTAAACATCGTAGCTTACGCCGACAAACAGACCGGTACTCCCGAATACAACTTCGCACTTTCTGAAAGACGTGCAAGAGCGGTTGCCGACGCGTTGACCAACGAATACGGAATCAGCAGCGATCGTATCTCCATCGACTGGAAGGGTGATACCGAACAGCCTTATGCTGAAAACGACTTTAACCGTGTTGCTATCTTCTTCGTTGATTAAGACAGCAAACCCTGAAATAATAAAAAAAACCCGATTCTGATGAATCGGGTTTTTTTTATTATTACTCTTTGATATACACTTGGCCGCTTTTCCGTAATTATCGGAACCCAAAAGTTTTTTTATTATTATTCTTTGATGTACACCCGTTTTACACGGGGAGAGACGGAAGTGAGAATTTCATAGGGAATGGTTCCAATGGCATCGGCCAAATCGGTCACCGGCAGTTCTTCTCCAAACAAGAGGACAACATCACCTTCTTTCGCCGGAATATCGGTTACGTCCACCATACAAAGATCCATGCATACATTTCCCACAATGGGGGCATAGTGTCCATTGATCATCACCTTTCCTTTTCTGTTTCCAAACTGCCTGTCGAGACCGTCGGCGTATCCGAAACGAATGGTGGCAATGCGGGTGTCACGGTTTAGCTTCTCTTTCCGTCCATAACCCACAGTTTCGTTTGAGCGTATATCTTTTATTTGCAAGATCGTGGTTTTAAGTGTACAGACATTTTTCAGGCCCTGCAGTCCACTGGCGCTCACACCATAGAGACCGATGCCCAGTCGGGACATATCCCAGTGCATCTCGGGGAAGCGTTCCATTCCGGCTGAATTGAGAATATGTTTGTAGACCTTGTGTTGAAGAACAGCTTCTATTTCTTCGGCTGCACGCTTAAAAGTGTCCATCTGTTGATGGGTAAATTCATCGAATAACCAGCTTTCACTGGCCGAGAGATGAGAGAAGACCGAGTGCACTTTCAAACCCTTTTGTTCTTTCAATATGTGTGTCAGCTCTCCGATTTCTTCCGGAAGAAAGCCAAGGCGGTGCATACCCGAATCAATTTTAATGTGCACGGGGTAATGGGTAATTCCTCGTCGTTCTGCCTCCCGGATAAAAGCACCGAGAATACGGAAATTGTAAACCTCTGGCTCCAGATCGTGTGAAAAAAGTTCTTCGAATCCGTTTACCTCAGGATTGAGTACGATAATCGGCAGGGAAATGCCCTCTTTACGAAGCTGTATGCCCTCTTCGGCCACTGCTACGGCAAGATAGTCACACCGGTGATACTGTAGTGTTTTGGCTATTTCTGTGGCACCGGCACCATAGGCGTTGGCCTTTACCATGCAGACCATTTTCATCTGGGGGCTGATTCTCGATTTATAGAAGTTGAAATTGTGTACAACAGCGTCCAGATCTACTTCGAGCACAGTTTCGTGTATCCGCTCCTCCAGCAAGGCAGTGATCTGTTCGAAATGATACTTGCGGGCACCTTTTACCAGGATCAGCTCCTCGCGCATTTTCCTCCATTGGTTTGAAAGGATGAACTCATCGATCGAATGGTAGAACGCACGTTCAGCAACGTGGAATGCACTGGCGTTGGCCGAAATATCCTGCCCGATACCGATCATTTTCTCGATACCGCTCTGCTCTACCATATCGGCCACTCTCCTGTAGAGCACGCGCGGAGGTAATCCCGTCTGCAGAATATCCGAGAGGATGATTGTCTTCTTCAGTGGCCGGTCCATCCGGCGTTGCTGCTGGAAGTCGAGCGCTATCTTAATGGAGTTGATGTCGGAATTGTAGGTATCGTTGATGATCAGGCAATCGTTCTTTCCCGTGCGCACATCCAGACGCATGGCCACGGGCTCGAGTTGCCTCATTCGTTCAGAGATTTCCATGGGCGGTACATGCAGGTAGAGTGCCACCGCCAGACAATTGATGGCATTCTCAATGGAAGCTTCGTCGGTAAAGGGGATGACGAAGGAGTAATCGAAATCGAGAAACGAATAGGATATGGCGGTTGCCTCCTCCATTTTCTCAATGCGGGAGATAAAGAGATGGGCATCTCTGTTTTTCCGCGACCAAGTGAAAGCCTTTTGAGCCAGCACCATTCTATCTACTGCGCGGGATACCAGATCGTTGTCTTCGTCGTAAATGAAGACGCTACAATTGACAAATAGCTCCAGCTTCTCCAAACATTTCTGCTGCAATGAGCTGAAATTTTCTTGATGCGCTTCTCCGATTTTGGTCAGCAAGCCAATAGTAGGTCTGATGATCGGCTCCAAGTTTTCCATCTCATCGGGCATCGAGATGCCGGCTTCGAATATGCCCAGTTCCGCCTGCTCATCTAGCTGCCATACCGATAAGGGTACACCAATTTGAGAATTGTAGCTGCGGGGGGAACGCACGATATTAAAATCTTTTTCGAGGAGCTGGTAAAGCCACTCCTTGACGATGGTTTTGCCGTTGCTACCGGTGATGCCGATTACTGGAATGTCAAATCTACTGCGGTGAGCAGCCGCGATCTTCTGCAAAGCCGAAAGGCTGTTCTTTACTTTCAGGAAGTTAACCTGACTGTATTGCGCCCATTCGGGCAGGATGCGGGTAACCACAAAATTGCGCACCCCCTTATTATAGAGATCGCTCACAAAGGCATGCGCATCGTTATTTTTTGTTTCGAGTGCAAAGAAAAGTGTCCCTTCGGGGTGTATCAGTTTGCGGCTGTCGATGAGTAAAGTGCTAATTTGGGCAGGATATGCCTGTTCAGTCCTGATTCCCAGGATAGATGCTATCTGCTGAATGGAATATGTCATGATTCTCTATGATTTTTTTTGAAGAAGTTCTCTTTCTACTTCGCATGAAATGCTGGGATAGTTTGCCATGAAGCGTTCTAGTTTCTGCGAAAGCTGTGTGAGGAATTCACGATGTGTTGCCGTGCCAGGATGCAGGGGACGGTGTGCCATTCCACTGTTGATTACTGCCCACTCCTTCATTATCCGGATTGTATCTTCCGGAAAGAAAGTTTCCGTGAAGCGCTCCCAAATGTATGTCACGGCTGTGGATGAGGGATGCATCATGTCACTGGCATAAAAACGGTAATCGCGTAACTCATCCATCATCAGTTCATAAGCTGGGAAATAACGCACCTTCTCAGGGAAAAGACGCTGTAAAGCATCGATAGCTAAATGAAGGATTGATTTGCTAAGCTGGTTTTCTCGTGCTCCATCCTTCCAGTGTCGTATAGGGCTTACAGTAAACAGAAACAGAGCCTGGGGATTTACCTGGCAGACGGATTGGATTATCCCGTGCCATTCCGCCACAATTTCATCCACCGACACACGAGCTGGAGTAAACCTGTCGGCAGGAATCTGGTGACAATTACCGACAATCTCTCCGGTCTCGTTCCACCGGTATACACCAGCTGTACCAAAGGTAACGAGAATGTGTGTGGCTTGGCGAATCGCAGTGGTGGCATGTACAAAACGTTCATTTATTTTTTGAAGACATTTGCTTTTTTGAATATCCGAAAATTCCCCATGATGCATGAGACTGTGATACATTCCATTGTGATACAGGAGCTCAGATTCAGCAAAAGGAACAGCCAAGATCAACCTGCTTAAAGAGCGGGAAATGGAAAAGGGATTGTATAGGATACCAAAGGGATTCGCCTCCACGTTAAATTTGTACTGCAGAAGCTGGCGTCCTATGTGCTCTGAGAAGCAGGAGCCCAAAAGCAGGATCCGGGAGGAGTGGGTTATCGGTATATCCGATCGGGGTATCTGTATGGCTGTACGAAATTCCATTTTTTTTCCATTTCAACACAAAAATAACAATAAACCTGCCATTAGCCACAATGCAACCCATTATAATTTGTGAAAATAAAAAGAGGAAATCGGTCAAGCACACCGACAGCAAGGATAGAAAGGAAGAGACAAATGCAAGGTATTTAAAAAAGGAAAGGTTGTCTCACGACAACCAATCTTCATTGTTAACCTTAAATCTAATACCATGAAAAACACGTTGCAAATATAATGGATTTTGTGTTATAAAACATAACTTATGAGCAGAAAAATTCAACAATTTAGCCAATTTAACCAAATGAGAGTCCCTTTAAACAGTTTTAAACATGTTTCTGGTTTATTCCACCTGCAGAACCAATCCTTTCAAGTACTCCCCTTCGGGATGATATATATTGACCGGGTGATCGGCAGGTTGTGTCAGCTGATGCAGGATTCTAACTTGTCGTCCCGATATGGCAGCAGCGCTGAAGACAGCCAGTCGGAACTGTTCCTTTGTGATAGCCTGCGAGCAGGAGAAGGTGAAAAGGATACCGCCTGGAGCCAGCTTCTCCAGTGCGGAAAGATTCAGCTTCTTGTAACCCTGCAGCGCATTGTTGATGGCACCGCGGTGCTTGGCAAAGGCCGGCGGATCGAGCACAATCAGGTCATACTTTCCTTGGGGCACCTGCTTGAGAAACTTAAAAGCATCATCTGCCACAGCCTTGTGCCTCGGTTCATCCCCATAGTTCAGGGTCACATTCCTCTCGGTCAACGACACAGCTTTGGAGGAACTGTCAACAGAATCGACCGATGCTGCTCCTCCCCGCAAAGCATAAACGGAGAAACCTCCCGTGTAACAGAACATGTTCAACACATGTCGGCCTGCGGAATACTTTTCAAGCAGGCTGCGATTTTCACGCTGATCGACAAAAAAACCTGTTTTCTGTCCTTTGAGCCAGTCGATGTAAAACTGTAATCCGTTTTCCAGTGCCACTTCGTCCACCTGATCACCTCCCATGAGGTATGTATCCACGGCGTTGACCTCCGCCTTATATGGCAATGTACCTTCCGATTTATAAAAAATATGCTGTAACCTATCGGCGGGCAGCACCTGTTTCAGGCCATTTACGATAAGGGAGAGATCTCTGTGCATCCCCACAGAATGAGCCTGCACTACGGCGGTATTGCCATATATATCAATGATCAACCCCGGCAAGTGATCACCTTCTCCGTGAAGCAGCCTGAAAGTGTTGTTATCGGGGCGCAGGAGTTGTAATGTTTGCCGTAGCCGATAGGCCTGCTCAATTCGTCTGATATAAAATGAAATATCAATCGCCTCATTTTGGAAAGAGAGAATACGCACGGCAATACTCCCAATCTGATAATGTCCTACACCCAGGAAGCTGCCGTCGGCCGCCAACACGCGCACCACCTCGCCTTCCTCAACGGAGTCGGGCTTGCGTGCAATGGCTCCTGAAAAGACCCAGGGATGAAACCGTTTCAAAGAATCCTCTTTGCCGGGACGTAACACAATTTCTTTCAACTCATTCATCTTTTCGTATTGGTTAAGTGATCATAAATGCGTAAGCATGCCCAAGCGTCAATTGCCGCATACGACTGTTGTGCCAGGGTAAGCTCGGGAGCCTCCCAATTTGAGAGGCGCTGGCTTTTTGATATTTTTTTGCCAAAAAGAATGGCATATATTTTCTGAAGGCTGTTGTCCTCGATGCCGAACTTATCGACAAATACCTGCAGATCGATAAAGTTTTCCGGTTTTCTGGCAGAACGTTTGTTGATGGCTGCAAAGTCGTCACGCAGAGAAAGGCCAATTTTGCGTATCGCCGGGTTCACCATGATAGCCTCCAGCTCATCGGGATAACCTATCTTGTTCAGCCGAAACAGAAAACAAGCTTCCCGCGTAGCCAGTTGCAGAAGAGCCACCTTATGAACCTGGCCGCGCTTGAATGCCGGCTTCGTCTCTGTATCAAAACCCAGTGCCTGTTGAACTGAAAGGTAATTCAGTGCATCGGCTATCTTCTCCTCATGATCTACCACCACGATCCTACCCATGAATTTCTCTACGGGTAACTCCGCTATTTGTTCCTTTGTTATTGTCAGTCCCACAAGTCCTCCCCGTTTAAATAATTTTCTTCGCCATCGGTTTCAGCGGTTTTCAACGCATGCAGCGGACGCAGTACATTCACTAGCTTCTGTCCCCAGAAGAGCCGGAAATTCTCTTTGCACACATGGATGGCATCTTGCATCTGGTCGGTAAGTTCAAACTGATAAACTGACACAAAATTGCGAACATCCTGGTATATGTCAGCGATATCTTCCGAGATAGTCGCTCTGACCGGTGTATCGCTGTATTTCATCTCATCGACAAACACATCCAGGTAGATATCTTCCTCACCCATGATGGCAGCCACCCGTGTAACTACCCTGATATAATCTTCTTCCCGCACGAAAGTGGCAGGCGGTTCATCGTTCACCGGAAAACTGTCGGGCAGGAGCGAAGCTTTCACGTACAACAGGGGAAGTATTTTCAATATCCGGTCGATCCATTCTTCGCGTGTAACAGATTCTTCCTTTTCAAGGAAGGATGAAAGTTCCACCGCAATGGTGACAAACTCAATCACCGCCGGCAGATAAATGGGTTCATCGTTATTTTTGTTTAACATACCTGTTTATTTATGCCTGCAAATGTACAGAATTTATTCGTACACAGAAAGCGCGCACGTCATGCATCTATAACAAAGGCATCAGTTTGCGAATGGCCCGATCTTGACAATAAAAACAGGACGAAAGTTTTTTGTTTCAAATTATTGCATTAACTTGCACAATATATGCGACGTAAACTACCGCACAGCACCCCTTGGTTGTGCGGTATCATGGGCCTGCTCATGCAGGGATAAGGTGTTGCCGCTACAAAAAGAAGGGAATTACCCCCTATGTGGCAATGAAAGCTTGATAGAATGTTTTTTTGAAAAACAATGACCAATTACCGTTCACTCTTTGGTCTTTTTCGGCCCATTCATTTGTGGCCTCTCGTCCTTGTGGTTGTCGGCATTGGAGCATGCTTTGCCGGTGCGGTTGTTGCCGAGGCCTACTGGGAGCTTCTCGGATTGCTGCTCTTGCTCTCGCTGGCAGCGATGTTGTGCGGTCTGCTCACTGGTTTTCTCTTTGGAATACCCAGGCTGAACAGAAATTACGATTCCACAGAAAAAGAGAACAGTACTACCCGGTACATGCCCAATACTAATCTGGAGGATGTATCAGACTGGCTCACAAAGATCATCATTGGCGTTACACTGACTCAACTGACAAAAATACCCGGCTACCTGGATAGTATTGCCGACAATATTTTGATGTATAGCAACTGCGAGGAGATGAATTGCCACTATGCCGTTCCCATAATAATCTCTCTGTTGATCTACTTTTTTATTACAGGTTTTACTGGTGGTTATTATTACACCCGGTTATTCCTTCCCAATCTCTTTGTGATGATGGAAGATTACAGCATAAAAAGTGCCGAGATTGCCATCTGGAGAGCGGGTAGCCAAAAGATACAACAGGGCGACGGAGTAGTTGCATCTGTCCACGAAACCGCAAACCTAACGGAAGAAGAGAAGCAGGTACTGCAAAAGATTGCCGCACAAAACAATCTGCAGACTGGCTCCCAGCGGCTAAGTCACCGGGAAATTGCTGCCATAAACGTGTTGGTAGCCAAAGGTATTTTAAGGGAGACTCCTGACAGTTCTTCCAGAAGGATTGGTTCTCTTCTGATTGCAGACGAAGATATTTTGCGATCCTTGTTGTGACATTCATTGCCTTTTGGCAATAAGCTGTGGAAAAGTACATAACATGTTTGAATTAAGACAAAAACACAGAAATGAAACCACCTATTTTAGGACATAAAAGACAAGAGCCCGATCATTTCGTCGCACAGAAAGCTGCCGGTGTGTCGGGCCATCAGGCAGCAATGCAGGAGCAAACCGAGGTCCCCTTTTACACGGGGCGGCATCTGCTCATCCTCAAGGAAGGAAGCAGCAATATACTGAAAACCACAAAGATGCTTGAATCAAAATGGGGCCTCAGAGTGGCCAACACGGCCGATTTTGTAAAGGAAACCATCTCTGAGAGCAAGATTCAGAATGCAGATGTCCTGTTTTATAACGAACTGGGTATCGCCCTCCTGGCTGGCGATGAGGAAATGATGAAGCTGCTGCAGAAGTCCGATGCCGATTACTATATTGAACCGGAAAAAGTCGTCTACATTCCCGATGAAATATTGTCAGACGAGGCAACAAACAATACATGGGGTATCGAGGCCATCGCTGCTACGAAATCGCCTTATACCGGTGACAGAATAAAAATAGCGGTGCTCGATACCGGCTTCGACTTGCGTCATCCCGACTTTCAAGAAAGAAACCTGACTACCTTTTCGTTTGTGCCTGACGAAACCGTGGAGGACCGCCACGGACATGGTACCCATTGCATTGGCATAGCCTGCGGCTCTGCTGATTTGAACAGACTGCGCTACGGGGTAGCATCCGGTGCACATATTTATGCAGGCAAGGTGCTGAACAACAGCGGAAGCGGTGCACAGGCGTGGGTGCTGGATGGAATAACATGGGCGGCCAACCAGGGATGTCGGGTATTGTCCCTCTCACTGGGATCAAGAGTATTACCGGGGCAAAACTATGATATTGCTTACGAAAGAGCTGCACAATTTGCACAATCAAAAGGGACGCTCATTGTGGCCGCAGCAGGGAATGAAAGCAGACGCTCCGAAAACCGGTTCAGTCCGGTGGGAAGTCCTGCAGACTGTCCATCCATCCTTGCTGTAGGAGCTATTGATTCTTCCCTTCAGATAGCCGATTTCTCAAACCGGGCCATCAATGCAAACGGCTTGGTGGACATTGCTGCACCAGGCGTAGATATCTATTCTTCCTGGCTCATGCCTGCAAGATACCGCATTCTTTCGGGTACCAGCATGGCGACACCATATGTGGCGGGTATAGCTGCCCTTTTATGTGAAAAATATCCGGATGCCACGCCGGAAATGATCCGGAAGGAACTAATAGGATTGGCAAAAAGCCTGTCGTTGCCAGCGTGGGATGTAGGTGCTGGGCTTGCAATAGCACCCTGAAACAAAAAAGAATGCAGATGAAACAGATTATCATCACCATTTCGGCTTATTACCTCGACCGGCTCGATATTGTAGCGGATGACCTACGGAAGGAGGGTGTCAGCATTACCCGTCTTTATGCTTTTGGTGTAATCATCGGATATGCAGAGGAGGAAACCATCGACAAGATACGTCGCCATGCAGCCATTATCTCGCTGACCGACGAAAAAGAGGTGGGTATTCCTCCTCCCGATGCGGACTTGCAGTCGCTCCCCTGAGAATAAAACTGAAAAGAAAGAGCTAGCCAAAAAAACAACCAAACATTTTGTGAATCCGTTTGAAAATAATATCTTTGCATTCGAAAAGAGAGAGGGAAGCAGGAAACACCGCTTCCTTTTTTGTTCATGGTTGCATCAAAATGATCGAAAAAAAATTACTTACCGCCCTCACGGAAGACTTTCTGAAGGATTCGCCCAACTATCTGATCGATGTGATGGTGGGTGCCGACAATGCGATCACCGTGGAAATTGACAACGATGAGGGTGTGGATATTGATGACTGTGTGGCGTTGAGTCGCTACTTGGAGTCGCATCTCGACAGGGATACTGAAGATTTTGAGTTGACTGTGACATCTGCGGGACTCACCTCTCCCTTGAAGACGCAACGTCAGTACAGGAAGTATGAAGGAAAAGAGATGGAGGTGCTCAGTAAGCAAGGACAGAAAATGACAGGCTTGTTGAAGTCGTCCAACGAGGAAGGCTTCATCCTCACCGTCTCCAGAAAAATAAAGCCTGAAGGAGCCAAACGCAAAACTGAAGTCACAGAAGATATTCACTTTGCGTACGAAGAAGTAAAATATACAAAATATCTGATAAGATTTTAACAGCATATGGGCAAGAAGAAAGAAACAATAAGTCTCATAGATACATTTTCCGAATTCAATGAACTGAAAAACATCGATAAAGCGACGTTGATCAGTGTGCTCGAAGAGTCGTTCCGCAACGTCATCTCGAAGACCATTGGTACAGACGAGAATTACGACATCATCATCAATCCCGACAAGGGAGACCTGGAGATATGGCGTAACCGTACCATTGTGGAAGACGATCAGCTGGAAGACCCCAATCTGCAAATCACTCTTTCTGAAGCTTTGAAAATAGACGAAGACTTTGAAGTGGGCGAAGAGGTAACCGATGAGGTCTCGCTTGAGCATTTCGGACGCCGCACCATTCTGAACCTGCGTCAGACGCTGGCCTCCAAGATACTGGAGTTGGAGAAGGACAACCTTTACAACAAGTACAAGGAGAAAGTGGGTGAGATTGTGTCGGGTGAAGTATATCAGGTATGGAAAAAGGAGTTGCTTTTGCTCGATGACGAGCACAATGAACTTATTCTGCCCAAGACTGAACAGATACCCAGCGATTTCTTCCGCAAAGGGGAGCATGCCCGTGCCGTGGTTGCACGGGTAGAAAACAAAAATAACAACCCGCGGATTGTTCTTTCCCGTACATCACCGGTATTTCTGGAGCGGTTGTTCGAACAGGAGATTCCGGAGATTGCCGACGGACTCATCACCATTAAAGGGATAGCCCGCATTCCCGGGGAACGCGCCAAAGTGGCCGTGGAAGCTTATGACGACCGTATCGACCCGGTAGGTGCCTGTGTGGGCATGAAGGGTTTCCGCATTCATGGTATCGTACGGGAGTTGCGCAACGAAAATATCGATGTGATTAACTTCACCAATAACACCTCGCTTTTTATTCAGCGGGCATTGAGTCCCGCGAGGATCAACTCCATCACCGTAAAGGAGGAGGAGCATCGTGCCGAGGTCTTTTTGAACCCCGAAGAGGTGTCGCTTGCTATCGGAAAGGGAGGAGCCAACATCAAGCTGGCCTCCATGCTTACCGGGTATAATATTGAAGTTTTCCGTGACATTGATGATGTAGACGAAGAAGATATCTACCTCGATGAATTCCGTGATGAGATTGATGGCTGGGTTATCGACCAATTGAAAAAGATTGGATGTTCCACAGCCAAAAACGTACTCGCCACGAGCAGGGAGCGGCTTATCAGAGAAGCTGACCTGGAAGAAAGTACAGTGGATGAGATACTGTCTATCCTGCGCTTCGAGTTTGAAGAGGAGGAAGAAAACAACATCGCGGAACAGGAATACACCGCATCACAGAACAATCACGTGGAGCAGGAGGAGACAGAAGAGGAAGAAGAGAGACCCTAGCAGAAAGGAGCACCGGAGAATCACAACTGATCTGCGATAATAGACTGTTCACAACCATATAAAGAGAGAAAAGGATAAAAGAGTATATGCCTATCAGACTAATCAAAGTATCGAAAAATTTAAATGTAGGAATCAACAGCCTTGTTGAATTTCTACACAAGAAAGGTATCGAAATAGAAGCAAATCCTAACGCAAAAATAGAGGATGAACAGTACGACATACTGATCGCTGAATTCGGGAAAGATAAAAATATTCGCCGCGAAGCTACCGAAACAAGGGAGAAAATGCACCGCCGCGATGAAAAAAGGGAGACCGTGGCCATCGAAGGCTATGAACTGCCGGAAGAGACTCCCAAAAAGAAAGTGGAAAAAGAAATCATCGAAACCGAAATCCCCAAGGAACTGAAGCCTCGTTTCAACGTCGTGGGCAGCATTGATCTGGATAACCTTAACAAAAAGAAAACCGAACCAAAGCAGGAAGAAGTGGTTGTTGAGGTTACCCCTGAAGTAGAGATTGTTCCTGAACCAGAAATCGTTCCTGAACCGCTCATTTCCCCGAAACAGGCCGACACCACACCGGCACCGCAACTTCCTCAAGAGCAGGAAGAAATTCCGGAACCGATATCAACGCAAGAGTCTCCAGTAGTAAAGGTGGAAGAAGACACCCCGGTGATATCCAAAGAAGAGGAGATTATCACGACGCCCACGTTGGTGGAAGAGAACGTGGTAATGAACCCGACAGATTCGGAGATCGCGGATACAGAAATACAAACTCCGGTTGAAAAGGATGAAACCCCACACACAACAGAGGAGAAACCGGAAGACATAACCGCGGAGATCATTGAAAAACCCCTGGAGTCGCGAACTGATAAGGTGTTCCGCCTGAATAAAAACAAGCTGGAGTCGAATATTGTGGTAAAAGGATCCATCGATCTCGATGCCATCAACGACCGCACCCGCCCTCCCCGCAAATCAAGAGCCCAACGTAAGAAAGAACGTCTGGAGCGCGAACAGAAGGCCATTGACGGTAAGAAGCTGAAGGATGAAAAAGTGAAACTGTTGAAGAAAGAGGCCATCGAAGAGAAGAAAAAGCCGGTTTCTTCCGACACCGACGACGACAACAAGAAGAAGAAACGCACCCGCATACGTACCGCCAAGGTAAACATCGACAAACCGGGCGCAGTAAGCCAGTCCTCCCGCGGCGACAGGAAGCCTTCACTCAGAAAACCGCTCAAGGCAGCAGTGAGTGAGGAGGATGTACAAAAGCAAATCAAAGAGACTCTTGCCCGCCTCACCGAGAAGAGAGGTAAAAAGGGAGGTGCCAAATACCGGCGCGAAAAAAGGGAAGCAAGTGCCCATCGTCATCAGGAGGAACTCAAGCAGCAGGAAAGAGAAAGCCGCGTATTGCAGCTGACTGAGTTTGTGACAGCCAACGATCTGGCCAACATGATGAATGTGCCGGTAACCAACGTAATTTCCACCTGTATGAGTCTGGGTGTGATGGTAGCCATCAACCAGCGTCTCGATGCCGAGACCATCAACATCGTAGCGGAAGAATATGGATTCAAGACCCAGTATGTCAGTGCCGATGTGATTGAAGCGATTAACGAGGAGGAAGATGATCCCGAAGATTTGATTCCGCGTCCCCCCATTGTCACAGTGATGGGCCATGTGGATCATGGAAAGACCTCGCTGCTCGACAGCATCCGCAGTACCAACGTAATTGCAGGGGAAGCCGGAGGAATTACCCAGCATATTGGAGCCTACAACGTGAAGCTAAACGATGGCAGGAAAATTACCTTCCTTGACACCCCCGGTCACGAGGCCTTTACCGCCATGCGTGCCCGCGGAGCCAAGGTAACCGACGTGGCCATCATCATTGTAGCTGCCGACGACAATGTGATGCCGCAAACGGTGGAGGCTATCAACCATGCCGGTGCTGCCGGCGTACCCATCGTATTTGCCATCAATAAGATAGACAAACCTGGGGCTAACCCCGAAAAGATTAAAGAGCGACTTGCCGAGATGAACTACCTGGTGGAAGACTGGGGAGGCAAGTACCAGTCACAGGACATTTCCGCGAAGAAAGGCATCGGCATCCAGGAACTGCTGGAGAAGGTCGTCCTTGAGGCCGAGCTCCTCGATTTGAAAGCCAACCCCGATCGCAGGGCCACAGGCTCGATCATTGAGTCGGAACTCGACAAAGGACGCGGATACGTATCCACGGTGCTGGTAGAAAACGGCACCCTCCATCAGGGAGACATTGTTATTGCAGGAGCTTATTACGGCCGTGTGAAAGCGATGTTCAATGAGCGCAACCAGCGCATCGAAGAGGCCGCTCCCGCTGAACCTGCGCTGATACTCGGACTCAACGGCGCTCCACAGGCTGGCGACACATTCAACGTGATGGAAACCGAACAGGAGGCACGCTCCATCGCCAACCGCCGCGAGCAACTACAGCGTGAACAGTCGTTGCGTACCCAGAAAATGCTTACACTTGATGACATCGGTCGCAGAATTGCTATTGGCAACTTCCAACAGTTGAATATCATCGTGAAAGGTGACGTGGACGGCTCGGTGGAAGCACTCTCCGACTCACTCATTCAACTCTCTACTGAAGAGATTCAGGTGAATGTAATCCACAAGGCTGTGGGTCAGATATCGGAATCCGACGTAACGCTTGCCGCCGCGTCCGACGCTATCATCATCGGTTTCCAGGTACGTCCGTCATTGGGCGCACGCAAGGAAGCCGAGAAGGAAGGGGTCGACATCCGCCTTTACTCCATCATCTATGACACAATCGAAGAGGTGAAAGCGGCCATGGAAGGTATGCTCTCTCCCGATATCAAGGAAGATATCACCGGCAACGTGGAGGTACTCGATGTGTTCAAGATCACAAAAGTGGGAACCGTAGCCGGCTCCATGGTTCGCGACGGTAAGATCAAACGCTCAAGTCGCATCCGTCTGGTGCGAGATGGTATCGTCATCTTCACGGGCGAACTAGATTCGCTCAAGCGGTTCAAGGAAGATGTGAAAGAGGTCACTTCGGGTTACGAATGTGGAATTACAATCCGCAATTTCAACGACATCAAAGTGGGTGACGTGATTGAAGCTTACGAAGAAACTGAAATAAAGAAAACATTGTAGGACTGCCCTGCCTACATGGAACGATCCCGTGAAAACGGGATTAGGGGCATATTTTGTAAACCAGTTGACATTGTTATTTTTAATTCCTACCCTGACAGCGGCCGCACCCGCTTTCCTCGAATGCTGATGCGGCCGCAACACACAGGGAAGGACATTAAATCCGCAGGAAACTGGTGATACAATGGTCAGAAGTAGTTCCATTAAATTTGATGATTATGACAAAGAAACTCATTTTTACCTTTGGTCTGTTTATTTTGTTGACGGCTACCCCAACGTTTGCACAATCTGCAACACAGGTAACTGTGGCATTTGTGAATAGTGCCGAGTTACTGGAACTCTATCCGGAAAAAGAAGCCGCCGCGCAGCAACTGCTTGCTTTAAGCGACAATTACAAAAAAGAGCTTGAGCTGATGCAAAACGAGTATAACAAGAAGTATTCCGACTACATCACCTATCAGTCATCACTGGCTGAAAACATCAAGCTACGCCGAATGCAGGAACTCACGGAGTTAGAGAACAGGATGCAGCAGTTCATGGAACTGGCACAGGAAGACATTGAAAATCAGGAAAAGGTTCTTTTGGAACCACTCAAACAAAAAATCAAAGAGGCCATCCATGCTGTGGGTGTTGAGTACAATTACACTGTAATTTATGATCTTGCCAATCCCGGCATTGCATTCGTCTCTCCTTCTGCAGTAGATGCCAATCCCTATGTAAAGCAGAAGCTGGGCATTCGTTAAACAACTTTTGCCGTGGTGAAGAAACTTTCTCTCTCAGGTGCAGGAGCAATAGGCATATTCGATTCGGGTTACGGGGGACTTACCGTCCTGTCCGGGATAAAACAGGTGATGCCTGAATATGACTACATTTACTTGGGTGATAATGCCCGTGCACCTTATGGTAGCCGCTCTTTCGAGAGTGTCTATGAATTCACACTTGAGGCGGTAGAATGGTTTTTTACACAAGGGTGCCACTTGGTGATCCTAGCATGTAACACTGCTTCGGCAAAGGCATTGCGCACCATACAGCAGGTTAATCTGCCCGCAATTGATCCCCACAAAAGAGTACTGGGCGTGATTCGTCCCACTGTGGAATGCCTAACGGGACTATCGCAGACAAACCACATTGGTGTGCTTGGAACGGAAGGAACAATCCAGTCGCAATCATACGAGATAGAAATAAATAAACTTCACCCTGCACTCACCGTCACTGGCGAAGCCTGTCCCATGTGGGTGCCACTGGTGGAGAACAGAGAGTTCGACAAGCCTGGTGCCGATTACTTTGTAAAGCAACATATCGACCGTCTCCTCACGAAGGATCCGTTGATCGACACACTCTTATTGGGATGTACACATTACCCATTGTTGCTGCCCGTCATAAACAGGTTTTTGCCTGCACACATGAAGGTCATATCTCAGGGAAGCTATGTGGCTAACAGCCTAAAAGATTATCTTCATCGTCACCCGGAGATGGCGGAACGATGCACAAAAAATGGCACTGTCCGGTATTTCACCACTGAATCGCCAAAAAAATTCAAACAACAAGCATCCCTCTTTCTCAATGAAGCGGTGGATGCCGAAAGAACAACACTCACTAGAAAATAATGAACTGGTTCGATGTACTCGTTGGCATGCTGCTGTTGATTGCTTTTATCAACGGCTACCGCAAGGGGCTTATCATGCAGCTTGTGGGACTGGCCACCATTGTACTGGCAGCTATTTTCGGCGGCAGGATAGCAGAAAGGATCTTTCCAGAGATTATCCGACTGATAGACATTTCGCCGGCAAGCGCCAAAGTGCTTGCTTTTGTGCTTGCCTTCGCGCTGATCGCCATCCTCCTCTCATTGATAGGCAGGCTGATTCAAAAGTTCGTAGATGTGGTGATGCTGAGTTTCATCAACCGGCTACTGGGAAGTGTGATTTCCATGGGTACAATGATGTTTTTCCTGAGCATCCTCCTTAATCTGATACTCGTACTCGATAAGAAGGAAGTTGTCATCAACAGGAAAACAAAACAGGAGTCCTTCTTTTTCGAACGGGTAGAAGCTGTGGTACCGGCCGTCATACCTTACATGAACAAAGAACTTTGGGAAGAATATATCCCCCGTCCCTACATCGAGGAGCTCGAAAAGAAATCCGACAGCACATACCGTGATTTACCCGAAGGAGCACTCATCGATTCCGTATACCAGCAAAAACATTTCAACGTAGATTAATGGAAAAAAAATTTCAAATACACAAAGAGGGGAAGACGCCTTTAGCCAGAATATTCTCTGTGCTGGTATTCATAAACCTGATCAACTTCATCTTTCTTACCGACACATACTTCACGACTATTTTCTTTTTTATATCGGTGCTGTTCTTTGCGATGACACTAAACTTTTACAGAAGTCCCGATCGCACCTACAAAGGTGATCTGCATGGGCTGGTGAATGCACCCACAGACGGACGTATCGTCACCATCGAGAAAGTGACCGAAAAGGAATTTCTACACGACGAACGCATTAAGATCTCCATTTTCATGTCGTTGTTCAACGCCCATGCCAACTGGGTACCTGTAACCGGAAAGATTGTGCACCAGTCCCATGTGGATGGCAATTTCCATGCTGCCTATCTGCCCAAATCGAGCAGCGAAAACGAACACACCAACATTCTGATTGAGACACCCGAATATGGGCTAATCCTCACCAAACAAATTGCAGGAGCCATGGCGCGACGCATCATCACATACGTAAAGGAAGGTGAAGAAGTTCATATAGGTTCACCGCTGGGTTTTATCAAACTGGGCTCCCGCATGGATATATATCTACCTCCTGATAGCGATATTCTGGTGGATATCGGCGAAGAAGTGCGTGCCAACGTCACGTTTCTGGCACGTCTGAGTAAACAGGTGCAAGAATAAACCGGCAGCAACCCATTTCCAATGCATCGTAGCATTTTTGTCAATAGACCCCGATAAACAAGATTACAATTATGCGGAAACATATACCCAACATCATCACATTGGCCAACCTCTTTGCGGGGTGTGTTGCCATCGCCATGGCCTTCGAAGGGAATTTCACCGCTGTAGCAGTATGGGTGACCCTGGCAGCACTCTTTGACTTTCTCGATGGCGTCTTTGCCCGCCTGCTGAAAGCCTACTCCGACATTGGCAAGGAACTCGACTCGTTGGCCGACGTGGTCAGCTTTGGCGTGGCTCCTGCAGCGGCACTGTTCGTCTTGTTACGTGACCACACTCTCCTTCCCAGCTTCACTGAGCCGCTACAAATATATATTCCCTATCTGGCTTTTATAATTCCGTTGTTTTCGGCGCTGCGCCTGGCCAAATTTAACATCGATGAGAGACAGACAACCTCTTTCAGGGGACTGCCCACACCCGCCAATGGTCTTTTCTGGGTAAGCTTCAGCGTGGCCGTTTCCGATATAGCAGGCAGCAGCTATATTGTTTTCCCAGCGATCTTTATCCTGGTCGCTTTGCTCTCCTGGTTGATGGTATCGGAGATACCGATGTTTTCCCTTAAAATTAAAAAAATCAGTTGGAAGGGATATGAGCGGCAATGGCTTTTGGCAGTGATGATGGTTGTTCTGGTAGCGATATGGGGCATAGCCGGCATTGCCTGGGGTATACTCTCCTACATCCTGCTCTCGGTGATTACGCCCTCCGCAAATCGTTAAATTATACAAACCGCTTCTGTGGATCAACCAATTCATTATATCTTTACTTGTAATAAATTTTTATACACCATATGGGATTTCTAATTAAATTTCTCCTCTTCTTTACGATCGTTTACCTAGCAATGAAAGCATTTGTCCGCTTTTTAACAGGAAAAAGAAATACACAGGCTCCACCTCGTCAGCAGCAACAGACATACACAAGACAGCCTGAAACACAGGATGATCGCATCATCGAATATCAGAAAAAAAACTTTGAAAAGAGCGATGTGGAGGATGTAGATTTTGTGGAAATCAAAAGCAAGGACGGAGAAAAATAAGCATCTTAGCCGGCAAGGGAGTACAATCAAAAAAATACAAGCACTGATTATGACAGATATTTTTGAGAGACTACAAAACGTCAATGGGCCACTGGAACAATATCGCCAAAAAGCGGAGGGGTATTTTATGTTTCCGGAGCTGGAAGGTGAAATAGGACCCCGCATGAAATTTCATGGCAAGGAAGTAATCACCTGGAGTCTGAACAATTACCTGGGGTTGGCCAACCACACCGAAGTGCGCGCTGCCGATGCGAAAGCTGCAGCCGACTGGGGCATGGCTTACCCCATGGGCGCCCGCATGATGTCGGGTCAGACAAAGTACCACAAAGAGCTGGAAGAGAAGCTAGCCCGTTTTGAGAAGAAGGAAGCAGCCTACCTGCTCAACTACGGCTATCAGGGAATGGTATCCATTCTCGATTCACTTGTGTCGCGCAACGATGTCATCGTCTACGATTCAGAGTCACATGCCTGCATCATGGATGGTATTTTTCTGCACAAGGCCAAGGGTGGCAAGAGCTTCGTCTATCCGCACAACGACATGGAACGGTGCGACAAAATGCTCAGTTTTGCCACCCGCAAGGCAGAAGAAACCGGTGGTGGCATTCTGGTCATTACCGAAGGGGTCTTCGGCATGTCGGGCGATTTAGGCAACCTCCCCGGTATTGTGAAGCTGCGTGAAAAGTACAGTTTCCGTCTAATGATTGACGATGCGCATGGTTTTGGCACCATGGGTGAGAGTGGCGCAGGTGCCAGCGAACACTTTGGACTAATGGACGAAGTGGATATCTATTTTGCCACCTTCGCCAAATCAATGGCCGGTATAGGCGCTTTTGTAGCTTCTAAAAAGGCAATCGTGGATTCACTGAAGTACAACATGCGTTCGCAGATTTTTGCCAAATCGCTTCCCATGCCGATGGTTATTGGTGCACTGAAGCGGCTGGAGATTCTGCAAACACAACCCCAGCACAGGGAAAAGCTCTGGAGCGTAGTCCGGTCGCTCCAGGAAGGGTTGGTTGCCGAAGGTTTCAATATCGGCAACACCCAATCGCCCGTCACTCCAGTTTACGTAAAGGGGAACGTCGCTGAGGGAACCAACGTCGTAGTCGATCTGCGTGAAAATCATGGCATCTTCTGCTCCATCGTTGCTTATCCTGTCGTTCCAAAAGATGTGTTGATGCTCCGGTTAATTCCCACCGCTGCCCACACACAGAAGGAGGTGGATGAGACCATCGCCGTATTTAAAAAGATCAAAGTAAATCTCGAAGCCGGTGCATACAAAGCAGAAGAGATGCAGTCGATGTCGACTGAATAACCTGATCCGCAATCCATGTTACGTGTCAAGATACAGCACAAGTACCACCTGACCTGCACTCAGTGCGGCTATGTGACGCCCAACTTCTGGACCTGGTTCGACCAGAACCAGCAATGTCCCCAATGCGGGAGTAAACATTCTGAGGTGTGGTACAACAGACGTTACCAGCGTCTGCCACGCATCCTCAAACGCAAGCCGGACAGCTTCTGGCATTATTTTCCTTTTCTTCCACTGCTTAGGCGGAGGCACATCATCTCCAAAGGTGAAGGGGCTATTCCTGTAGAGCGATGGACATTTTTGGAAGAGTTCGCCAGGAAAGAGTTTGATCTCAATCTCAGGGTACATGTCTACCGCAATGATCTGAACGGTGGCACGGGCACCTTCAAGGATATTGCTGCCTCCATGGCTGCCAGTCTATTCAACGAGCTGGGAATCAATCAGTATTGCATTGCTTCCACCGGCAACTCCGCGACAGCCTATGCCAGGTATCTCTCTATGGCCAATGTGAACTGTTCCGTCTTTATGCCCGAGGATGCCATCAAAACTTCCGAGGCCACCATCAGTTCATACGGGCAGCAGGTCTTCCGGGTGATGGGTGATTATGCCAAAGCCAAAGAGATTGCGGCCGGCTATGCAAAAATATACAATATACCCATGTCCACGGGCAACATCGATCCCATTCGGGTGGAAGCCAAGAAAACCATGGTCTTCGAATGGTTGCGGCAGATGGAGACATTTCCCGATGTTTACATTCAGGCGGTGAGTGGTGGCACAGGACCCATTGCCATCGACAAAGGAATACGAGAAATCAAGCATGTGTATCCTGAACTGAAGAACCCCCGCTTCCTGTTGGTGCAGACTGACAAATGTGATCCCATGGTACAGGCTTGGGAGAAAGCCGAAGCGGCTGGTTTCCCTGAAGGCTATGAGAAGGAATACCCAATAATTGATAACCCACAGACCGAAGTACCCACGCTGGCTACCGGTAATCCTGCCACCTACCCCATTGTAGCAAAGCTGGTAAAAGCATCCGGCGGCGCCTTCCTGCGCATGCGGGAATCGAAACTGTTGTCGATGGGAAAGCTGATGGCCTACGAGAAAAAGGTGATCCCAGGTCCCGCTTCCGCAGTGGCCATGGCAGGATTCTTCATCGCCCTGCGCAAGAACCTCATCAAAAACGGCGAGACGGTACTGATCAACCTCGGCGAAGGCCCCAACCGGGCACCTTACTATCTGGAACAGATGGTCTATACCTCCCGCAACGTGAACAATGTAGATGAATGTGCGCCCCACTCCATCGACGACTTCCGTAGCCAGCTCTGGAAGGAATTATTGGAAGACTGATCGCTAAAAACATGCCAGCCAACAAAACTATATGGATCACGGGGGCCTCGTCGGGTATCGGCGAAGCATGTGCCCATCAGTTTGCCCGTGAGAAGGCAAACCTCATCCTTACCGCTACGCGGGCCGAAAGGCTGGCTGAGGTACAGCAGGAGTGCATCCAGCTGGGAGCTCAATGCAAGGTACTCCCATTTGATCTCTCCAACCTGGCAGACATCGATGCGCTGACCGACCAAGCACTGGCTGCGTTCGGCTCCATTGACATCGCCTTTCTCAATGCCGGCATCAGTCAGCGTGGGAAGATGGCAGAAACCGATTTTGCTGTAGACCGGAAGATCATGGATGTGAACTTCTTTGCCCCCGTAAAGATCACCAAACGGCTGTTGCCTGCAATGATTGAAAACGGTGGAGGAACCATTGCTGTCACCAGCAGCATTTCCGGCAAGTTCGGCTTTCCGCTTCGCTCAGCCTACGCCTCATCCAAATTTGCCCTCTACGGCTTTTTTGAGACCGTGCATGCCGAGTATTACGATGACAACATCCGTGTGGTAATGGTCTGTCCGGGGCAAGTAAAAACAAATATATCATACAATGCCCTGGAGAGCGACGGCAGCAAACACGGGCTTTTGGATGAAGGACAGGCAAATGGGATCTCCCCAGCACAGGCAGCCCATAAAATTGTGCGGGCCATCCACAAACAAAAACCCGAGGTACTGGTCGGTGGAAAAGAACTGTTGATGGTTTACATCAAACGATTTTTTCCGAGGCTCTCCCGCCGGATGGTACGGAAAATAAAAAACAGTTGATCCAGAGAGTAATCCACGAAACCTCCTTAAAAGATGACGCATATGGAAAATGAATACATCATTGCCGGCATACAGCAGATCGGCATTGGCGTGGAAAACTTCGCCGAAGCGTGGAAATATTACATCGACGTTTTCAACATGGACATCCGCATCCTCGAGGATGACAAGGTGGCGGAGTTGATGTTGCCCTACACCGGTGGGAAACCACAGAAGCGCCGTGCAGCCATAGCCCTGAACTTGCAGGGAGGAGGTGGCTTCGAGATCTGGCAGTACGCCGAACGCAAGCCGCAACCTGTTGGTTTTGAGATTCAGGCAGGTGATCTGGGTGTGTTTGCAGCCAGGATTAAAAGCCGCGATGTGGTAAAAACATACGAACTGTTCAGCAGAAAAAAAAATATCCTTATTCTGGGCAGGCTCACCGATGGCATCGACGGACACCCGACTTTTTTCATGAAAGATCCCTTTGGCAACATCTTTCAGATCATTCACGAGCCTTCGGTCTATCGTGATGAGAAACGGCTTACCGGCGGTATTGCCGGCGCCCTGATTGGGGTAACCGATATAGACAAAGCCATGCCCATCTACCGTGACATCCTTGGCTATGATGTGGTTCTTGCCGATAAAACCGGTACATTCGACGATCTGAAGGCTCTCCCCTCGGGAGAGGGTACGTTTCGGCGACGACTGCTCACACACAGTAAACCGCGCAAGGGAAGCTTCAGTGAGTTATTCGGTCAGTCCTATATCGAGCTGGTACAAGCCCTCGACCACACACCGCGCAAGATCTACGAGGGGCGCTACTGGGGCGACCCCGGCTTTATCCAAATCTGCTTCGATATACGCAATACCGATGCACTACGCAGAAAATGCGAAGAGATGGGCTATCTCTTCACTGTCGACAGTTCACGAAGATTCAAAGAGGGACAATCTTTCGATATGGGCGAGGCAGCCGGCCAGTTTGCGTACATAGAAGACCCCGACGGCACACTGATTGAACTTGTGGAAGCGCACAAGATTCCACTGATGAAGAATATGAACCTATATCTCGACCTCCGCAAACGCGATCCCGAAAAGCCTCTGCCCAAATGGATGCTCGGCATGCTCCGCTTTATGCGTGTGAAGCCGGAAAGTTTGCAGTAAACACAATTTTTCCACTCTTTTTCCCGTTGTTGTTACAATGGGAAAAAGGCGATTCTCTTTCATATCTCTTTCGCTGCTCTGCTGCATCTTGCCGATGCAAGCACAGTGGGATGTACCGTTCAGTCACTATTGGGCGGTGAGGAGTTTCTATAACCCTGCTTTTGCCGGTTCCACGGAGCAGATACACACTGCAGCAGCCTACCGCTATGAGTGGGCTGGCGTAGAAAATGCACCGCAAAAATTGGTTCTTACTGCCGATCTGCCGATAGAATTTCTCCGCAAGAGACAGGGCGCTGGCATCGTTGTCTACGGCGAACAGAGGGGATCGCTCCGCAACAGACTCCTTGCCGGACAGTACAGCTATCGCTGGGAAATGCCTAATGGTGCCCTGCAGCTAGGAATGCAGGCAGGTATCTACAGTTTGCAATTCGATGCAGGGAGCTGGGAAACCATTTCCGGAGAAGGCTACGGGAAGCCTCTACTGCGGGTGAATTTAGTGGACAAACAACTGCCCGATCTACATGCCGGCATTGCTTGGATCGGAGCGAAGGAATTCATCGGCCTCTCGGTGCGACACATTACCCAACCGCAGTTTTATGCTTTCAGCGATTCTGTGACCACTGACCTTCAGAGCGACTCGGCGCGCGCCTCCATCCCCCGCTCCATAAATTTCATGGCAGGATACAATATTGCGCTATTTTATCCGTTGGTATTACAACCCATGGTGTGGGTACAGTCCGATTTCAGTGAGACGGTGATACAGACAACACTGCGTCTGGAATACAATAAACAGTTCTCAGGCGGCTTTAGCTGGTCGCCGGGCGACGGGTATGTCATTTTTGGCGGTGCTACTTTTCAAGGTCTGGAAATGGGATATGCATACAACAAACACACAAGCGGTCCGGGAGACATAAGCAAAGGCAGCCACGAGTTTTATCTACGGTATGATTTTCCGCTTGATTATTTCAAGCCGAAACTGCCACCCCAAAAAAGCATCCGGTTGCTGTGAGATGAATGTGAGAATGTGCTAATGTGCCAATATGCTAATGTGCCAATATGCCAATGTGCCAATTACTTTCGAACCGCCGTATGTACAAGATTGCCACTGAAGAGCTGACAGCTAAAAATATAAAACCAATGAAACAATATCTGATCATCATCCTGATACTGGGCGCCGCCCTCTCCTGTGGCCGGCGCGGCATCGGGAGCAGTGTGGGCGGAGAGCTCACCGGCATTTCTGTCGGCAGGGTATGGGATGAACCCACACCCTACAATATGGTGCTTGTGACCCGCGGCTCCATCACCATGGGCCCCGGGGAGACAGACTCGCTCTGGGGCATCACCATCCCCACCCGCGGCATATCGGTCGACAACTTCTGGATGGACGAAACCGAAATCACCAACTCGCAGTACAAGCAGTTTGTCTACTGGGTGCGCGACTCCATCATCCGGGAAAGAATGGCGGACCCACGCTATGCAGGCGACGACTTCTATAAGATCACCGAAGATGCATACGGTGACCCCGTCACACCACACCTCAACTGGTCGGTACCCATTCCATGGACCCGCAACACCGAAGAGGAGGAGGCTGCCATCAATAGCCTCTACAAGACTCATCCCATTACCGGCGTGAAGATGCTCGATGCCACCCAGCTCAACTTTCGCTACGAGTGGTTCGATGAAGCCATGGCAGCCCGGAATGAATACCGTCCCTTCCTGGAAGGCACCGCTACCAATGCGCCATTGATATCAAAAGATACCGCCTTCGTCACCCCCGACGGACAGGTTGTCAACCAAACCCTCACCCGTCCCCTGAGCAGCCTCTACGATTTCGTCCACACCCGCATCGTCAACATCTACCCCGATACGACCTGCTGGGTAAACGATTTTCCACAGGCTCACAACGAATATTACCTCCGCAATTACTTTGCCAACCCTGCCTATGCGCACCATCCGGTCGTGGGTGTCACCTGGGAGCAGGCCACCGCCTTCTGCGAATGGCGCACACTCTTTCTGCGCCGCAGTGTGAACAAAGCAGGTGTACAGGTAGAACGCTACAGACTACCTACCGAAGCTGAATGGGAGCTGGCGGCACGCAATGCCAACTCCGACAACCGCTATCCGTGGGAAAGTGACGCAACCACCAGCGAGAGCGGGTGCTACCAGGCCAACTTCAACCCCGGCGAGGGGGCCTATGCAGCCGACAACCACCTGATCCCGGCAAAAGTCAGGAGCTTCAAGCCCAACCAGTTCGGTCTCTACGATATGGCCGGCAACGCGGCCGAGTGGACATCCACCTCCTACACTGCATCGGGAAATGCGCTGATGAGCGACCTGAACCCGGAATACAGCACACGTGTTGCGGCCGATGACCCCACCCCGTTGAAGCGGAAAGTAGTGAAGGGGGGCTCCTGGAAGGATATCGCCACCTTTATCCGTTCCGACATGCGTGACAGCGAAGAAAACGACAAGGGACGATCCTGGATCGGCTTCCGGTGCGTGCGTACGCAGACCGCCGGCAGCAGATAATATAAATGATCCACAACACAAATCGATATGAACGCATACAAAAAATACAAAAACAGGCTGGAGCACTTTCTTCAGACAGAAAAAGGCAAGCGGGCCATTCACTTTGCCTACAGCTTTGGTGCTGCCCTGGTGATCCTGGGAGCCATGTTCAAATTGCTCCACTTTCCATTCGGCAATGAGATGCTCTTTATCGGAATGGTTACCGAGGTGATTGTCTTCATCCTCTCCGCCTTCGACACACCGGTACGCGATTATCCCTGGGAACAGGTATTTCCCGCACTCGGTAATGGACAAACCGCAGCAGAGCCTACCAATGGTTCCGGCATGCTCTCTCAGGACATAAGTACGTCCCGCACTGCATCATCGTCTTTTGCCGGCATGCAACAGCACCCCACTTCGGAAACTTCGGCATCCGCAACACCCTACGCACCACCCTACGGAACTGCCGAATACAAGAACAGTGCAAATGACCTCTCCCTGTTTTCAACGCAGGTAGATGCATACGAGAAACAACTGGATAGCCTGAACCGGACCCTTTCCGGTCTGAACAGCCTCTATGAGCTTCAACTCAAAGGAGTCAGTAGCCAGATCAACAGCATTGAACAGATCAACAAAGGACTCACCCGCCTCGGCACGATGTATAGCGACACCCTGCCCGAGGGGAATGTGATCAGACGGGAGACCGAAAAAATGGCCGCACAGCTAACGGAGCTGAATGCAGCCTATGCTCGTATGCTGGATGCCATGACACCCCTCCGTAACAACCCGGCTTCAAGTGAACCGCGATAACAAGCAATCTGTATGGCCGTAAACAGTCCCAATTCTCCTCGTCAAAAGATGATCAACCTGATGTATCTGGTGTTCATCGCCATGCTGGCCCTCAACGTCTCGGTAGAGGTATTGGACGGGTTCGGCTTGGTGGACGATAGTCTTGGCGACACCTCCCTCACCATGCAGGAACGGAACAATCTGGTGATGGCGGAGCTGGAAGCATACAACAGGCAGAATCCGGAGAAAGCCGGCAGCTGGTACGAAAGAGGAGTGCAGGTACGTGCAATGAGCGATACACTCACACAGTATATTGCCACGCTGAAACTGCAGATGGTGCGGCAAGCAGACGGCAAAAGAGGGGATGTAGCAAATATCAAGCACAAGGATGACCTGGAAGCAGCGTCGGTGGTGATGTTGTCTCCCATTGGAGGAGAGGGGAAAAAACTACGGGAGTCGCTCGATCATTACCGGGAGACCGTGACGGGATTGGTAACCGATTCTGCAAGGAGAAAAATTATTCAGAAGAGTCTCTATACCGTTTCCAAATCAGGCAACAAGAACTGGGAAGCTTCTCTTTTTGAAAATATGCCCCTGGCAGCAGCTGTGACCCTGCTGTCAAAGTTGGAGAACGATGTACGGTCCGCCGAAGGAGAAGCCTTGTCGAGTATGCTGAATAGCGTGGATGCTGACGAATTCAGAATGAACAGACTCAGTGCCAGGCTGATTCCCGAATCGGATGTTGTAATTCAAGGCGGTACCTATAACGCCCGGGTCATCCTTGCAGCCGAAGACTCCACAAGCCAACCCTTACTTACTCTACAGGGTGAACCGCAGCCCGATGCAGTGAATGGCGTTTTCTCCCTACCCGCAAACAGCACCGGCTCCTTTCCTGTGGAGGGCTACCTGGAGATGGCCGGGAAAGACGGCACATCGGAGCAGTATCCCTTTTCGGGCAGCTATACCGTAGTAGAGCCCATGGCCACCATCGCTCCCACGCTGATGAATGTGCTCTATGCCGGCATCGACAATGAGATTGCCATCTCCGTACCCGGTTTCGCTCCACAGGATATCACCGCCACCATTACTAACGGACAGTTAAGCCGCAGGGGCAACAAGTGGTCGGTACATCCTACTGCGGTGGGACAGAATGTTACCCTGTCGGTTTCCGCCCGCACAGAGGGAGGTACTGTCCGACCGCTTGCCTCGCAACAGTTCAGGGTGCGTGCCCTCCCCGATCCCACGCCCTTTCTGGAGTACCGCGATAACAGTGGGAACATGGTCAGCCGGAAAGGCGGCAGCATACCCAAGGTAGCACTGCTGAACAGTGAAGGACTGAAGGCAGCCATCGACGACGGCATCCTCCACGTACCCTTTCAGGTAAAAAGCTTCCGCACGATATTTTTCGACTCCATGGGGAATGCCATTCCTGAGGTTTCCAATGGCAGCCGCTTCTCCGACCGGCAAAAAGAACAGATCAGACGGCTTACACGCGGTAGCTATTTCTATATCTCCGGCGTGCGTGCCACCGGCCCTGATGGCACGGAGCGCGAAATCGCTGTAATGGAACTGAGAGTGAATTAACAAAACAATAAGCTGACAGCTGAACGCTTAAAATTATGACAACCCGTTTAATATTTACTTTTCTCCTTATTCTGACGCAAACCATCGCGCTTTACCCGCAGACCACAGCCCAGGAACGAATTGAGCAGCGGCGTCAGCGTGAAAACAGTCAGCAGGTGACTACCACGGCCAGTCCCAATGTTTTACAGAACCATCAGGAAGAAGAAATCATCACACATGCCCGATGGTCGCGCATCATCTACCGTTATCTCGACCTTTCCAAAGAGGCCAACGCCCCGCTCTATTACCCGGAGACACCCACTTCCGGAAACATGAACCTCTTCTCGCACATCTTCAAACTGCTGGAGAGTGGATCGATTGCAGCCTACGAGTACCTCGACGGACGGGAGGAGTTCACGCAAGCGTATCAGATCAACTTGCAGGAGTTTATAGACCGGTTCGACATCTACCATGAGACCTTGAACGGCAGCATTGTGGTGAACGACGCAGATATTCCCTCCCGCGAAGTACAGGGATATTATCTGAAGGAGCTCTATTATATAGACACCCCCACCTCCGCTTTCCGGGTAACGCTGCTCGCCATTTGTCCAGTGCTTCACCGTATGGACGACCTCGATGCTGTCACCACCCGCTACCCGCTTTTCTGGATACCTTACCATGCACTCGAACCCCATACCCGCCGTATGCCCGTGATGTCATCCTCTCTCAACAACAGCATGCTCGGCACCATCGACGATTTCTTCCGCCAGCGGAGATACGAAGGAGAGATTTACAAAGCAGGAAATCCACGCAACCTCTCTATCTCACAGTACACCTCCACACCCGAAGAGATGAAGGCTGAGCAGGAACGAATAGAAAAGGAACTGGTCGACTTTGAAAGAAGCCTGGACAAGGGGAAATCGGGTACATTTAACCAATCTCGCGAAGCACAATTTCGCTCCAAGGATCAGTCTCCCAAAAGGATACAAACCGTACCGAGTACAAACCAAACCATGCGCGACCGGCGATACTGAACGATGGTTTGCACAAAACCATCTAGCCACCTATTATTCAAATTCTCGGGTCACATGTTTGTAAGAAAAACACACAAATAAAAAACATGTTGTCCCTATAATACAAATGTTTGTCTTTTTATTTACAACAACTTATCGTTAAATCAAATAACTTTAATATTTGATTCTGGTTGGAATCGATTTTATATTAGGTCAGATTATGTTTGCCATAGTATAGGATTATGGTATTAGGTTGGGCTGTAAAGCTTTGGTTGGCATCAAAAGAGCATATTAAAACTACAAAATTTATCAAATCATGAAAAATTTATTGTTCTTATTGGCCTTACTTCCTACTATGGCGTTGAGCCAGGAAGATCTGAAGACATCTGCCGAAGAATTTGTAAACAATTACTACAAGTTATGTCAAGAAGCAAATTTTGATCTATTAAAGGATAAAATTGCCGAAGATGCACAATTTATTTTTCCTCATGGTCAGGTTCTGCCATTGCGCGAAACTTTACAGTGTAATTTGAAAAAATTCGGTGACACAATTACCAACTATAAAATTGAAGTAAAATACATTATAGCGGATATTATACCACCCAATTCAGCATTTGTCACAACAAGCTGTATAGAGTCAATGGACTGGTTAGGAGAAACCAAATCACTTGAATATTTTGAAATTTATCTATTAGAAAGAACGGGCGACTCATGGAAATTAAAAAAGAATTATTTCAACGAGAATTATCCGCTTGTTTTTGCCAAAACAATTGAAGAGAAATATCAGACAGAGAATTCACCGGTCATAAATAAGCTTGGCTGGGCTATGAATCATATCTCGTCTCTTACGAGTTACGAAATTGAGCATTTTAAAAAAGCAGGAATTACCGCAGCAGAATCCGGCAAAATGATGGGAAAAAGATATGCAAAAGACTTTGATAAACCAATGGGATTTGATAATGTTGCCGGCGGATTTATCTGGTTTTTCCAAATCATATCACCCTTTATGGAAGTGCTAAAACGAGATGAAACATCCTTTACAGCAAAGATTTCTGCACCAATCGTTGATAAGTCCACAGATGTTACGGCCGAAGAGTTGTTCATATATAACAGCAATGTATGGACTGAAATAGCCGATTATTTGGAAAGCAGCTGCGAAATATCTGCTGAAGGCAATTACTGGATCATCACAATGATCAAAAAATCGGAATGAAAAAAACATCCGGGTCGTACGGAATTTCTTGTTATCGGTCGATCCCGGATTTTAAAAATCACATGCAGTATTCATCAACAGCCGGCTTCTGTCACGATTGGCCGGCTGTTGTTTTGTAATACATATATAGTCAATCTAGTCCGAACCAAAACCAGCGAATAAACGTTAGATCAGGGACAGAAAGTCTTCCATATCAGAATATTGAGATTATGAAAAACAAAAATACCTAATCATTGAATATCAGCGCATATCTAACAATAACAAACTTACAGGCATGACAAATTCAATTGAGTTCAAAGGAAATGATAAATTATTATTGGGTATCATCCTTGGCGTTTTAGCTTTTTGGCTCTTTGCACAAACCACATTAAACATCAATGTTGACATGGCGAAAGACCTCAACATGGATGTATCTATCATGAACATTGCGGTATCTGTCACAGCTTTGTTTTCAGGCATTTTTATCGTTGTCTTTGGCGGCTTGGCCGATAAAATAGGACGAATGAAAATAATTCGTATAGGATTTTATTTTAGTATCATTGGATCCCTATTGGTCGGGTTTACACCGACAGGCCGTGCGGCTGATCCGGTTTTAATTACGGGTCGCATTTTCCAGGGACTTTCTGCTGCCGCCATTATGCCGGCAAGTCTGGCATTGGTAAAAGCCTATTGGGAAGGCAAAGAACGGCAACGTGCCATTTCATTGTGGTCTATGGGATCATGGGGCGGTTCGGGTTTTGCTGCACTCTTTGGAGGATTGATGGTCAATGTGGGTTGGCGATGGATTTTCTTTGCTGCTGCAGCTGTTTCAATCATTGGCCTCATCCTGATAAAAGGAACGCCGGAAAGTAAGGCCGAACGGAAAGAGCATCACAAAAGTGATTATGCGGGTATCATTACCTTTATGCTGGCGATGATCGCCTTGCAGATATTGATAACCAAAGGAGCGCAATTAGGCTTTACCAGCGTGGCTGGCATTGTTTTGATCGCGACAACACTTATTTTCTCCATCTTGTTCTTTTACATTGAAAAAGAGAAACAAGGAGCTTTTATTGATTTTAAGTTGTTTCACAACCTAACTTTCACCGGTGCAACCATTTCAAACTTTCTGCTCAACGGTACAGCCGGCATATTAATTGTATCACTCGTGCTTCTGCAGGTTGGCGGGAACCTCTCAGCACAGGAAGCCGGCATGCTCACTTTAGGGTATGCCATTGCCATTGTATTGTTCATCCGCATGGGTGAAAAACTGTTGCAGCGATTTGGAGCACGTAAACCCATGATCTGGGGTTCGCTCATCGTTGCGCTGGCTATCGTCCTCCTTATGTTTACCAATGTAATGACCAGTACGTATAAAATACTCGCCATGATTGCATACACGTTGTTTGGATTGGGCCTGGCATTTTACGCTACACCATCCACAGATGCTGCACTGTCGAACTTGCCCGCTGACCAGGCAGGTGCTGGTTCAGGTATTTACAAAATGGCATCTTCACTGGGTGCAGCACTTGGAGTTGCCATCTCTGCTGGTATTTTTACGGCCTTCAATGTGGGCAACCATATTCAATGGCTGGAAGGGGTATTGACTTTTGAAGGACGTCAGGACAATGTAGTGATCCGTCAGGCGGCTATCATCGGCCTGGGGGTAAATCTCCTGATGATTTTTATGGCGATTCTGTTTATTATGATTACCATACCCAAATCCGCAGGCAAGTCCAATGCGTAATTACATCACCAAAAGAACCTGTTATCAACCTTTTAAAAATGAACATAATGAACACAAAACTGATAGACGCATTCAAACACAAAAAAGATGAATTGAAAACATGGCAGGAAGCCATGCACAAGCACCCTGAACTTTCGATGCAAGAGGAAAATACAGCACGGTATATTGCTGAGGTGATCAAATCGTTTGGCGCTTATGAATTGACAGAAGGCGTAGGCAAACAGGGCATGGTTGCCTCACTAAAAGTAGGTGACAGTGAGAAAATCATCGGTATTCGGGCCGATTTTGACGGGCTCCCTATTCAGGAAGACAACAATTTACCCTATAAAAGTAGCAAAGAAGGACGATCACATCTTTGCGGGCACGACGGCCATACAGCCATGGCGCTTGGAGCCGCTAAATACCTTGCCGAAACGAAAAACTTCAATGGAACCGTACGCTTTTTCTTTCAGCCAGGTGAAGAAACCATGCAAGGAAGTCCCGCAATGATAGCCGATGGACTGTTTGAGCGTTTTCCTGTAGATGCCGTTTATGCCATGCACAATATTCCCGGATTGGAATTTGGTAAATTCTACTTCCGTGAAGGAGAAACCATGTCTGCCGTCGATAACTGGGAAATAGAACTCACCGGTAAAGGTTCTCACGGCTCCATGCCGGAGCTGGGGATTGACCCGCTTGTATGTGGCGCATCATTGGTGATGGCATTGCAGACCATCGTCAGTCGGAATGTGTCGCCCTGGAAGCAAACCGTCGTAAACGTAGGCGCTTTTCAATCCGGGAATGCGGGGAATGTAGTACCACAAACGGCTTTACTGAAATTAAGCATCAGAAACATGGACAATGAAGTGCGCAAGATGGTGCTTGAAAAAGTTCGCAGCATCACCCATTCACAAGCCGAAGCTTTCAATTGTACCTATGAAATCAGGGAAGGCGTACCCGGGACGGTGTTGGTGAATACGCCGGAAAATACCAGATGGGCTGCCGACGTAGCTGCTACGACTTTCGGAGAAGACCATGTGGTCAGAAATGCGGATGCGCTGATGAGTAGTGAAGATTTTGCTTTCATGCTTGAAAAATGTCCAGGCAATTATGTAATGGCAGGCAATGGGAAAGGTTTTATGGTACATCACCCGCAATATGTATTTAATCAGGACTTATTACCCCTTGGTGCAGCTTACTGGGTATCACTGGTAGAAGCCTATTTGAAATGAGAAAATTGAAAAGATTCAGTAGAAATGATAATTTCAATGGTATGCATGTAGATAAAACAGACGATAAAAAAACAGTTCAGACTCCGACACCTTTTGTGCAAACATATTTTCACGGAACAAAAGCTGACCTGAAAATTGGTGATCTCATAGAAGTTGGATTCAACTCAAATTTTGAAGATCAGAAAAAAGCGAAATATATTTTTCTTTCTGCAACATTAGATGCTGCCATCTGGGGAGCTGAACTTGCTTTGGGTGAAGGGCATGAAAAAATCTACCTGGTAGAGCCAACAGGAAAGATAGAAGATGATCCCGACCTGACCGATCGGAAATTTCCAGGCAATCCAACATTATCGTACAGATCCACATCTCCCTTCAGGGTGGTAGGTGAAGTAACAACATGGAAAGGCCACCCAGAAGAGCAGGTTATCGCAATGAAAGAGGGATTGAAAAAACTGGAGGAAGAAGGAGTGAAATCATTTAATAGAGACGATTAAATTCCTGTGTTGCATGCATGCTAAACAAAAAAGTCGAAAAATTTGTTATCAGATTGTTATATGATAAATTGCACGTAATAAAATCGATGAATCATGGTTTATCTTGCCCTTTTCCGGGGAATCAATGTGGGTGGACACAACATCGTGGAGATGCGGAAACTCAAAAACACCTTTGAATCTCTGGGATTTACCCACGTTTCCACCTTTATCAACTCCGGCAATGTCGTATTTGAGGATTCGTTGAAAAAGGAAGACGAACTGACACGGCTGATTGAAGAAGCGGTGAGAAAGGATTTTCAACTGGATGTTAAAGTCGTTGTAATCAACAGTGAGCAGTTGAACGTTATTTGTCGGGAACTGCCTCCCACTTGGGTGAAAAATGAAAGCATGCGGACGGATGTGATGTTTCTGTGGGAAAAATATGACCGCCCAGAGGTGCTGAAGGAGATACAGATCAATCCAGTGGATAACGTGAAGTACATTCCTGGAGTAATATTGTGGAATGTGGAAGGGAAAGATTACAGCCGGAGCGGAATGATGAAACTGATGGGCACAGATCTCTACCGGCACATGACAATCCGAAATGTAAATACAGTGCGCAAACTGCATCAGATAATCTCAGAAATGCAATAAAACACCCCTGCCAGGTGCTGCAACGTCTGAAGAAGAAGAAAAAAAATAATATGCATCCTATGAAAAAAAACAACATCACACAGGAACAACAGCAATCGTTGCTCGATGTCCTGAAAAAGCGTTTCGAACAGCATATGCAGCGCCATCCCCAATTAAAGTGGGAAGATGTACAACAAAGACTGGAAAAAAATATCGATAAACTATGGTCGATCCACGAGATGGAGGAGACCGGTGGAGAGCCCGATGTAATAGGCTCTGATACCCAAACCGGGGAATACATCTTTTGTGACTGCTCGCCCGAAAGTCCCAAAGGGCGCCGCAGCCTCTGCTATGATGAAGCGGCCTTACAATCACGCAAGGAAAACAAGCCCCAAGGCAGTGCCTTGGGCATGGCCAAGGAGATGGGCATTCATCTATTAGACGAAGGGCAATACACCGACCTGCAGAAACTGGGTGAGTTTGACCAGAAAACCTCTAGCTGGATCATCACCCCACAAGAAGTCCGTGAACGGGGTGGAGGACTATTCGGCGACTCTCGCTATGGCCGCACCTTCATCTATCACAACGGAGCCGAATCCTACTACGCCGCACGGGGATTCAGGGGAATGCTGAAAGTTTGAAAACTTCCACAACTCTTTCACAAAACGAAAAGTCATTTAAGATGAAAAAGATAATTGCAGGGATTAACATGACCCTCGACGGATATTGCGACCACGACGCAGTTATCCCCGACGACGAAATACATCAGCACTATGCCGACCTCATAAGAAGTACCGACCTCATGTTATACGGAAGAATCACCTACCAGCTAATGGAGTACTGGCGGGAGGTGGTTGAGAACCCGACAGGCAACATGGCGATCGATGAATTTGCCCACATCATGGACAAAACACCAAAGATTGTTTTCTCCCATACACTTAAAAATGTGGACTGGAAAAGTGCCCGTCTGGCAACCCAGACACTGGAACAGGAAGTTGAAACCCTCAAACAACAATCCGGGGACAATGTGCTGGTAGGAAGCCGCAGTTTGATTATCCAGTTAATGAAACTGGGACTGGTGGATGAGTTCCAACTCTGCATCCATCCCGTCATCGCCGGAAGCGGCCTGCCCCTATTCGACAACCTGAAGGATCGGATAACTCTCAAACTCACTAAAACGAAAACCTTTTCCAGCGGGGCTGTGGTGATGTATTATGTACCGGTGGAAAGACAAATAAAATGAGGAATGCCGTTTGAGGTATTCATCACAGCAACATAAGAGCATATCATGAGAACAATTGACGTAGATCAGGAGATAAAGCTAACACAACTGGTAAAATCCGACGCAAAAGATATTTTTGTGACAATTGACAGTCAGAGAGATTACTTGGGGAAATGGTTGCCTTTTGTGGCGTTCACCAAAGACATCTCCGACACTGAGAAATATGTGGACTCCGTAGTGAATGCTCCGCTGGACCGGTTTGAACAGGTTTTCGCCATCAGAAAAAGAGATCTTTTTGTGGGACTGATTGGCTTTAAAGACACCGACGTACTCAATAAAAAGACAGAAATCGGCTATTGGCTTTCCGAAAAACACCAAAAACAGGGAATCGTCACAAAATCAGTCTGCAGGCTTTGCGAGTATGCCTTTCATAAACTGGGAATCAATAGAATTCAGATAAAATGTGCTGTGGGAAACAGCGCGAGCAGCAACATCCCGAAGAGACTGGGATTCAGCTTTGAAGGTATTGAGCGACAGGGTGAATTGCTCACGGGTGGCCATTTTACGGATCTGGAAATTTACAGCAAACTGAAATCAGATCCATAACTCCGACTAAAACATGCAAAAAAATGATGAAAGTGAGGAGGTGAAAGTACTTTGATTTTTATGTCTGTTTGATTATCGGAAATAAAGACAAAATCACGGAAGATTTTTTTAATTTTGTCAAAAAAATATACGCCGCTATTCTTTATCTCAACACAATCTTTTATACCGATGATCAAATCAATTCTACCCACAGTCCTTCTCTTTCTGCTACTCATTCCTGTCACGCTCCTTGCTCAGCAAAAAGACTCTATCCGGAATGAGATTCTCAACCGTCCAGGCAGTGACCTTGAAATGATCTCCAAAGGACGCTCCCTCACCCTGGAGCACCTGCAAAAGGGAGACCTCTTTGCCTTGAAGGAGGTGAAAGCGTATCTTACCCGCGAAACCGGGAACCCTTACAGCGTTTATCTGCCCGTAGAATACTGGCTTCTCTCCTTCTGGACAGAGGAGTACGATATCCTGCTTCAGGAGGTTAAGGCAGTTTCTGCTGACATCGACTGGCAGCATGAAGGCTACTGGGTGATGCCTGAAAGATTCAGACCTACATCGCTGTTGCGCATGATCTCCGAAGACGACCGCCTCTCGCAGGAGGTAGGGAGGAAATCGGCCGAATCCTATCTGCCGCTGACCATCAACATTGATGACGCAGATTTGAACAAGGAAGAGAAGGAGTTTCTCAAATTGTGTCTCTATGCACTGCTCTTCACGCCGCAAAACGTGGAAAACGAAGCGGAGATGGCGGAGATGAACAAGATGGCGTCCGATTTTCTGGAGACCTACAAGGGGAGCGACTATGCCGACTATACCCGTCGCTTTATACGACATCGCTACAAAGCTGCCGACTGGGGTTTTGGCTATGAGTTTTTCCTGGGCTATAACGCTTTTACTGGAGGAATGAGCCGTCATTTAGGCAACAACATCGCAGCAGGATTTGCTTTCGACGTGCTCTACCGTGATTTCGATCTCTCTTTCCGTTTCAATTATGCGGCGACCAAAACCAAACGGGAGATAACCCACCATGATATACCCTGGCCGGCAGGCATCAGGGGTTATCTGGCCGGTGCCGACCTGGCACTGCATTATCCGATCTACCAAAGTAGCGATTGTAAGCTGTTGCCATTCATTGGCATTGGAGGAATGGGAATAGGCCCCGCGGATACGGAGATAGAGAAATATCCAGAGTTGGACGAGTTCAAGGAACTTGCTACACTGAACTACCTTGCGGGGTTGGAGCTGCAGCTGAACAGCTGGGATCGGGATGTGGATCTCTCGCGAACAGGAGGATTGTACCTGGGTATTCGTTATACCTATTACATGCCTGAATACAAGAGAAAACATGCCTTTCTGGAAGGGAATATGCACCTGATTACCATCAGCTTGGGCGGTTTCGGCCGTCCCGTGAAAAGGCATTTCTGATATTCATTGCTGTGTATATGGTTTTCTTGCCATAAGCCAAGTAGAAAAATAAAATTTTTCCGTAAAGTTGCATTTCAAAATTGGACGCAATTTCATTTTTTGATTAACAACGAAACTATGGCTAAATCGAATTTCAACACAATAGACGAGTATCACAGCATATTTCCCGCTGATGTCATAGACAGGATGCAGGCAATTCGTGAATTGGTGCATAAGGTAGCACCTGATATTGAGGAAGTAATTAGCTATCAGATCCCTGCATTCAAAATCAAGAATAAGAATTCTTTGATATATTATAGTGCATACCCAAAACATCTTTCCTTATCAAGTCCATGGAGTGAGGATTTTTTAAAAGAATTTGAATCAGACCTGAAAGGAATAAAAGTATCCAAATCGGCAATTCAATTTCCGCATGACAAGCCATTGCCACTGGGACTGATAGAAAGAATGCTTCAATTTAGGAAAGAAGAATGTAACAAAAGCTGACCTTCATATCGCGGCAAATTCTTGTTAATCAATAAGATGAAGTACGCCTGCGAAAAAGTGCCACATCAATTGAGAGCTTACCTGCCCCATATATGATCAGGTATATCAGCAACAGGGTCATCGCAAAGTCGGTCCTGGAATCATGGGCCATGGTCCAGAATCCCTCATTCACAAAGATGGGAATCTTGGTCGTGACGATTGCGGTCGCCATGATGATGAGCAATGGAATGGATGACAAGCGGGTAAGTAAACCCAACAATAGTAAGATGCCACATACAATTTCGAAGGAGGCAACGAAATAGGCTAAAAAGTCGGCATTCTCGAAACCAATTTTTGTAAAACGTCCGACACCCACAAGGTCGGGGAAAAGAAATTTCTGTATGCCTTCCGACAAAAAAACGAACCCCACAATCAATCGGGGAATTAAGGGTTTGTAATCATTGGATGTACGAATGATGTACGAAAATAGTTTATCGATTGTTTTCATGTTACGTCATTTTTAAATCAAGCCCATACCCAAAGCCAGTGAAATAAAGATGAGCATGACTGCCACCAGAAGTTGGATGCTCCGCAGGGTTACTTTTTTCAGCACCCTTTTGCCCATGTATGCTCCTGCAATGGCCGCCAGGGTTGCCGAAATTAAAAGCGTGAGATTTTCGTGCAGGTTTGCCGATGTGAACCGGGTGGCATACACAGAAAGTCTTGTAAAATCGACCAGACAGGCAATCACAACGCCAGTGGCAATGTAGGCCTCTTTCGTCAATCCGCTTTTTATCAGGAATGCACTGCGTATGGCTCCCTGAATACCCGACAAGCCGCCAAAAAAGCCACTCAATATTCCACCCCACACCAATTTGTCTTTACCGAATTGAACTTTTTGGAATGAAGGCGACACTTCAAGTACCGAAAACAGAATTAACAACAGGGCAATTATCAGTTTTACAGGGGTGACCTCAAAAGTCCTGCCCCACAGTTCGTAATGGAAAAGCGTGGGCAGTACGGTAATTTTCAGCAACAGCCATGCTCCGGCAAACGAAGCTAAAATTGCCGGAACCCCAAAACGCAATAGAACTGTTTTGTCGGTATTCCTGCCAACCAGTGCAATTTTGAAAAGGTTATTGGAGAAATGCACCACGCCTGTGAGTGCAATGGCAACGTCAATCGGAAAAAATAGGACAAAAACAGGCGTTAAGATGGTTCCAAGTCCAAAACCGGAAAAAAACGTCAGCACGGCAGTAAAAAATGCCGCCAGACTGATGATTATGATCTCCATACAATGAATTCAAGAAATTTATGAAAACGATCTCCAACTTCCTCCATTATATGCCTCAAAGCCTTTGCTGATAAGGAATCGGACAGCCTGAGCGCTCCGTGCCCCACTTTCGCAAACCACTATCACCGGCGAATTCGGCTGCATGGTTTCATACTTGTTCGGGAGCAGGGAGAGTGGAATGTGCATCGCACCCCTGGGGTGCCCTGCTTCAAACTCTTCCTCCGTGCGCACATCCAAAAGCTGGGCGCCCTGGTCAATTTTCTCTTTTAACGATGTTTTATCTGTTACGTTGAATAATTTACTTAAAAATCCCATATCCTACTGTTTATATTCTTTAATAATTCACTTAACTTGCGTGTATACTTCGCTTGTATCTCTTCGGTACTTCTTCGGTACTCCTTCGGTGTTCCTTCGGTACTTCCTCGGTACTTCCTCGGTATCCCTCCCTTACTCCTCCGTTATCCCTCCCTTAAAATATGAGGAGATACCGAACCAGAATAAGCCTTGCTTACTCGTTGATGCATGCCAAAAGGATAGCATGAAAAGCCGAAGCACCGTTTTATCTCTTTATTTCACCGACTTCATGGCTTTTACTTTGACCACTCCGGGGTCTTTCATAAAATTGGCATATTCCCGGGTCTCCATTCCATACAATGCAATTTTCCCATCACTGTTGCTGTGAATGCCATAACCATAGGTTTTGGTCAGCGGAGAAGTTCGCATGCAGGGCTGTCCTTTCGAAAAGAACTGTTCCCTTGCTTGTTTGTATTCCGATTGCTTCAGATCGTGCTTGTCGGCGTACACCTGAAAAAGGATGTCGTCTGAACTGAATTGATAGGGATTGTTGCCAATGAGCTCGTACTGTAACAGGGCGACCGTCTTTTTCTCTTTCGACGGTGGCGGTGTACCACAGCTCACTTTCGTGTCGGGAGCTACTTCAATAAAAGTATCGAAGTAGTTGGTGGAATGTACTTTCATCATGTTTGAAATGATTTGCCCGTGTGATTTTTAAAACGCAATATAAACACCCCAAAGGGCACAAAGGTTTATAAAGTTTTTGTTACACACCACCGAACCATGTATCTGCACCAATTGTTATCAATTTGAAAAGATGTGCGTTTAAAAGAAGCTGTAATGAAAATTAAAACACACGAGATAAACGACGCAAGAATCGCGGAGATCACATCGGACCCATTGCTTATAAAAACCCTTGAAGATGGGCTGGGCTTATTGGGCAATATTTATTACCAGGGATTTGACAAAATGATCATTCATGAGCAGAGTATCACGCCTGATTTTTTTGATCTGAAAAACGGAATTGCAGGCGAAATACTTCAAAAGTTCTCGAATTATAGGATGCCCCTGGCCATTGTGGGCGACTTCACACAATATGAGAGTAAAAGCATCAAAGATTTTATACGCGAAAGCAACCAACACAAGCAGGTAATTTTTGTGCGTTCCGTAGATGAAGCGATTAGGGTTTTTTCCGGCAAATGAAAGTTTATTAGTATCAACAAGTCTAAGTGAGAAATAAAATGAAGAATCAGGAGAGAATCTACAAAATATCCTTCCCCGGGGTCTATCCGTACTACGTGGAGAAAGCGGAAAAGAAAGGCCGCAGCAAGCAAGAAGTGGACGAAATCATCTGCTGGCTGACCGGATACAGCCAAAAGGAGTTGGAGAATATACTGACCGGCAACATGAATTTTGAGACATTCTTTACACAAGCACCCCAGTTCAATCCCAATGCATCCAAAATTACCGGGGTGATTTGCGGATATCGGGTGGAAGAGATTGAAGACGACATTGTACAAAAAGCGCGTTATCTCGACAAGTTAATCGACGAATTGGCCAAGGGAAAGGCCATGGAGAAGATATTAAGAAGCAAGTGAACATCAATTTTTATTTGAAAGCCAAAATAGCTATTTTTACAGAATCATTTTAAACGCAAAAAAGAAAATTATGTTCAGAGCAGAGATTCACACCGAAAAAGGTGTCATGAAAGTAAAGTTTTATGAGGAGGATGCTCCCAACACCGTGGCCAATTTCGTGAAGCTGGCCAAAAAGGGTTTTTACGACGGGTTGACATTTCACCGGGTGATTCCAAACTTTGTAATCCAGGGCGGATGTCCCGAAGGCACCGGTGTCGGGGGACCTGGTTACACCATCAAATGTGAACTCGACGGCAACAACCAGTACCACGACCGCGGCGTATTGTCGATGGCACACGCAGGCCGCGACACCGGCGGTTCGCAGTTTTTCATTTGCCACAGTCGCGACAACACGGCCCATCTCGACCGTCACCACACTTGCTTCGGGAAAGTGGTGGAAGGCCTGGAAGTGATTGACAAGATTCAGCAGGGTGACGAAATTGAGAAGATCGTGATTTTCGAGGATTGACAGTTGAACCATACTGTTAAGGAAGCAGGGTGCACAAATCATCCTGCTGCTTTTTTTATCTATCTTTGTTGACCAATTCAAACATTCGCTCCCATGAAAAAAGTACGCATCGTTCTTATAGTCTTTATCTTGTTTGTTCTCCTGGGAGGTTTTCTTTACCTGAATCCCCTGATGCCAATCATCACCGGCTACGCCGCCAAAAACATGTCATCGGCTTTGTTTGTAGCCAATCGCACACAGGAATCGATGGAGGCTACCGACCTGAACTTCTCCTTCATCCGATACGTAAAAAACAGGGTCAACCCCGGAAGAAAAAGCGTGAGAAGCCGCTTCCTCTGGCACACGTCGCGTACAACTTTCGTGAATGGCTACGGCAGCATCCTGGTGAACGACTATCCGGTGGGCGATATCCAGGCGCGTCCCTATCCGGTTGTGCCGGTTTTGCCGGAACAACCCGACACCATTGCCTGGCCCATGGGGGATTTGATTGCCGACACCATCCCTTCGGGTATCGACATCCAGAAGCTCAACCTTGCCATGGAACAGGCTTTTGCCGACACCATCCCCTACAAGGGTACATTTGCGACGATGGTTGTCTATCAAGGACAGCCGGTAGTAGAAAAGTATGCTGAGGGATTTGCTCCAAAGAATCTTTTCCTGAGCTGGTCGATGGCCAAAAGTTTCACCAATGCCCTGACAGGCATTCTGGTGAAAGAGGGGAAACTGGACATCTATGAACCTGCCGGCGTAGATGAATGGCAGCGTGACGAAAGGAGCAGCATCTCCATCCACAATCTGATGCAGATGAACAGCGGTTTGGAATGGAACGAAGCGTATGGGAACAGCTCCGACGTGAACAACATGCTGCACAAGGAAGGCGATATGGCCCGGTTTGCCAGTTCGAAACCACTGGAATATTCCCCGGGATCGGTTTTTGAGTATTCATCGGGATCTACCAACATTGTCTCTTACCTGCTGCGCAGGGCTATTGGCAATGATGCGGAGTATTACGCTTTCCCGCGTGAAAAGCTTTTCAACAAAATTGGAATGCGCAGCGCTATTTTTGAGGTGGATGCATCGGGAACATTCGTGGGTTCGTCCTACCTTTATGCTTCGTTACGCGACTATGCCCGCTTCGGCTTGCTCTATCTGAACAACGGGAACTGGCTGGGCGAACAGATTCTGCCCGAAGACTGGGTGAAATATACCACCACAGCCGCAACCGGATCAAACGGCACATACGGTGCCTTTTTCTGGCTGAACAAATCCGGGGCCGACCATCCCGACGTACCCCGCGACATGTATAGCTGCAACGGCCACGACGGGCAGTTCATCTACATCATCCCATCGAAAGAACTGGTGATTGTCCGTACTGGTTTCTCTAAAAAAGGAGAGTTTGACCAAAACGGATTTGTTGCCGCCATCGTAAACGCGTTACAATAAAAAACGACAATTGAGTACTGACACCCAAATCATTATTTCCGGGTTCTCACAAACATATGGTAGCAAAGATTTGTTATCGTAATGGCAATATTGCACAACATCCATAGAAACCGAAGATATGAAAGTAGCAGTCTGGGACACCTATGTAACCAAAAAAGAAGAGAACATCATGCATTTCGATATCATTGTCCCGGTGGAGACCAATGATCCGGAACAAATATTCAACTATGGGAGGGAGTACCTGAAAAGAAAGGGTCAGGAGGGTCAGCCGCTCACCTCCGAAGAATCTCAGTTCTGTCACATCGAGCCTTTGAAACCGGAATGGGAAGAAGATATCAGGCAAAAAGGATACACCATTGTGGAAATGGAGAATTGTCAAACTGAACCGGAAGCAACGCCCCCATCTTTGCAATACATCAACCCGGAGGGGCTGTTTAAAAGCCCTGCCTTTTCTCAGATTGTCACCACGGAGGGAAAGGGGAAAACCATCTATATTGGCGGACAAAATGCCGTGAATGCGCAAAGTGAGATTGTGGGCAAAGGTGATATATCAGAACAAACCGAGCAAGTGATGCGAAATATCGGGACGGCCCTCGCAGCATGTGGGGCAACATTTGCCAATCTGGTAAAACTGACCATCCACATTGTGCAGGGGGAAGACGTCCAAAAGGGCTTTCAGGCTTCACAAAAATATCTGGGAGAATTGAAAAACCCTCCAGCAATTACAGGCTTTTTTGTCTCCGCATTGACCCATCCCGATTTTCTGGTGGAGATTGATGCCATCGCCTTTTTACCTGAAGGATAGTGCGGTTATTTCTCCAGCGTCAGCAACAGTTCATCCAATTGATTCAATCCTGCGGTAAAGCCTTCCTTGAAGCCCATCTGGATGTTGGTTTCGAGGTCTTCAGGGCTGTCGAAAATAAGTGTCATATCCACCAACACTTTGCCGTCCGTTTCACGAAACACTATTTCCCATAAATTCTGTGGGAGCTCAGAACTCGGTGTTCCGTTCTCATCGCAAAATCCATCTTTTGCGCGGAACGATTCTTCATTTTTGATCTCGATATAATCCAATCTTCCCCAATGTCGCTCCCCCTCGGGACCGACCATGGCGTAAAGCCAATATCCACCTTCACGGAAATCAATCGCCTTGGTCTCAGCCCTCCAGGGTTCCGGTCCCCACCACCGGTCGAGCAATTCAGCCGTTGTCCAGGCTTGCCACACCCGTTGAAGTGAAGCATTGAAGTCGCGCTTTATGTAGATGGTGCTGTTTTCCTTGTCTACGGAAAATTCAAAAAATCGCAGCGCTTTCAACTCAACGTATTTTTTAAAATTATCCAGAATAGCTTGCCAGCCACTCCTTTGCATCTCCAGGTCGTTCTGGTTTTCTGCATCAAAGGTGACCGTCACCAATGTGGCGCCGTTTTCACCGGAGAAGGTAATCGCAGCTTTTCGACCATCTTCCATCGTGTAGGCAATTTTTTCGTGCACTTCCACTTCGTCATACAGCGTATTGAAATCGAAACCATAACTACCGTCTTTGGCTTCCATCCTTGCACTAAACTTACCGCCCACACGCAAATCGTTCGTTGCACGAGGGCAATGCCAGTCGTCACTGGCAAAATTCCAACCAATAATATGTTCGGGTTGTGTGTAAAAATCCCACACTTTTTGCGTGTCGGCCTGGATAGTTGACTGGACTGTGATCTTTGTTGTTTCCATCTTTTTTGATTTTTAAAATGTTGCACATTGAATTAATAACCACTTTCATCTTCTCAATCTATAAGCTGAGAATAAATCTCCCTTTCCCGCTGTTCCGGCTTCACGGCAACGCACGCTGTGAGAATGCGCCACTGTTAGGAAATTACCTGTCGGAAAGTTTTAGCTCTTTTTTGCTTTGATCTCTTTTTCGCGCCATTGCAGGGGACTGCAATTCATTGTTTGTGTGAATGCCCTGCCAAAAACCGATGGTGAACTGAAGCCCGACATATCGGCTATGTGAGTGATCGTGAGATCGGGACGGGAGATCAGCAACTGCTTGCTTTCCTCAATGCGATAGCGCATCACGAAGCGATAGAAGTTTTCACCATATCCTTCGTTGAACAATCGGGAAAGATAACTTCGGTTTAACGGAAGTATCTCCATCGCATCGGTCAGCTTGAAATCTTTCCGTAAATGCGGCTTCTCTGTCTCCATCCATATTTCCAGTTTACACTTGTACTCGGGAAGTTTATCGGTAAAAGGGGACTTATCACTCGTTAAATTCTCCGACAGCGTCACTTCATTTTCTGCACAATTGTCAGGATTACAGACTACTCCAGTTTGCATGCTCTCCCTTATCTGGGCGTGAACATCGTCCATTCCCCATTTGAAATAACCTTCGGGATAGGGACTCTTTCGGAATAATACGCGATAGAAACCATAGAGCAAGAAGAGCAATATGAATATATTGTGCATCAGCACGCTGCGGACATCGTTGCTGAAGATGACCACCTCACAGGAAAGTGTAATCACGAAATTTCCGAAAATATAATCACCCAACCATTTTACATCGATGTGTTCCATCGATGCAAAGTTATTCTCACACCATTCAATATAATTTTTCCGGTAACGCAGCATGAGCATTACCCCCAGAACAGGATAAATCAGGATAAGTAAACGAAGCCATACATTCAAATTCCAGGGCTCCCGGATCAAGGATTCCCAGTTATCAATCTCCGGTATGGTTACTTTGAACACCCTTGTCTGCAACACGTAAATGGCCAAAATAACCAGGGTAGGCAGAAAAAGGTAGAATGACCGGCGCAGCGTCAACCATCCGGGACGAAAAGCTTCGAGTGGATAAAGGAGAAAAATATAGGCACACACGCTTCCATAAATAAGCAAGGGAAACGACAGAAAGTTATATTCCACCACAGCGGCATATCCTGCAGTCCATCCCCTGATGAGAGAGAGCAGGTTGGTCAGGCCGACCATAAACAGCAAGAAAGCAAACAACTTGTCGGCGCGACCTGTTTTTTTTTGCATGATCAGTATGTAAGCACCACATAAACAAAGCAGACAGAGCATCGACATCACTGTATGACGGATATAACGAAACGACTCCATAGATATCTGCATGAAAAAAGAATGGCCGAATGCAACAAACAATAAAATAATTGTATAAACGATGGCTCGCCTATACTTTGATGAAATTTTCAGCAAGTTATTTTTCAACAGGGATAATGACAGCATAATTTACTTTTTGTTTGAACCTGCAAAGATAATCATCCAACCAAATGCAGACTGGACGATAATCTGTGGTTATGCGGTTAAAAGTAGGCGTTTTTTTACGAAAAGCAAAACTTTTTTATCCAGTGCAAAAAGAATATGGCCGCTGCGACAGCATACAACAAGTTGATTGACGGAAGATAAAATTCGTATGCTTCAAAATCTAACACCACTCCTTTTCTTTTTTTTACCATAAGTAAAGATGTTTTTACGACATGCAAAAACGAGTTTACAAGCGGCTTTGGAAATTATTTACCTTTGCCCGGCAAACCTTCATGTCGGGCTGAGCGCCGGGGTGAATCTCTGTAAAGGGTCTTTCCCCGTCAACAACGAATAAAAGCGGATGCCGAAAAGCTCTATGAGTAGGCTAAAAATATTTTACATTTTATCTTATGACTAAAAAAATTGTTGCATTTATTTTGGTAATTACCTGCGGAACTGTGATGAATATCCAGGCACAAAATTTACTTGCAAAAGGAGACAGGGTGGTTAATGTCGGTATTGGCCTGGGCAGCTACTACGGAGGCGATGGATACTCAAGCAGTATTCCTCCTATTTCTGCATCTTTCGAACAAGGCATCGTAGACGGACTCCTCGATGGAAAAGCGTCTATCGGTGTGGGAGGATATTTGGCTTATACGGCCAATAAGTGGGAAGCTACTTATGGAGGTTCCACATACGGATACAAGTACAGCTATTTTATACTGGGTGCACGCGGTGCTTTTCATTATCAATTCGTGGACAAATTGGACACCTATGCCGGATTAATGCTCGGGTATAATGTAGTTGGCAGTAGTTCGTTTGGCGATGGAACAAGCGCGTCATCACCTACTGCTTCGGGCTTAGGATACTCAGCATTCCTTGGTGCACGTTATCATTTTTCTGATAAACTGGCTGCTTTTGCAGAAATTGGATATGGGATATCGGCTCTCGAATTGGGTATCTCATTTAGATTGTAAGAAAATTAAACATAAACCCGGAGAATGGCATTTGCCTGACTCCTGTCTAGTACCTGAAAGGCCAATGCAGGAGGTAAACAGCATGTTTACCTCCTGCTTTCGTATGCAGACGAATGATATGCATTATTTCCGCTGTTTCCACGGACAGCTCCCTTGCAAAAAAGTACTGGAATGGACCATCGACAAACTAGATTTGCTGTTGCAATTAAGTTAAAGAATGCAATCTCTGCTTTTTACTAACGAAACATCGCTATATTTGCAACATCGTTGCATTACATGTTCCCATTTATGATCACAGCAGAAGAACTATTACATACACGAGATTTAAAGGGCACGGCCTGCCGAAAGTTTATTATCAGTCGATTACTTGAGAGTGAACATGCTTTGTCGGAGAGTGAGCTGAAGGGCGACTTCCCCGATTTGTTCGACCGGGTAACGTTTTACCGTACCTTGAAAACACTGGAGGAGTACGGGATAATTCACAAGATAGTGCTGAATGACAATTCGGTGAAATATGCGCTCAACAACCATCATCACACAAACAGCAACCTGCATTCACATTTTCATTGTGAAGTGTGCGACGAGGTTTTGTGCCTTGGTGAGAAAATAAGGTTTGAGGCTGAACTGCCTGCGCATTTTATAAAACATGAGGTTTTCGTGGTCGTCGAGGGGATTTGCGCCAATTGTACACTACACGCCAATTAATTTGAAGGGCTTGCTCCCGCTTCCCAAAGATTGTTGTCTCAGTTTTTCAGAAAATTGATGAGGTTATTATATACTATACTGTTTCTTACAGCTGGTTTGACTGTTGCCCTCCCCCAGGCTCAACATACAACGAAGCGATTTGCCATAAGCGGTTTTGTGCACGATGGTGAAAACAAAACATCGCTGTCGGCATCCACTGTGTCATTACAGCCTGGCGAGCGGCATGTACAGGCCGATGGCGACGGATTCTTTCAATTCGTAGAGGTCGATGCCGGGAATTACCTGTTAACCGTTAATTTTTTGGGGTATGAAGAGATGTCGATTCCCCTCTTACTTGTCAGTGACACCCTTCTGCATTTGCATCTGCAGCCTGTACCTTTTGTTTTACCCGAGGTAGCAGTGAGCACATATCGCAACCATTCTGGAGGGAAGTTGGCTGCGCTGCCGGTGGAGGAGATCAGCAGAGACTACCTGATAAAGCACAACGCAACCAATTTTGCGCAGACTCTGGCTTCCGTTGCGGGTGTGTCATCGATGGACATCGGGGCAGGTTTATCTAAACCAATCATTCGGGGCTTTGGGTTTAGTCGCGTGGCGGTGGTAGACAGAGGTATTGTTCAGCAGAACCAGCAGTGGGGTGCCGATCACGGATTGGAAATCGACCAGTATGATGTCGATTATGTAGTTGTACACAAAGGGCCGATGTCACTCTTTCACGGTTCCGACGCCATGGGAGGGGTCATTGAAATTCTTCCTCCTGAGGTACCGCAGAATGATCTGTTCTGGGGTGATGCGACCCTGATTGGTAAGAGCAACAACGATCTGCTCGGAGCGTCCGTTGTGGCGAGCAAAAAAACAGGGAACCTGTTTTTTAGGGGAAGGATTACAGCCCAAAGCTATGGCGACTACCGGATGCCGTCCGATACGATTGAGTACCTGACGTGGAAGTTACCGGTGCATGACAAGCGGATGAAAAATACCGCGGGCAGGGAGTACAATCTCTCTTTTTCTTCAAATTATGCTGGTGAGAAATTCAACAGCTGGTTACATATCTCCCACATAAACACAAAAAACGGATTCTTCCCTGGGGCACATGGTATTCCTTCGCCCGGCAGACTTGAACCGGACGGAGCGTACCGAAACATTGAGTTTCCCTACTCTACGTCCACACACTTTAAGCTGGTTTCTAACAGCGAGCTGCGTATTTCAGATTCCGGAAAGATGCAGTTCGACTTCGGTTATCAAACAAACCACAGGGAGGAGTTGTCGCAATTTCATACACATTACAGCAACCAGCTGCCTCCGGTGAATGAGCCCGATCTGGAACTTCAATTTAAGCTGGATACCCATTCCGCGAATGTCAGGTATGTCATGGATGAGGGAAAACAATGGTCAAAGGTATTTGGCTTATCTACAGAATATCAGCACAACAAGGTGGGCGGATACTCTTTTTTGCTGCCCGGCTTTGACAGGTTTTCGGCTGGCGCTTTCTGGCTGAACAGCTACAAGTGGAACGAAAATTTAACGCTTATGGGAGGTCTAAGGTATGAGACCGGTAAGCTGACAGTTGACGGCTTTTACGATCCTGTTCTTGAAGCTTATTTAGTGATGCAGGGATATGATGACGAGCAGGTTGATTTATATGCCCAACGGGCAGCAGATATCAACAAAACCTTCAACGATATCTCCGGGTCGGTTGGATTTTCTTTTGTACCCGACACCGGTAATTCTTTGCAAATAAATCTTGGGAGCAGCTTCAGGTATCCCGGAGCAAATGAGCTTGCCTCTAACGGGGTGCATCACGGGGCTTTCCGTCACGAGATGGGAAACAGTGGACTTGAACCGGAAAAAGGTTATCAGATTGACCTCGATTACCAGCATACGGGAAAGAAGGTGAAGATCAGAGTTAGTCCGTTTGCCGCCTGGTTTAGCAATTATATTTATCTGGAGCCGACGGGTGACTGGTCGGTTCTTCCCCACACGGGACAGATTTACAGGTATACGCAAGCAGAAGCATTCATGGCAGGTGGAGAGCTGAAGGTGGCATATGATATCGACGGGAGTTGGCGCCTTTCTTCTGATGTTGCATATCTCTATCTCACCAATCTTTCGGACAATTATCCGCTCCCATTTTCGCCCCCTACAGCGATCACGACCAATCTGGCGTATGCCGGGGTAGGCAAAGGGGTGATGCCACAATTTTCACTGGAGATTGAAAATCGTTGGGTGATGGCTCAGCACCGAATTGCAAAGAATGAGGAAAGGACCCCTGGCACAAATTTATGGAACCTGTCGGCACAGGCTCAGTGGCAGGTTGGCGGCAGACGGGTAATTACGCAGTTTAGAACAGATAATATTTTCAACAGGGCATACCTGAATCATTTGAGTTTCTATCGCAAACTGAATGCACCCGAGCCGGGCAGAAACATTCAGCTGATTCTGAAAATTCCGTTTTGAGTTAAATACCCGAAAACAGGTTGTATGCGTTATTCAAAATCATTTATTCAAAAATTATGAAAAGAACAAACTATGTAGCAGCAATGGTATTCATGGGTGCATCTGTTTTGATTGCCTGTGAAAAGGAACATATCGATGACCAGAAGCCGGTCATCAGGGTGATTGAACCGGCAGAAGATGAGGCTGTGACTCCGGGGAATGCACTGCATTTTGAAGTAATGTTTTCCGATAACGTTGCACTGGCTTCCTATAAAGTGAGCATCCACGGTGCTTTTGACGGTCATACTCACTCCCACAATTCCACCACAAATGGTTTGAAGGATGATGGGATAACAACGCGAGTGGCTACAGACAGTGTGGCTTTCGAGAAGACCTGGCTGGAGTCCGACTTCATCGCACTGGGCGAGCCCCCCATCACTGGTAAAAAACAGGCTACGGTGAAACATCTACATCTGGTGATTCCAGAAACCGTGAGCAGAACAGTGAATGGCAAAGCAGAAGAAATACCTCTGAAAGAGGGGCATTACCATTTCATCGTATATTGTAGCGATGAATCGGGACAGGAATCGTTCGTTGCGCAGGAAATATTCATATCATATGATCACCACGAACATCTGCATTGAATTCACAAAGCAGCATAAAATGGGCCAGTATATCAAACCAATCCTGTGTGCTATTTGTTGAAGAAAAAGTAAGCATACGGAAAAATATAAAATATGGAGACACCAAAAACATGTTACGTATATGTGCTTGATACACTGGCAGACTGGGAAATTGGGTATGTTACCGCTGAACTACACAGTGGCAGATACATTGATCAAGGCAGCGGGATTGTCTCTCTGGTAAAAATCGGCAACTCTCTGAAACCTGTCACGACAATGGGCGGGATGTCGATCACTCCCGACTTGGATATTGAAAGCGTCGATTTTAAAGAGGGTGACATTTTGCTCCTGCCGGGAGCTGACACGTGGTTCGAGGAGGAACAACGAAAGATCATCGACATGGTTGCAGCATTGCTTGAAAGAAAAGTCGTTGTTGCTGCCATTTGTGGAGCCACTGCGGCTTTGGCATCAAAAGGCCTGCTGAACGAAAGGAAGCATACAAGCAACGACAAAGTGTACCTGAAGATGGTGGGCCCTCAATATAGTGGTGAGGACTATTACAGCAATCTGCCCGCGGTGGTGGATGGCAACCTGATCACAGCAACGGGACTGGCCCCGCTGGAGTTTTCCTACGAGTTGTTTAAATCAACCGGGGTCATGAAGGAGCGTACGTTGGAGGCATGGTACCACCTGCACAAAACAAGAGAATCGCAATATTTCTATGACTTGACGCAATCTATGGAGTAGTTCCGCTTGCGAATACCCGCTCAATACGGTGGAGAAAGCTCCAGACATGAATGAGGAGACCAGCTGGGGAATGAATGCTCCGTCTCTACAGGTTTATATTCCTTCGTCTGAGAAGGCGACAGGCAGCATGGTGATAGCTCTGCCGGGAGGTGGATACAGTGGTCTGGCTCTGTTTCATGAAGGGCACG
>Ga0265294_10000504_pt1 | contig 51638 bp, 41 predicted proteins | sample MunlanPumphouse3_FD_192504 | JGI IMG/M metagenome (GOLD analysis project Ga0265294, IMG submission 192504) | Groundwater microbial communities from a municipal landfill in Southern Ontario, Canada - Pumphouse #3 | ecosystem: Environmental > Aquatic > Deep subsurface > Groundwater | place...
CTCATCCTCAAATCAACAAATCAACATATGAAATCAGACATTCAAATTGCAAGAGAGACGCCGCTCAGGAAGATCAAGGAGGTGGCAGAGAGTGTGGGCATACCACGCGAAGAGGTGATCAGCTTCGGCAGACACATGGCCAAGATACCACTCAACCTGATCGACCCAAAGAGGGTAGAGCAGAGCAACCTGATCCTGGTCACCGCCATCACCCCCACCAAGGCGGGGATCGGCAAGACCACCGTCTCTATCGGTCTGGCACTCGGACTGAACAAGATCGGCAAGAAGGCGATCGTGGCACTGCGTGAACCCTCCCTCGGCCCCGTCTTCGGCATGAAGGGTGGTGCGGCCGGTGGTGGCTATGCTCAGGTGCTCCCCATGGAGAATATCAATCTTCACTTCACCGGCGACTTTCACGCGGTGACCACCGCACATAACACCATCTCGGCACTCCTCGACAACTACATCCTGCGGGTGCAGGGTACGGGCGATGAGATCAGGGATGTCCTCTGGAAGCGGGTGCTTGATGTGAACGACCGCAGCCTACGCTATATCGTGACAGGGCTGGGACCCGGCAACGGCGTGCCCCAGGAGGCGGGCTTCGACATCACTGCCGCCTCCGAGCTGATGGCCATCCTCTGTCTGGCTGAAGATGAAGCCGACCTGCGTCGCCGCATAGAGAATATCCTCCTTGGATACAAGCGTAACGGCGACCCCTTTACCGTGAAGGATCTGGGGGTGGCAGGTGCCATCACCGTGCTGATGAAGGATGCCATCAACCCCAACCTGGTGCAGACCACCGAGAACACACCCGCCTTCGTGCATGGGGGGCCCTTTGCCAACATCGCACATGGCTGCAACTCCGTGCTCGCCACCAAGATGGCGATGAGCTATGGTGATTATGTGATCACTGAGGCCGGTTTCGGTGCCGACCTGGGGGCGGAGAAGTTCTTCAATATCAAGTGCCGCAAAAGCGGTCTTCGCCCCAAGTTGACCGTCATCGTGGTCACCGCACAGGGCCTCAAGATGCATGGCGGTACACCGGAGAAAAGCATTCGTGAACCCGATATAGAGGGTCTGAGAAAGGGTCTGGAGAACCTGGATAAACACCTCGGCAACCTGGCTGCATTTGGTCAGTCTGTAGTGGTGGCATTCAACAAATATGCCTTCGACACCCCTGATGAGATTGAAGCTATTAAATCCTTCTGCGACGCACATGCAGTTCCCTTCGCGGTGAATGAAGCCTTCACCGATGGCGGCGAAGGGGCTGTGGATCTGGCGAATGCAGTGGTTGATGCGGTGGAGAATGCTCCCTCCGGAGAGCTGCTGTTCACCTATGCGGATGAAGATGACATCGAGACCAAACTGACCAAGATCGCCATGCAGATCTACGGTGCACGCGACGTGGTGCTGGGTGAGAAGGCGCTGAAGATGCTGAAGCTGATAGAGGGGACCCCCCTGGCTAAGATGCCGGTCTGCATCGCCAAGACACAGTACTCCTTCTCGGCCGATCCCAAGTGGTATGGTGTGGCAAAGGATTTCCGGTTCAAGATCAACGACCTGGTCATCAACCAGGGATCGGAGTTCATCGTAGCCATCGCCGGTGAGATGATGCGCATGCCGGGACTTCCCGCCGACCCGCAGGCAACCCGCATCGATATCGTGAAGGGAGAGATTGAAGGTCTGAGTTGATCAATCTACCCGCATCAGGTCGCTCATGATTCCGTCGGAGATGAAGAATCCTTCGCGGGTGAGAATAAGCTTGCTACCCTCCTGCCGGACCAGACCACGGTTCAGGTAGGGTTGCACGTTATTCATGCAATAGTCAAGCAGTTCTACCCCGAAACGTTTTTCCAGTTCCTGCAGATTGATGCCCCACATGGTGCGGAGACCGGTGAGGATAAACTCATTGTATCGCTCCTGTGCACTCAGCTGCTCCACTTCCCGCTCAAAGTGACCTCCCTCGGCTCCCTTGTTGTAACGGAGGAGGGAGCGCACGTTCCAGGAACGGCTCTCCCCGTTGTAGGAGTGGGCGGAAGGTCCAAGACCGATGTAGGGGACATCCTTCCAGTAGGAGCAGTTGTGTTGCGAAAACAAACCTTCCTTACCGAAGGCGGAGATCTCATAGTGAACGAAACCGTCAGCGGTAAGCCGGTCGATCAGCATGGCAAACATCTCTGTGCTGGTCTCCTCCATCACGGGTGTTATTTTACCCGCTTTCAATAATCGGTACATGCGAGTTCGCTCCTCGTAGATCAGGTGATAGGAGGAGATGTGCTGAATATCCAATGCCAGTGCCTGCTCCAGGTTGCGTTGCCACACCGTGAGGCTCTGGCCCGGTAGTCCGTAGATGAGATCGATGCTGATGTTGTTGAACCCATGTTGCTGGCATCGTTTCACTGCATCATTCGCCTCCCGGGCGTTGTGGCGGCGACTGAGGAACAGCAACTCCGCGTCGTCGAAGCTCTGGATGCCGATGCTGAGGCGGTTGAATGGGAGGGCAGCCAGCATGGTTACATAATCCTCCGTGAGATCGTCGGGGTTGGCTTCCACCGTGATCTCCGCATCCGGCACAATGGGATAGTGGCGGTAGAGGGTGTCGAAGATCCGCTCAAAGTGATGTTCCTGCAGGCGGGAGGGAGTACCTCCGCCGAAGTAGATGGTACCGATCGGTTCCTTCGCTTCGTCCCTTCGGAGTACTGCTTCCACGCAAAGTGCCTCCACGAAGGCATCAATATGGGACTCATTGGTGCCCATGTAGAAGTCGCAGTAGGTACAGCGCGTCTTGCAGAATGGGATATGGAGATAGATGCCGGCCACTATTCGGTAAGCTGTTTATATGCTTTCAGGTACTTCTGCAGCCGCTCCAGATCCTTTTCCGTCACCTCTTCCCAGCGGCGGATATCCATGTTGTCGGTCAGATCCAGCAGCTTCACCCGTGTGGCCAGTGCATCGGCCTGCACCCGGCGGATCGACACCTCATAGGGTTCCCCCTCGCGACGCGTCAGCGCATCAACGGCCGCCACGATCTCGTGTGAGAAGCCCTCTGTGGCGAGCTGCTCCAGGGTCCATTCGCTATCCTCCACCACATCGTGCAGCATCCCCACGATCTTCTCCTGCAGTGTGTGTCCCCCGTTCATCACCCGGTAAGGATGCTCAATGTAGGGACGGCCGTTATGGGTGTCATGCTGTCCTTCATGGGCGGTGAGGGCAATCCCGATGGCCCGATGCAATTGCTCTTTGAGTGTCATCGATTCTTTATGATTTCTTTCACCCGCAATGGCTCATCGGTGGTGATAAAATCCACTTTCAAATCAATCACCTTTTGGATATCCTCCGCTTTGTTCACCGTCCATACATTTACTTTCTGACCCAGCTTATGAGCTGCCTCTACCCACTGGGGATGATTGAACAATACATTGTAGTGATAGTCCAATCCTGAGACACCCATCGAAGAGAGCACTGCAGGTGACATATCCCCATTCAGGTAGTAGATAGAAGCTTGCGGGTCGAGTTGCCGTACCAGTTGCAGGAAATGGATGCCGAAAGCAATATACTCCACCTTATCCTTTAATCCACGCTGATGTACCATGTCGATCACCTTACGGGCCAGCTCCGTTTCCCGTTCTTTGACCGTGTGTGACTTGAACTCGATGATCAGTTTCACCTTTTTACATTTCTCAAAGGCATTCAGGTACTCCTCTACCGTTGGCATCTGTTCACCGTTTGAGAGCTTCACCTTTCGTAATGTCCCGAAAGGGGTATCCTCCACACGCAACTTTTTCCCGTCGAGGGTGACGGTGGCATCATGGTTCACTACAGGGATCCCGTCGGAAGAGATCCAGATATCTACCTCAGAGCCAAAGACACCAATTGAATCGGCTTTCATCAGTGCGGTGATTGAGTTTTGTGCCGATCCCTCCGTTTTCCAGAAGCCGCGATGGGCGATGATCTCCTGTGACTGTATTACCGGCAGATAAAGGAGTGTAGCCAGCAGCAGCATCATTACAGTTCGTTTTTTCATCTTCATATTGTTTTTTAAAAGATTCGATAAATATAGTACTTTTCCCTGCATTCGGGTGGAAAATGATATGAAGAATCCTTAAAAGTCGATGATAAAAAAAGACCGCTAACGAAGCGATCTTTTTTTTCTTACATTTTATAAACTCTCTCCAAAGTCCTCTTTGAACTTGGCTATCAGTTTCTCAGGCCAGTCACTCACCGGCTCCAGACCTCCCATGAAGAAGCGTAGCACCGGTGGCTCATAGACAAAGCGAAGACCGCCGATCAGCGTACGGTTGTCGTAGAGCCATTTCATGCGATCTTCCACATACTTGATCTGCGACAGGGTGAAGACACGCCGTGGCACAGCCAGGCGCACCAGCTCCATATCGGCGTAGGTCTCGTTGCCATACTCATCCCGTTGGTTGGAGACAGAACCCCTTTCCATCCCGCGGATCCCCGAGATCAGGTAGAGTGCTGCCGCCAGTGCCCCGGCGGGGTACTCTTTCTGCGGAATATGGTCGCACACCTGCATCGCATCCACGTGGGCACCCAGCACCCCTGCAGGTTTAATCATTGGCACACCGTGCTTGTCCAATGCGTTGACCAGGTAGGCGATGAAGCTGGGACTCTGGCTGATCATCGTCTCATCGAGTGTCTCATATAGACCCACAGCCATCGCCTCGATCTCACGTACCGAGATACCCCCGTAGGTGAGGAACCCTTCAAAAAGCGGTACCAGTGCCTCCAGCTCCCGGTAGATATCGAGACTGTCGGTGCAGATGCCCCCGCCACGCGAGGAGCTCAGCTTACGGGCAGAGAAATATACAATATCGGCCATGGCGGTCATGGTGCGCATCACCTCTCCCATATTGCTGTCTTTGAACTCTTCCTCCCGTTGCAAAACAAGGTAAGCGTTTTCACCAATCAAGCTGGCATCGAGCACCAGCCGGATTTGATATTTGTCGGCAATAGCCTTCACATCGCGCAGGTTCTGCACCGAGAAGGGTTGACCTCCAATCAGGTTGGTCGATGCCTCCATCCGGATGAATGGGATGTTCTTGGAACCATGTATCTTGATGATCTCCTCCAGTTTCTCGATGTTCATGTTGCCCTTGAAGGGGTGAGAGGAGTTGATCACGTAGGCTTCGTCGTAGAGCAGCTCGGCGATCTTGCCACCATACTGGGTGATGTGCGCCATGGAGGTGGTGAAGTGGTAGTTCATCGGTACCAAGTTGCCTTTGCGCACATAGGCATTGGCCAGGATGTTCTCTGCTGCTCTGCCCTGGTGTACCGGTAGGAAATATTGCTTACCCAGCACATCCTCTACTGCTTTCTGGAGCTTGAAGAAACTCTGGGAGCCGGCATAGGCGTCGTCTGCCTGCATCATTGCAGCTATCTGGTTGTCGCTCATGGCGTTGGTGCCGCTGTCGGTGAGCATGTCGAGGAACACATCCTTCGTGTTCAACCGGAAGGTGTTGAATCCTCCCTCATTCAATGCTTCAAGCCTTCTCTCGATGGGTACCAGGTGTAGCTTTTGCACCACCCGTACCTTGTGCAGTTCCAGGGGGATGCTTTCCCCTTGATAAAATTTAATTTCGTTCATGATTGGTTCGGTAAGTGTTGTCTGTTTGTATAATTATTGTGTTGTTGTTCTTTAAATTTGATGTGGTTAATGGTATTAAACCGATAAATAGAAATATAAAGTTGCAAATGTAGGTAATTTTATTATATTGGCAATGATTTAGGTTTTAACTTTTCAGAAAACCTATATATTTAAATTATTCACAAACAGAGAAAGCCTCTTTACAAAAAATCGCTATATTTGTCGGGTATAAAATCTATATGCACATCTGAAAATCATTTTTAATAAAACAAATCATGGAGAAACCCTATGTGATAGGAATTGATGTCGGCGGCACAAACACCGTTGTCGGCATAGTGGATAAAAGAGGACAGATCCTGATCAGCGGCAGTATCAAAACAGCCAAACATGCTGAAGTGGAGGATTACCTGGATGAATTGACTGAACTGATCAACGACCTGATCAGCCAGACTACGACAAAAGATCAGATCAAGGGGATTGGTGCCGGCACACCCAACGGCAACTACTTCACCGGAAGCATCGAGTTTGCGCCCAACCTGAACTGGAAAGGAGTGATTCCCTTCGCTCAGATGCTTGAGGATCGCGTGGGTATCCCGGTGGCTCTCACCAATGATGCCAATGCGGCAGCCATCGGTGAAATGACCTACGGTGCCGCACGCGGCATGAAAGATTTCATTGTGATCACCCTTGGCACTGGTGTGGGTAGCGGTATCGTTGTCAACGGCCAGCTGGTGTACGGACATGACGGCTTTGCCGGTGAGCTGGGACATGTGATCATGCGGCGTCACAATGGTCGTATATGTGGTTGTGGCAGAGCAGGATGCCTCGAGGCCTATACCTCTGCAACCGGTGTGGCCCGTACGGCCCGCGAATACCTGGAGATGAGGCCCGGTGACCAGACCCGACTGCGTAACATCCCCATCGATGACATCACTTCAAAAGATGTATTTGATGCCGCGATGGCCGGTGATGAGATGGCCAAAGAGATCTTTCGATTCACGGGAGAGATGTTGGGTGAAGCGTTTGCCGATTTTGTGGCTTTTTCCAGCCCTGAAGCAATTATTCTTTTCGGGGGGCTCTCCAAGGCGGGTGATTTAATCATGAAACCGATACGTGAGAGCATGGAGAAAAACCTGCTCAACATCTTCAAGAACAAGGTGAAGCTGATGTTCTCTGAACTGAAGGAGAGTGATGCTGCCGTGCTCGGTGCCAGTGCCCTGGGCTGGGAAGTAAAATAAAGCGAAAAGCGATTGCTGAAACCGGCAATCTTGAAGGGAGTGTCACCATCAGTGACATTCCCTTTTTTAGCAAAACAAATGGCACAATGATCATAAATGATCAATAGATTTTATACCTTTGTACTCCTTTACAAATTAACGTGTCAAAAAGAGAGTTGATGTCACAAAAAATACAAACAGCCCTCATATCCGTCTATCACAAAGATGGTTTGGAGGAGATTCTTCAAGAGCTAAACAATCTCAGAGTCAAATTTATCTCTACCGGTGGTACCCGTGAATTTATTGAGTCACTGGGTTATGAATGTGAAGGGGTGGAAGAGGTGACTGGTTATCCCTCCATCCTGGGCGGACGGGTCAAGACGCTTCATCCCAAGATTTTCGGGGGTATTCTATATCGTCGTGAGAACGAGTCAGATAAGAAACAGGTCAAAGCATATGATATCCCCTCCATCGATCTGGTTGTCGTGGATCTCTATCCCTTTGAGCAGACTGTCGCCGCCGGTAGTAGTGAGGAGGAGATCATCGAGAAAATAGACATCGGCGGGATCTCGTTGATCCGTGGTGCAGCCAAAAACTACAAAAATGTCCTGATCGTCGCTTCCCGAAATCAGTATAAGCCATTGTTCAACCTGCTTACAGACAAAGGGGGAGAGACCAGTGAGGAGGATCGTCGCTGGTTTGCCAGAGAAGCCTTTAAGGTCTCCTCCGGCTATGATGCTGCCATCTTTCATTATTTTGACGACGACCAGAACAGTGCCCTCAGGGTAGTCTGTGATGAGGGCAAGCAGCTTCGTTATGGGGAAAACCCACATCAGAAGGGACTTTTTTACGGTGATTTCGATCAGATCTTTGATCAGTTGCACGGCAAAGAGATCTCCTACAACAATCTCCTCGATATCGATGCGGCGATCGCGCTGATTGCCGATTTCGATGAGACTACACTCGCCATCCTCAAACACAACAACGCTTGTGGTATAGCCTGCAGGCCTACCGTCAGAGAGGCATGGGAGGCAGCGCTGGCTGCCGACCCGGTCTCAGCCTTCGGCGGGATCGTGGTGACCAACAGGACCGTCGACAGGGCTGCGGCTGAAGCCATCAACTCCATCTTTTTTGAGGTACTCATCGCTCCGGATTATGATAAAGAGGCCCTCGATATTTTGTTCCAAAAGAAAAATCGTATAATTTTGGTACTCAAATCGGCAGAACATGCATTGCAACCATTGCAATACCGTTCGGTACTGAACGGCATGCTGGTACAAAACAGAAATGTCAGCTTACAGAGCGCCGGCGACCTGCAGGTCGTGACCGACAAAACACCCACTGATGCTGAGATCGAAGACCTGCTGTTTGCCAACATACTGGTAAAACATACCAAATCCAATGCCATTGTCCTGGCAAAAAACAAACAGCTTATTGCCAGCGGTACGGGACAAACGTCGAGGGTGGATGCCCTCAACCAGGCCATCGAGAAAGCCGGTCATTTTCAGTTCGATCTCCACGGTGCGGTGATGGCCAGTGATGCCTACTTTCCTTTTGCCGATTCTGTCGAGATTGCCCACAAGGCAGGGATCACGGCTGTGATACAACCAGGCGGATCGATCCGTGACGGGGAATCGATCGAAACCTGTAACCGGAACGGTGTTGCCATGGTGACCACCGGCGTCAGACATTTTAAACATTAACACAAAAGCTGAGAGCTGAGAGCTGAAAGCTGAAAACTTCAAATATTATGGGTTTATTTTCATTTACGCAGGAGCTGGCAATGGACCTCGGTACCGCCAATTCCGTGATTGTGAACAATGCCGGAAAGATTCTCCTGGATGAACCATCCATCGTGGCGCTGGATCGCAAAACCGACAAGATGATCGCACTGGGGGAGAAGGCAAGACAGATGCACGGGAAGACCCACGAGAATATACGCACGGTAAGACCCCTGAGAGATGGTGTGATTGCCGACTTCAATGCTGCAGAACAGATGATCAGGGGGATGATCAAGATGGCCAACAAGAACAAGGGGGGTCTCTTCTCTCCATCCCTGCGCGTGGTGATCTGTATTCCCTCCGGGAGTACGGAAGTGGAAATCCGTGCTGTGCGCGACTCGGCAGAACATGCCGGAGGACGTGACGTCTACATGATCTTTGAGCCGATGGCTGCTGCCCTGGGTATTGGTCTCGACGTGGAGGCACCCGAAGGAAACATGATCGTAGATATAGGGGGTGGCACAACCGAGATCGCAGTGATCTCACTGGGTGGTATCGTCTCCAACAAATCGATCAAGATTGCAGGTGACGACTTCACCGAGGATATACAGGATTACATGGGACGTCAGCATAACATCAAGGTTGGTGACCGCACCGCGGAGCAGATCAAGATCAACGTGGGATCGGTGCTGACCGAGCTGGAGAATCCACCCGAAGATTTTATCGTGCATGGTCCCAACCGAATGACTTCTCTGCCCATGGATGTGCCGGTATCCTATCAGGAGATAGCACACTGCATCGAGAAATCAGTGTCGAAGGTCGATTCCGCGGTGCTGAGCGCGCTGGAACAGACCCCCCCCGAGCTCTATGCCGATATTGTCCGCAATGGCATCTATCTGACCGGTGGAGGAGCCCTGTTGAGAGGTCTTGACAAGCGTCTGACCGAGAAGATCGGCATTCACTTCCGGGTGGTCGACGACCCGTTACACATGGTGGCAAAGGGTACCAGCATTGCGCTTAGGAACATTGATAAATTCAGCTTTTTAATGAGATAGGGATCATGCCGGTAACCACTGATACCGGCAGTTGCACCTGATCGGGATAACTGAAATAAGATTGCATGCGTAATCTGTTCAATTTTATCATACGAAACAGTCACTGGCTGGTTGCGATTCTACTGGTTGCATTCAGTTTCTATCTCGTTTTTACGCACAATTCCTATCAGCGAAGTGTCTATCTCACTTCCGCAAACCGTGTCACGGGATGGCTCTACACGGTTTCAGGTGATGTCTCATCCTTTTTCCTGCTGAAGAGAAACAACCGGGAACTGTTGGAGCGGAACGCTCAACTGGAGCAAGAGCTGTATGCTCTGAGAGATCGTTTAGGGAACCAGTCTCCTACCGATAGCTTCACTGTTGAAGCATTCATTGCCGACACAACCGCTGTTCCGCAGTTCACATTTATCCCTGCCGAGGTGGTTAACCTGAGCTTTTCGGGTGTGAACAATTTCATCACCATCAACAAAGGCCGTAACCAGGGTGTCAAACAAGATATGGGAGTGATTTCACACCGGGGTGTCGTGGGGGTCGTATCGACCGTCTCTGCCAATTTTGCAGTAGTGATACCGGTCATCAATCCCAAGTTCCGGTTGAGTGTCAGGCTGAAAGACTCGGATAACAACGGTTCCCTCTCCTGGAATGGCAACAATATCCGCGAAGCACAGGTGCAGGAGCTTCCCAGACACGAGACCTTCAACAATGGAGATACCGTGCTGACCAGCTTCTCACGGATCTTCCCGAAGAACCTTGTCATTGGTCGCGTAAGCGGACTGGGTGAGTCGGCAGATGACAATTTCGTCACTTTCAACCTGGAGCTGGCGACCGATTTTTATACGTTACAGGATGTGCTGGTCATCAATGACCGGTATTACGAAGAACAGAATGCATTGGAAGAAAAGATGAAACAATGAAGGTCACTTACCTCTATGAGTTCTTGCTTTTTCTGTTGTTGATCCTATTGCAGGTCCTGCTGTTGAGCCGGATTACTCTTTTTGGATTGGCTACACCGGTTCTGTATGGTTATTTTCTGTTGAAGCTACCCGTGGGCAGGAATATCTTTTATGTGATCATCTCCGCTTTTCTGATGGGGCTGATCATCGATATTTTCCTCAACACCCCCGGCATGAATGCTGCCGCAATCACACTGGTGGCGATGTGCAGAAAGCCACTCATGGGTCTCTTTTTTGAAAAAGAGGAGTTCGAAGGTTTTGTTCCCGGGATGAACAGTGCTGCTGCACCCTTTATCCGCTTTACCCTCTTTACCATCTTCCTGCACATCACCCTGTTGTATCTCATTGAAGCGTTCACCCTCTTCAACATGGTCAACACCCTCTTGCGGATCGTCACCTCCGGCGTGACCTCCATCCTGCTCATCATTGCTCTCGACAGTATAATCTATAGGAGAAAAAACGGTGAACAGTCCTAATCCCCTGACCAATAAAAAGAATATCATTGCAGTGGCTGCGGTGATCATCGCATTGATCTATCTCCTGCAGCTCTTTCATCTTCAGATATTGAGTCCGGAGTACCGTGAATATGCCGATAGCAATGCATTCCTTCGCAGACCGCTCTATCCTGCCCGGGGGGCTATCTACGACCGTAAAGGCAACCTGTTGGTATACAACCGGCCTACCTACGATGTGATGATGGTGGTGAGGGAGATGGAGCAGTTTGATACCCTCGACTTCTGTCGTACGTTGAACATCGACATCGAACGGTTCCACCTGCTCGACACAGACATGAAAGATCGGCGCAAAAACCCGGGCTATTCTTCCTATACACCTCAGCTCTTCCTCTCGCAGCTCAACGTAGAAGAATATGGTCTGTTGCAGGAGAAGCTCTATAAGTTTCCCGGCATCTATATCCAGAGTCGTACTGAGAGACAATACAACTATTCCGGAATGGGACTGATCCTTGGCTACGTGGCAGAGGTTGACAAGAACAAGATGGCTGCCGACCCCTACTATGCGCGCGGTGACTATGTCGGGAAATCGGGTGTGGAGCTATCGCATGAGGAGGATCTGCGTGGAGAAAAAGGGGTAGAGGTGCTATTGCGAGATGCACACGGCAGGGTGCAGGGGCGTTATGAGGAGGGCCGGCACGACAAGGCTCCAGAATCTGGTAAAGATCTGACCCTCAGTATTGATATTGATCTGCAGACCTACGGGGAGCTGCTGATGCACAATAAGGTGGGCAGCATCGTGATGATCGAGCCCAAAACAGGGGAGATCCTTTGCATGGTCTCTGCTCCCACCTATGATCCGGCATTGCTCACCGGCAAAGCGTTTGGTTCCAATTACCAATCGCTCGAGAACAATCCATACAAGCCGTTGATAAACAGGGCTATCGCCGGCACCTATCCTCCCGGATCCACTTTCAAGCCCACACAGGGATTGATTTTTCTGCAGGAAGGAATCATCACTCCCGAGAGCCGCTACTCCTGTTTCGGTGGATATCCTCCCCTGGGCGGTCGTCCTGCCTGTCACGGTCATTACTCCCCGCTGGCCATTCAGTATGCACTGGCTACATCCTGTAACTCCTTTTTCTGTTACGGTTTGAACGGCATGCTCGGCAATAGGAGCAAATACGCCAGTACAGGTAATGCGTTTGATGTCTGGAAGGATCACATGGTGAACATGGGCTTCGGTTATCCTCTGGGGGTGGACCTTCCCTCTGAAAAAAGAGGGTTCATCCCCAACAGCAAGTTTTATTCCAGAGTGTTCAACACCGACCGATGGCATGCCCACAACATCATCTCTATCGCAATCGGTCAGGGTGAGATCCTGGCAACTCCACTCCAGATAGCCAATTTGGGGGCTCTTATCGCGAACAGGGGCTATTTTTACACACCCCATGTGGTGAAGGAGATTAAAGGGGGAGCGCTGGATGAGCAGTTCACCACCCGTCACGAGTCGGGAATAAACCGGGAACACTTCGAGGTCACTGTCGCCGGTATGGCCGATGCTGTAACCATCGGTACCTGTCGTGGCATCAACCTGGAACCCTTCATGGAGGTTTGCGGTAAGACGGGTACAGCTGAGAATCCTCATGGTGACGACCACTCCCTCTTTATAGGCTTTGCGCCCAAAGATAACCCACAGGTGGCCATCGCCGTCGTGGTGGAAAACGGTCGCTTCGGGGCCACCAATGCGGTACCCATCGCACGGCTCATGATGCAGCGCTACCTGATGGGTGAAGTGCCGGAAAGTGACCGATGGCTCGAGAACACCATTATCAACCGGGAGATCCTCCCCTATGTCTATACGCGTAACCTGCCGGCAAGGCAGAATGAGTCTGAAAACGAGGAGGAGATGCAATGATCTATCAAAGGAACAGGGAATGGGCGGAAAAGGGTAGGATCGACTGGTTCACTGTCGGCTTCTATCTTCTTTTTGTGCTTCTGGGGTGGCTCAACATCTATGCTGCCAGCTACGACCTGGAGAATGCCACTGCTCTGTTCGATCTCTCCGGAAGAGCGGGTATGCAGCTGGTCTGGATGGGTAGCTCGTTGCTGCTCGCCATTGCCTTAATCAAAATTGATGTCCGTTTCTATGAGACCTATGCCATTCTCTTCTACCTGGCGGGCATTGCACTGTTGATCATCACTTTGCTGGTAGCTAAGGATATCAACGGTTCCCGTTCCTGGCTCATCATCGGGCCGGTACGTCTGCAACCCGCCGAGTTCATGAAGTTCCTCATTGCCCTCACGCTGGCCAAAGTGTTCAATGGCTATGGCTTTCGCCTTATGGATCGACGCAACCTGCTGATAGTCACTGCTGTCATATTGTTGCCTGTGCTGTTGGTGATTGCCCAGAGCGAAACGGGAACGGCATTGGTTTATCTCAGTCTCATCCTGGTGCTTTACAGGGAAGGGTTACCCGGTGGCTTTCTCTTCACGGGGATTGCGGCTATCATCTACTTCGTACTGGGAATCAAGTACTCCGACATAGCGGTTGGCATCATATCCCAGGGTGAGTTCATGACCATCCTGCTGATCATCATTTTCACCGCTTCGCTTATCCTCAATTATCTCAAAGCGGTGAAACCCTTCTTAGTGACGCTTTTGCTGCCTTGTGCCATTTTTCTTGCAGCTTACATCCTGACGTTCCTTGGGGTGACAATCGATTGGGGTGTGATTGCCCTGGCAGCACTCTCCACCACCGGCATCTACCTGATCTTTCTTTTCATTCGCAATCGTCAAAAGAACTATCTCTACATATTCCTTTTTTTGGTGGGCTCTTTTCTTTTTCTCGAATCGGTGGAATATGTGTTTCATGAGGTGCTGCAACCTCACCAGCAGATGCGCATCAAGGTCACCCTCGGGATGGAACAGGATCTCAGTGGTGCCGGCTACCATGTGGGTCAGTCCAAGATCGCCATCGGATCGGGAGGCTTTACGGGTAAAGGATTCCTCAATGGCACCCAGACCAAGTTGAAATATGTGCCGGAGCAGGATACCGACTTCATCTTCTGCACCATTGGTGAAGAGCATGGCTTTGTGGGATCTGCCATCATCCTGCTTCTGTTTGTTGCTTTCATCCTGCGACTGTTGTCTTTGGCAGAACGACAAACCACGATTTTCGGGAGGGTTTACGGTTATGCCGTGGCAAGCATCTTCCTCTTTCACCTGGTTGTCAACATAGGGATGGTCATCGGCATCATGCCGGTGATCGGCATACCCCTTCCCTTCTTCAGCTACGGTGGCTCCTCGCTATGGGGATTCACTATCCTGCTTTTCATTCTGCTACGTATCGACAAGTCGCGCAAACGAATCTGAAAAAACTCCCCCGTTCTGTATCATTGTTGCCGTAAAAACTCTATATTTGTCAAAAAGAGTCCCCAATGACAAACAAAACGGCGTTGATCACTGGTGCTTCCAAGGGAATAGGACGTGAGTTGGCTTTCATATTTGCCGAAAAGGGCTGTGACCTGTTGCTGGCTGCCCGCAGTGAACAGGAACTGGTCAGATTGAAAGAACTGCTCGAAGAGCAATATGGCGTCACCGTTCATACATTCAACAGCGATCTGTCGCTGCCGGATTCCGCACAACAGCTTTATGATGCGATAAAAAATGAAGGGATTGATGTCGATTACCTGGTGAACAATGCCGGATTCGGTGATTACGGTGCTTTTGCCGATACTTCGTGGGAGCGATACGGGAATATGATACAACTCAACATCGTTTCCCTCACCCGTCTCACCCATCTCTTCGTCACCGACTGGCAGGGACGTAAAGCAGGAAGAATACTGAATATCTCCTCTACCGCTGCTTTTCAACCCGGTCCCATGATGGCAGTCTATTTCGCCACCAAGTCGTTTGTACTAAGCCTCTCCGAAGCAGTTGACAATGAGATGAGAGCAGCGGGGATCACCATCACCGCTCTCTGTCCCGGGCCTACCGCCACCCACTTTGGTGACGAGTCGAAGATGAACGCCTCACAGCTGGTGAAGAACGTGCAGATCGCCGATGCCCGTTCGGTTGCGATGCTGGGGTACCGCTCCATGATGAAGGGCAGGCCGGTGGTCATTCATGGAGCCATGAACAAGGTGGCCCCCTTCGTAGTGCGTTTTCTGCCCAGAAGATGGGTGACACGACTCTCGGCGCAGGTGATGAAGAGATAATCAGTCAGGATGAAACCAATCGCACACATACGCACCGATTTTCCCACAAGGTTCGGTATCCCCCGTCAGGGTGGTGTGGTGGGTGAACTGAAGGGGCGTGTGCTGTTTGAAACAGCATACCGTAATCCCGATGCCTTGCGTGGGTTGGAGCATTTCTCACACATATGGCTCATCTGGGAGTTCTCCGACACCAGACGCGACCACTGGTCGCCCACGGTACGCCCCCCGCGTCTGGGGGGTAACAAACGCATGGGTGTCTTCGCTACACGCTCTCCCTTCCGTCCCAACCCCATCGGCCTCTCTTCCGTCAGACTTGAGCAGATCGAGTGGCATACAGAGGTGGGACCGGTGCTCCATGTGGCGGGTGCTGATCTCATGGATGGGACACCCATCTTTGACATCAAACCCTATATCCCCTATGCCGACTGTCACAGCGATGCCACGGGGGGCTTTACTGACGATATTGAGAAAAGCTCCCTCGAGGTGGTGATACCGGAGCAATGGCTGCAAATGATTCCCCCTGCGAAACAGCAGGCACTCAGGGATGTGCTGGCTCAAGATCCGCGACCTTCCTATCAGGATGATCCTGATAGAGTTTACGGACTGGCGTTTGCCGGGTTCGATGTGCGTTTTACCGTGTCAGATGGGTTGCTGACAGTGGTAGACTTGTTGGATTGATAACCACTATTTGAGAAAACGATTTCGAATGAGAGCTCTCATTGGTATATGGCTGATGAGCTTATGTCTCCAGGCTTACAGCATGAAGCATCCGCAGATGCCTGTGGATAGCATCCGCTGGTTGTTCTCCCGTACAGAGGAGGCGACGGCTCATTATTACTCACTGTGGAACCTGGATATCTACGGTCCCATCATACTTGTCGATTCCGACAGTCGTGAGGTCTATGCCAACATGCCTGACAGTGAGGGGTTCCTCAGGCGTGAGGATGGGATATTCAGAGGGGTGCTGCCTGAGATGATACCCTTGGCTAACACTGATATAGAGTGGGGGGGGCTCCACTGGGCGATGGTCAGGTTACCCCTTCCCCCGGGCAGGTATGACCGTGTGGAGCTGTTGACCCATGAACTGTTTCACACTGCTCAACCCTCCCTTGGTTTCCACTTTCGGCGTGAGGAGAACAGCCATCTGGATAAAAGAGAGGGCCGCATCTATCTGCGGCTGGAGCTGGAGGCGTTACGGCAGGCCTTGCTGGCCGGCAGGTACACACAGTCGGAGGAACATCTGCGCAATGCACTCCTCTTCCGCAAGTATCGACACAAGCTTTATCGTGGACTGGAGAAAGCGGAGAACCATCTGGAGCTGCTGGAGGGGCTGGCTACTTACACGGGACAGATGATGAGTGGTCGCAACAAATGGGAGTGGCGTGATCATCTACTCACCCGCCTGAAGCTATATGATCCCGCTCTTTCTTTCGTACGTACTTTTGCCTATGAGACGACACCCATTTACGGTTTCTTTCTCTTTCAGAAGGATAATGACTGGAACAAACGGATTGGGGGTGAAACCGACCTGACCGATTTCTTTACCGAAGCATTTGGGATGGATCAGCGCATCATCCTGCAGAGCTACGTGAAACAGGTGGCTGAGGAGTATAATGGTCGTTGGATTGCCGATGAGGAGCTCAGACGTGAGCTATCCAACAACGCCCGGCTCGATATCTACAGGGAGAAGTTTCTGGAAGAACCCCACCTGGAGATACGGTTGGAGGAGATGGAGCTCTCATACGACCTGCAGAACGTGATCCCGCTCGATGAGGATGAGGGAACCGTCTATCTCTCCATTCAGATTAGTGACCGTTGGGGGATCCTTCGGGTCGAAAAGAGTGGAGCCCTGATGCGTTCCGACTGGCGATGGGTCATCGTCTCCCGACCGCTGGAGATCGATGGCGACCGCATAACCGGTGAAGGCTGGACACTGCAACTCAACGAGGGTTACTTTGTGGAGGAGACAACCGATGGTGTTTATCTCCTCTCCCGGAAACAGTAACGCTTTTTTTATTACTTTTGCAGCCGGAACAGGGTGCAACAATATGAAGAGATTGATTCGGTTTTTGGGTAAAGTGATCCTTTGGTTTGTGATCCTCTCGGTCGCGGGAGTACTTCTTTTCCGGTTTGTTCCTGTCCCCGGTACTCCGCTTATGGTGATCCGGTCAGTCCAGGCAATAAGCAGCGGGGAGAAGCCATCCCTGAACTATCATTGGGTCTCCGGTGATCAGATATCCGATCATCTCAAACGGGCTGTGATCGCATCGGAGGATCAACGGTTCTACCTCCATCACGGTTTCGACCGCATCGAGATTGAAAAAGCCATCAAGGAAAACAAAACACGAAAGAAAGCACGGGGTGCGAGCACCATCTCACAACAGACCGCCAAGAACCTCTTTCTATGGCCACGCTCTTCCTGGCTTCGGAAGGGTCTGGAGACATGGTTCACACTCCTGATGGAGCTTATATGGCCCAAAGAGCGTATCCTGGAGGTTTACCTGAACATCATGGAGACCGGTCCTGGTCTCTACGGTGCTGAAGCAGTGGCTCGAAGCCATTTCAACTTCACCGCAGCACAGCTCACACCCCAACAATCGGCCCTGATAGCGGCCACGCTGCCCAATCCGTTGGTATATAGCTCCCGTAATCCCGGTCCTTATATCCGAAGACGACAGGCACATATCCTGCGACAGATGCAGACCATCCGTCTCAGGCCTGAAGAAGGGAAGTAATTTATCTGTTAACGAACCATTTTCCCCGTTCTGTTTGGTCATGAGCAGGAATTTGGTTATTTTTACGGATCGATTCCGGGGTACATATGAACGAAGCTGAAAAGAGAGTTGTCGGGAAGATGATTGCTATCTATTGCCGGGGACGGCATGGCTCCACGGGGCAGTTGTGTGAGGAGTGTGGGAGTCTGCTCCGGTACGCCGAACAACGTCTGGAGCGCTGCCCCTTTGGTGAGCAGAAACCCACCTGCGGCTCCTGCCCCGTTCACTGTTACAAGAGCGACATGCGGCAACAGATCCGCGAGGTGATGCGCTTTGCCGGTCCCCGCATGCTGCTATGGCACCCGATCGATACCCTCCGCCATTTCTACAAGGAACATCAGCGAGACCGCAGATACGCCAGGGGGGCGAAAATCCGCAAAAATGAATCAGGTGAAACAGCTTAGTTACGATAGCATCATGGCCGATGTGCTGGCAGAGCACAACGAGCTGATACCTGTGCTCAACCGTTTCGGGATCTGTCTCGGTGTGGGTGATCTGTCGCTGCTTGAACTGTGTGAGGAACATGAGCTGAATCCCGATTTCATCCTGACCGTGCTCAATGTCTACCTCGATGAGTCGTTCCTGCCTGACACTGCTCTCCCCTTGTTTGATACCGGATTGATTGCCGACTACTTCCACCGTACGGTGGAGAACTACATTGAGGTGCTGGTGCCCAATATTGAGAAGCATCTCAACGCTTTCATCGCCATGAGCGGCACCGAGAGCAGAGAGCTGGGCATGCTACGCAAACTTTTTATGCGTTTCAGCGAACGGATGACCGGATACCTGCAACGGATGGCAGCTGATGAGGATGATGACCTGCCCGATGACCTGCTGCACGACCTGAAAAGTATCCTGATTAAACATCTATCCCGCGAGTACAACCAGAACCTGGCTTATGCCACCATCTTCTCGGTGCACTCCCTCGAGAAGGATCTGGCGGCACACAACCGGCTGCGCTGCAGGGTGCTACGTCCTAAGCTCAGTGAGCTGGATCATACCGGTATTCGTGAACTACATCAATCGATTCATGATGATCACCCCCTGCCCCGCAACGATGTCCACAGCCGGTCACTCACCAACCGTGAGACCGAGATCCTACGCCTGATCGTGCAGGGACACACCAACAAGGAGATCGCCGAGGAGCTTGTGATCAGTCACAATACGGTGCTCACCCACCGCAAGAATATCATTGCCAAAACCGGTATCAAAACAGTCTCCGGTCTCACCTTCTACTGTATCAGAAACGGACTGATCACGCTTTAAGATGTGTCAGCCTTCATGAAATTCTAATTTTTTTATTATGTCACACCACACCTACTATCGTCTTCCTGAAACCCATTACGGGGAAGTGCTCGAGCATCGCTACGATATCGTGATCCTACCCTGGGGAGCCGTAGAACCGCATAACTATCATCTGCCCTACCTGACCGATGCCATCCTCACCTATGAGATCGCGGTGGAGTGTGCCGGCAAGGCACTCGAACAGGACATCAACTGCATGGTGATGCCTCCGGTATGGCTCGGTTCACAGAATCCCGGTCAGTGGAACAAACCCTTCTGCATCCATAGCCGCGCGGAAACACAAAAAGCCATCCTCACCGATATCGTGACCTCGCTACATGGTCAGGGATACCGCAAGATGATAATCCTCAACGGTCATGGCGGTAATAGCTTCAAGCCCTACGTGCGCGATCTGGCGATGAGTTTTCCCGATTTCTCACTGATCGTGGTGGACTGGTGGACCACGGTGCCTACTGCCGGTTATTTCGATGAGAAGCCCGATGAACATGCGGGTGAGCAGGAGACCTCCGTGATGCTTCATTTCCATCCCGAGCTGGTGGCGATGACAAAGGCAGGTGACGGGAAGGTTACCTCCAGCGGTAATGCAAGCGTGGATAACAAAACAGGCTGGATGCCGAGAAACTGGGATAAGGTGTCGAAAGATACCGGTATTGGCAACCCGAAGAAATCGACTGCCGCAAAGGGTGAGAGATATGTGAAGGCAGTGGTGGATAAGATCACCACCCTGCTGGTCGACCTGATGTCGGAGAGATAGACCGGCGTTGCCGATCTTGTAGCAATAAAGCAGTCAATTGCTTTTAAAAGAGGACAATTTATCCTACTTTTGTACCCTGTTTCCCGGACAGATCACATTGCTCTGGCGGGAAAGAGGAAAACCACAAAAAACACTTCAAAATAATAAGTAGTAAAGTATGAGCAAACAGAGAGAAAAACTTTTCACTGATTTTCCACCGGTTACCACACAGGAGTGGATGGATGTCGTCACCAAAGACCTGAAAGGTGCCGATTTTCAGAAGAGACTGGTATGGAAAACCAACGAAGGGTTTCATGTGAATCCCTTTTATCGTGCTGAGGATGTAGAAGGAAAACCCGCGCTGGAGAACCTGCCGGGAGTGTTTCCCTATGTGCGTGGCACGAAAAAGGAGAATGTATGGTATGTACGTCAGAATATTGACGTGAACGATTTTGCTGAAGCCAACAGGAAAGCCACGGCACTGATCGGTAAAGGTGTAACTGCTTTGGGCTTTTACCTCCCGGATGAAGGACTCACCGCGGAAAATATCGCGACATTGCTCAACGGCATTGCTCCCGATAAGGTGGAGCTCAATTTCAACACCTGTATCTCCAACACCCGCAAGCTGGCCCGTCTGGTGGTTGCCTACGTGTCAGCGCAGAAGCTGGATGTGATGCAGTGCTTCGGTTCCATTGAGCACGACCCCTTCAGGAAGATACTGAAGCTGGGTGTCGATGAACCCGACTGGCTGGAGCAGGCTGTGGAGATGGTACAGATCACCGCTCCGCTGCCCCGATACAAGGCTCTTTCCGTCACCGGTGAACTGCTTAACAATGCCGGAGCATACGGTTATCAGGAGTTGGGGTATAGCCTCTCTTACGGCAACCAGCTGCTCTCTAAGCTGATCGAGAAGGGTGTGGATCCCTCTCTTGCAGCCAAGAAGATCAAGTTCAACCTGGGCGTTGGCTCCAACTACTTCATGGAGATCGCCAAGTTCCGTGCCGCCCGCTGGCTCTGGGCCGAGATCGTCGACGCCTACCGCCCCCCCTGTCCCCACGATTGTGACAACAAGGCTCCCGATGGCACCTGCCGTTGTGCCGCCAAGATGAACATACATGCCATCACCTCACGCTTCAACCAGTCGCTCTACGACCCCTACGTGAACCTGCTGCGTACGCAGACAGAAGCCATGTCGGCCACCATCGGTGCAGTTGACTCGCTCACCGTGCGTCCTTTCGACGAAGCGTTCGAGACCCCTACCGCTTTTGCCGAGCGCATCGCCGTGAACCAGCAGTTGCTGCTCAAGGAGGAGTCCCATTTCGACAAGGTGACCGACCCCGCTTCCGGCTCTTATTACATTGAAACGCTCACCAACTCCTTGGCAGAACAGGCCTGGAAGCTTTTCATGGTGACCGAAGAGGAAGGCTTTTACGCAGCTCTCAAGGCAGGCACTCCGCAAGATGCCATTCACACATCGGCAGATGCCCGTTTCAATGCAGTATCAAACCGCAAAGAGATCCTGCTGGGCACCAACCAGTATCCCAACGCCAATGAAATGATGGCAGAGAGAATCACTGAGCTGGCAGATGACCAGTGCGGGTGTGGTGCCGATGGAGCCAAAACGGCACTGAAGCCCCTCAGCACACGTCGTCTGGCCGATCCCTTCAACGCGCTGCGCCTCGCCACCGAGCGGAGCGGTAAGACACCGAAAGTGTTTATGCTCACCATTGGCAACCTGGCCATGCGCCTGGCACGCTCACAGTTCTCCGGTAACTTCTTCGCATGTGCCGGCTACGAGCTGATCGACAACCTTGGTTTCAAGACCGTAGCCGAAGGAGTGCAGGCGGCCCGCGAGAAGAAGGCCGATGTGGTGGTGCTCTGCTCAAGTGATGATGAGTATGTGACCTATGCTCCGGAAGCGTACGACCTGCTCAGGGACGGCAGTGAGCTGTTCGTGGTTGCGGGTGCTCCCGCCTGCATGGATGACCTGAAGGCCCATGGCATTGAACATTTCATCCACGTGCGCAGCAATGTGCTGGAGACACTCAATATGTTCAATGATAGACTATTATAAATCAGATATGATTCTTTGAATTAGAAAGCGACATCTCACTCAATGGACGGACAAGGAAAACTGATGAACTGGATCAAGGTGGCCCATCCCTGGGCTATCCCGGCATCTGCTTCACCTGCACTGGTTGGCTTCTCCTATGTGTTTTATCTCAATAACACAGGAGTGCTCACCGGTGTGAACTGGAGCTTCGGGGTGCTGGCCATCCTGGGTGCCATCATCTTCCACCTGTCCGGTAACCTGATCAGTGAGTACCACGATTACATGAGTGGAGTCGATATCAAGGAGAAGACGGGACCTGCACGTCTTATCGTACAGGGACTCTTCAAACCCAAAACGGTGCTTTATTATGGCTATTCGGTACTGCTGGCGGGCATCATACTGGGTGTCTATCTTCTGGTGCATACCGGTTTGCCCATGCTGGCGTTCGGGTTCATTGGAGTCATCAGCACCACCCTCTACTATCGCTTCAAGTATATAGCACTGGGTGACCTGATCATCTTCATCAGCTATGGACTGACCATTGCCCTGGGTGTGGCTTACGTGATGACCGAACTGCTCATCTGGCCGATCCTGTTGGTGGTGACACCTACCGGACTGCTGGTGGTGGCGATCCTTCATGCCAACAATACCCGCGATATGTTGCAGGACAAAGCTGCCGGCATCCGCACACAGGCCATGCGCCTGGGGGTGGAAGGCTCGCAGGTGGTCTATCAGACCCTTCTGTTACTGGCTTACTTGTTAATAGCCGTGGCGGTCTGGATGCAGTTCCTCGCCCCTCTTTCCTTCGTGGTCTTGCTTAGCTTCCCTCTGGCAATGAGGAATATACGGCTGATGAAGAAAGCAACGCTTGAGGATCTGGGTATCATCCGTTTTCTCGATACCGATACCGCCAAGCTGGTGTTGATCTTTAGTTTGTTGCTCGCCACTGCCAATTTTGTCGCTCCTTTTATGTAAAGAATCAGAACAAACAACAATAGAGAATATGAAACCAAATTTTGAAAATATTGACATTCAGTCCGACGGATTCAGTTCTGTCGATGTCAAAGAATGGGCCGAAAAGAATGAGATCAAGGCCGATTGGCTGACACCCGAGCAGATTCCGGTGAAGCCGGTCTACACGAAAGAGGACCTCGAAGGCATGGAGCATCTCAATTATGCTGCCGGTGTGGCTCCCTATCTGCGTGGACCCTATTCCACCATGTACGTGATGCGTCCCTGGACCATCCGTCAGTATGCAGGCTTCTCCACCGCCGAGGAGTCGAACGCTTTCTACCGTCGCAACCTGGCTGCGGGACAGAAAGGTCTTTCGGTAGCTTTCGACCTCCCCACGCACCGCGGCTACGATGCCGACAACGAGCGGGTGGTTGGCGACGTCGGTAAGGCCGGTGTCTCCATCTGCTCGGTGGAGGATATGAAGATCCTCTTCGACGGCATCCCTCTTAACAAGATGTCGGTCTCGATGACCATGAACGGTGCCGTACTGCCCGTGCTCGCCTTCTACATCGTGGCAGCTCAGGAGCAGGGAGCGAAACTCGAAGAGATGGCCGGAACCATCCAGAACGATATTCTCAAGGAGTTCATGGTGCGTAACACCTACATCTATCCGCCCAAGTTCTCGATGAAGATCATCGCCGACATCTTCGAGTTCACGTCGCAGAAGATGCCTAAGTTCAACTCCATCTCCATCTCCGGTTATCACATGCAGGAGGCGGGTGCCACCGCCGACATTGAGCTGGCCTACACGCTGGCTGATGGTATTGAATACCTGCGTGCCGGTATCGATGCCGGCATCGATGTGGATGCCTTTGCACCGCGTCTCTCCTTCTTCTGGGCCATCGGCATGAACCATTTCATGGAGATCGCCAAGATGCGTGCTGCCCGTCTGCTCTGGGCCAAGATTGTGAAGAGCTTCGGCGCGAAGAATCCAAAGTCGATGGCATTGCGCACCCATTCGCAAACCTCCGGCTGGTCGCTCACCGAGCAGGATCCCTTCAACAACGTGGGCCGTACCTGCGTCGAGGCGATGGCAGCGGCACTGGGACACACCCAGTCGCTCCACACCAATGCGTTGGATGAAGCGATCGCGCTGCCGACCGATTTCTCGGCACGCATTGCCCGCAACACGCAGATCTACATCCAGGAGGAGACGCAGATCACACGTCAGGTAGATCCCTGGGCCGGTTCCTACTATGTGGAATCACTTACCCAGGAGCTGGTAGACAAGGCATGGGAACACATCCAGGAGGTGGAAAAACTGGGTGGCATGGCCAAGGCCATCGAGACCGGTATCCCCAAGATGCGCATCGAAGAGGCAGCTGCCCGTACACAGGCACGCATCGACTCGGGTGTGCAGGCCATCATCGGAGTGAACCGTTATCGTCTCGACAAGGAGGATCCGATCGATATCCTGGATATCGACAACACGGAAGTACGCAAGCAGCAGGTGGAGCGTCTCAACAGCCTCCGTGCCGGCCGCGACAACGCCGCGGTAGTGAAGGCACTCGATGCCATCACCCGTTGTGTGGAGAGCGGCGAAGGCAACCTGCTGGAGCTCTCGGTGGAGGCTGCCCGCGTGCGTGCCACGCTGGGTGAGATCTCCGATGCTTGTGAGAAAGTGGTAGGACGTTACAACGCAGTAATCAGAACAATCGCAGGAGTGTATTCATCAGAATCAAAAGCAGATGCCACGCTCGAACAGGCGCGTGCGCTGACCGACCAGTTCGCCCAGAAGGAAGGGCGCAGACCCAGGATTATGGTGGCCAAGATGGGCCAGGACGGACATGACCGCGGTGCCAAGGTAGTAGCCACCGGCTATGCCGACTGTGGCTTCGACGTGGACATGGGACCCCTGTTCCAGACTCCCGCCGAGGCGGCCCGCCAGGCGGTAGAGAACGACGTGCATGTGCTGGGAGTCTCCTCCCTGGCTGCAGGGCACAAGACCCTCGTACCACAGGTGTTGGAAGAGCTGCAACGGCTCGGTCGTCCCGATATCGTGGTGATTGCCGGAGGTGTGATCCCCGCGCAGGACTATGACTTCCTCTACAAGGCAGGTGTGGCAGCCATCTTCGGTCCCGGCAGCTCGGTGACCAAGTCGGCCTGTGACATCATGCAGATCCTGATGGCGGAGTAAGCCCCATCGGATAGGTTACATCCCTCTTCCGCTTTCGGTGCGATCATCATCAGATCCTGCCGAAAGCGGTTTATATTTTTCACTTGACTGAAAAGCAGCATAGCAACTGCATTGCTGCAATTGCTATGTTTGAGGCTGGGTGTAAGTGATTGTTTACAACCGGTTGAACTCGCTCTCACCGGCACCGGTACCCTTGTAGCGGCTGCCATTGGTGTTGAACTTGTACCTGACTGTTATCTCCAGTTCACGGGTATCCCATTTGGAGAACTGGGAAATGAGCAGCTTGTTGTTGTAAAGAAGGATGTCGTTCTTGTTGTCAAACAGCAGGTCATGTCCCTTCAGCGAGATCGAAAGCCGATCATTGAGGAACGTTTTAGTCACACCCAGGTTCAGGATGTATTTGTTCCTGATTAATTCCACATTTTGAGTCGATCCCTTGCCCTGGAAGCTTGCATCGAATGTGACCAGGTAATTTTTCGGGAATGAGAAGGAGTTGTTGAGTGAGGCGATGGGCAGGGGGTTGTTCAATGTAATCTCACTGTTGCTGCTGGTGATTTTCAGCCATTGCTTGATAAAACCCACGCTAGCCTGTGGCGTCCAGATACCAAACTTGGGAGCTGCCGTTAGGAATAGTGTGAGACTTGGGATCTCGTCGATATTTTTTGTTGAAAGCAACGTTACCGCGGGATTCTCTTCCAGCTGTTCTGCCCATTGGATGATGATGTCTTTCTCCTGTTTGTAGCTGACCATCAGCTGCATGAATTTCCAGGCGCCCGAGAGGGAGGCATCGTGAATGATGGATGGCCTGAGAAACGGGTTTCCAGTTTGCAACGTGAATCTGTTTCCATAGAGCGTGTTGCTTCCCAGCTGCCAGTATGAAGGGCGGACGGTCTTCACATTGTAGCTCAATTGCAGTTGCACGTTGCCCAATGCATTGGCGTAGGAGATGTTGGGGAACCAACGGTCATATTTCCTGCTCTGTTCCTCAATCTTTTCACCGTCGTTGAAATAGTCGAAATAGACATTTTCATATCGAACACCCGCGGTAAATTTACCGATGGGAGTTGCTCTGGCATATTCGGCAAAGACGCTGTTGTTGTGGTCGTGAATGGCGGTATTGGTAGATGGAATCAGATCCAGGTCTGTTCTGTAGTCATCAATTCTACGTGTACGGGTAAACTCGTTTCCTGCCGTTAACTGTCCACCCAGCAGGGGATAGGTTAAGACAAGTTTGGTTGCGAAGAGCCGGTTCTCGATATAGTTTGTCGATTTGATGTTGCGGTCGTCAAACTCCTGACTTGTCTCCGTGACAAGGGTCTCGGAAAACTGGCTCCCTTTGTAGAGATCGCTGTTGAAGTCTACTTTCAGCTCACCGAAACTGCCATTGTAATAGAGGTTCAACCGATGTTGGGGATCGTGTTGGGTGTGCTGCGTGCTTGCACTCTCCCAACTGTCGAAATAGGTATTGTTGGCAAACACATCGCTGATGGTGCTTATCATCTCACTGTTCTCCCCCGGATGGGAGGTCATCCTGTATTTCGCACCCAGATAATGTTTGGGATTGATCTCATAATTGATGCCGGCTGTGGCTGTCAATGGATTGCTGAGGCCCTCCACATACAGATCGTTCTCCTGTGTCCAGAGTGTATCCACAAAAGCGGTCTGTCTCATCCTGCTATCCTGGATGTAGGCATAACGTTCATATTTCACCGAGGCGAACAGATCCCATCCCCGAAATCGGTAGTTCAGGTTGAGCTGTTGTCTTAGATCCACGTTGTTCGTTTGCAGGTAAGTGGAGCGGAGATCGAAACTGAATCCGTCACCTGCCTTGCGTATGGTATGGATGCGGATGATCGCCTTTACGGATGCGTCGTATTTGGCTCCCGGGTTGTGTACGATCTCCACCTCCCGGATATCGGACGAGGCAATCATATCCAGTTCCGATGGATCCCGCATCTCGCGGTTGTTGATGTAAATTTTGGCTTTGCCTTTTCCGAAGATGGAGAAGTCGCCATCATCACCGGTGATTGCCGGCAACCGTTTCAGCAGGTCATTGGCAGTACCCGCCTTGCTCAAGACCGTATTTTGGACTGTTGCCACCACTGCATCATCGCGCAACCGTATCTGTGGTAAATTGCCGTTTACAACCAGTTCACCGAGCATGGTTGTATCGGACTGCAACGTGATTTGTTGTTCCGGTTTCGCCGGCATTGTTTGGGTTTCGTATCCGATAAAGGATATTCGCAGTAGTTTGTTGGCACTGTTGTCCATTGACAACGAGAAAACGCCCAGCTCATCGGTCGTTGTTCCGGACAGCAAGGCAGAGTCGGGTAGGGAGTAGATTGCCACATTGGCAAATTCAATCGGGTTGTTGTCGGCATCGGTTACTGTTCCTTTGATCTGTGCAGTGAGTGGCAAGATCAGACCACACATTAAAATTGAATAGAGAATTCTTCGCGTCATCATAATTTTTTATATTATTCGAGCATATGACACGAATATGCTTCATTTGGTTACAAAAAAATGATACAAAAACAAGGGCGATGCATCCCAGTAAGTCACACCTGATAATCAGACCTGATTGGAAGTGCCAATCTATGGCACATCATTCGATCTACTGTGTCAACTGCAACCGTCGCGTGAAAGAGCCGGTTGATATTTCCTTCCGGATTCTTTTCGGTTAAAGTAAAAACTGATCTTTTAAACCTTTACGGACTCTGTACTTGAATATCTGACAGTTGAATTGAGAGTGATAGTTCGCTATATGTCCCGTAAGAAATATTCAATGAATTTGTGTTGTATTCCGGATTGTCAGATGAAAGATTGAACCCGCCACAGTCAAAAGTGAGAGGAAGATTGTAGGGGACATTTGAATCCTGGTCCTGCCAATAGACCTTACCTTCCAGATGTTTCTCACTTATCGTCTGAATCGTTATGTGGAAATAGTCCAAAGTGAGCTGCTTCCCCTTTTCTAAATCAGCAATCGAGAGGGTTCTCGACGATGTGTGATCTTTTCCTGCTCCCGAAGGAAACGTTGTTGTCGCAGTGATCTTCAGGGCTACAATATGAAGGTTCTCCCGTTTTTCTAACAATTGTTGCACGATTTCCATCTCTGCGCCATATAGCAGCAGAAGCTGTCCTGCTTCAAACCAATCGATATCGTACGATAGCAACAAAGGGTTCAAGGTATCTCCATTGCCAAGCTCGTTTGGATTGGCTCCCCTTTCGAGTAGATCCCGGATCAGGTGAATGTCAGTATGGTCGCAAGTCATCATCGCTTGCATCAGCGGCGGAAAATCGTCCAGACCTTTATTGGGATCCGCACCGTATTTGAGTAATAATCTTGCTTTCAGAATCGCTTGTTTGGAAGGTGGATTTCTTTCTTTGCCGTTTTCCCCTTGTTTGGATCGGCATTGTTTTTCACCAGGAAGGTCAATAATTTTCTTGCATCTTTCAGATTTTCAAAAACCTTTTTGGTGGTGACTTAATAAAATGGGGTAGGTTGCCAATTCCGGAATGCTCCCACTGAGGTCTGTATGTTGAACGTATTCCCTTCTGCCACATAGCGCTCCATCAGGTCATACTCCTCAAAAGCGGCAAGGGCGGCAGCGATGTTCTCCATCTCTTGAATACCGACTATTTCTTTGATGGTTTTATTTGGATTATCTTTTATTCTTTTGATCAGAAAAAAGTATGGAACCAGGTTCTCATCGAATTGCTCTTCATTGTCTCCCGTATATTGAGAGAAGATTTCGCAGGCATCTATTGCTTCCAATGCAATTTTCTTCCTGTTCTCAATCAACTCCCTTACCCTGCCTCTTGATAAAAGGACTGCGTGATGCGCTTCTAGAACCGCTTTCTCGTACTCATTCATTTTTTATCATGATTTCCATCATTTACACCCATGCATCATATCTGCCATCGTCGTCGCACTCATCTTCCTCATCGTCACTCTCGTACATCTGCAGCATGGCCAGTTGATATTGTGCTTCCACATTCCCGCCGTCGGCCATCAGAGTATAATAATCCACTATTCTTTTCGCAAAAACAGGATCCTCTTTCATTTTCTTATGCACCATGTAGGAAATTGCTCTGTTTTCACCTGTCGGCAGGAATTTATCTGAAATTTCTTTTTCCAGGAATTCCTCAAAACTGCTGTATTCGTCCCATATCTCAAAACTGCAGATGTCCCTTGTTTCATATTTTTCAACGGTGGGATCATATGTGAAGATATCATCATCGACACGTCCAAAATAGAGCAGTGGATCGTTGAAATACTCCGCCTTCTGTTCTGAAAAAGATACCATGTCAATCAACTGAAAATTGGTTTGCGGATCGGTGACAACATCTGTTCCGTAAAGTTCTACGCCATTGAATGCAAATCCGTTGCAATGTGCCAGAAAATTGGCATAACCGATTGGTATGGAAGGAAGGTGGCTTTTTTTCAATTCATCGTTTGCCCACTTGATATCTTCTGCCGTGACGGGGCGGACGATCATGGCCCCATCCAACAGCATCATTCTACCATAAAAATTGTCCATCGTTTTTATTCTAAGAAGATGATTCTTACACTAGAGACTCCTGCTCTTAATTCTGTTTCAGAAAGAAAATCAAAGGTACCCCATTCTTGCACATCGACAACGGATTGATAAATTTCAGTGCCGTAGATGATGGTGGCATCAATGCGATAGCCTCCGCCGGTCGGTGTAACCGTGGCCGGTCGGACGGTCTCTTTCAGAAATTGCAGATCTTCCGGGAGCGGGTTATCACTAAACTCAACCTCACCCATATCTTCTACCAGTCGCAAACTGCCTTTATCAGTCCAAACGGAGTCAAGTACAAATTTAACATAAGGCACAACCGTCTTTTCGTTCAGGATTAGCTCCAATTTGTCGAGGTGATTGAAAATGGCATCCCGTGTTCCTTCCATCTTGATGATGTCGTTATTCTCCTCGTTCCACAAATAGTGCATCGTAACGGGCGGAATCGTCGAAAAGGTATGCGCCGATAACAACCGGTGCTTTCTGAAGAATGACAGCAGGGAAGATTGGAGGCATGTCTTTTTTTCAGTGAACAGGTTATAGGAGGATAGGGAATTGATCAAAGGAATCAGTTCCGCATACTTCGACGATGGAATATCAGAAAAGTCGTGTCGCATAGTGTGTTTGTTTATCGCTCCTTCTTCACCCTGACGATCCATAAAAATATCACGACCAGGATCAATGAGATCGAAAGGAAGATTTTGATCTCCAAACTGTCGGTTCTGAGATTGGAGATGTTGGCGTGGGGTGATGAATCCAAAAAGCTTACCACATCCACATAGGTGGAATAGATGGTGATTGCCGAGAGGAACATGAACAATATCTCGAGGGTGTTGGAATGCCCTTTTTGTGATTCCTGCGTTTTTTCTTCAATCAGTTTCTGGATGATCGTTTCACTTCGTTCACAGTTCAGGCGGTTCTCATCGTAAGGATTTTTGTCTTTGAATTTTCGCATGAAGAGATTTTGCCAATGTTCAATGGCTGTTTTGCGGAAATTGATGCAGTGCAAAATATAGTGCGTATTGATTGTCATCTTCCGTAGATCGCTTGATGTGAAATTGTTGAAAGCACTCTCGACTTTATCTTTTCTGAGAAACCTTTTTTTGTTGGTCTTCGATAGATCGCTGTCGTTCATCAGTTTGATGATCGCATAATTGAGATTTCCAATGGCGTCGTAAGTGTTTATCTCAGCGAGTAAAAGGTTATACGGTTCAATGATATCCTCGATTTCGGCAAGCCCTGTTGTGTGGCTGGTACAAATAATTGCCGATTGATCGATGCCGTGCACCTCGAACGACTCTATTTTTTCAGACGCATCACTGGTCCCGTAAAGGGTGCGAATCTCACCGACTAGTTCCCTGCTATCGCCCGAAAGCACCGTCAAGTCCTGATATGTGTACATGTCGCTTTCATCAACAGACAAGACATCTTTTATCTTGAGCGGAATGCCAAACCAGTCCTCGCTTATCTTCACATAATCCTGTTTTTGCAACTCTCGCAGCATGGGTTCTAGTTGTGGCGTCAATTGGTTCAATAGACGGGTAATTGTTACCTGACGATGGTTTACTTTTTCCAGTGCAGCACCAGTGTCAACCTCAAACACAAGGCGTATGTTCAGATATCCGTAGTCTGTGATCCGGAAAGTGCAATCATTTAACCTACAGCCATCGATGCCGTTCGTGTGAGGGTCCTCATGATGGTTCTCTACGAGAAAGTAGCGGCTGAACCTTTTGAGTGTTTCTTCATCCGGTTGCAGATCAATGCAGGGGTAGAGATTGTGTCCTTCGGCCTGCACTTCCGAATAGTTGCGCCATCGGGCTATGATCTTACCCTGAAAAGCTTCGGGTGTGGTGAAATCGACCGTTTGTTGCAGAATGGTTTGCCCTTTCACGTGAAGTGCATCGGTAAAATTGGAGAGCTTCTTTTCGTTTACCTTGGCGTGGTACATCCACATCCGTGTCAATACAAAATGAATCATTGTACTTGTTTGTTTAAGATCATATTATTGGATGACTATTCTCATTACTCCGTATAGGTGGAAGCTGAAGCATAGGAGCCTTTATATTTCCTGTCAAGCTCTTCCAGTTCCCTGCTTGTATTGTATTCCAGGTGTCCGCATCCTTTGCATTTGTAGGTATGAAGAAACTCATGCACCAGATAGAGCACATCGTACTTGTCGTTTTGATAGATGTCGGTGACCTGGGTCTCGGTTCGGTAATTAGTATTATGATACTCTTTTCTACCACTTTGATAGGTCGTTTCAATTACGTCATGTTTCCTGAAACTTTGTCTTGAGCCTCCAATTTTCTTGCGGTCTTCTACCTTACGCCACTCCTGATATTCTCTCGATTGCTCTTTTTTTACATGTTCGATACAATACAATCGTTTGCAATCGGGACATCTGTTCGGTGGAAAATCGGAGAAGAAATCCATCATTTCGTTGGTTGCCCAATGGGTGACAAATAACAGTATCGGAAGGAAATACCACCAGGAGAACGAATAGGCTAGTCCCAAAATAATCCATATATAGGTACAAAGGCCAATCATCATCAACAGCAATATTCTCATTGCTTTGTTACTCACAACGATCAAAGGGTAACGGAAACGCATCAACCCGAATAAAAAGGAGGGGAGGATGATGTTGGAGAGAAACAACCATGATAAAAATCCGGCAACAATAAAAATGCCAACAAGCCATAATGCCACTTTTAATAAGATGGGAACACTGGCATTATCGGCAACATGTTCTCTGCTGAAATAACTTCGGCTGATTAACCGGGAGAAAAGATCCACATCCAAAATTTTATCGGACAAAGGGAGGATGCGCAGGAAAAGTTTATTCCCTTTTTTACTGGGAGTGGTAGTGTAAGATATAGCGATGTCATTTTCGAAAACAATGGTAGGGATATGGAAAGAACCATCTTCCTTATCAAAGACAAAAAGTGGATAATCGGCTTCCATGCCCGATCCTTTCTTTCTCACAAACCAGGCCTTGCGATAGAGTTGTTCTGTCTCTGCAAATTTTTTACCGAGATACATTTTTTCAAACTTTTGCCTGCTAAGGAAATAGCACACTTTTTCATTTATGCCATAATCCAACAACCCCATTCCGGTTGCGCTCAGAAGGCCTTCGCTATCGGATACGGCTTTTTTGCCATCGCGGGTAACAATGTTATACTCGTCATAGTATTCGTTCGCTGCACTCACAATACGAACAGTATCACCGGCTTGCACACCGGCTATCTCATTTGATTCGACACATTTCGTATCAAATACGATGATATTTTCATCGATCGATTCTTGTCGGATGTACCCCCTTTGTCCATCGTTCGTTTCTGCCCAAAACACCATTGATTTACCGCCTGATGGCGTTCTCTGACCCAAAATGGTAATATCCTCTCCCGGTGAGATGGTCTTGATGAGAGCATCATCAGAAAGAACTATATTGCCATATAAAGTGGCCGATTTGCTGGCCTTGCGTTGAATATTGGTCGGTTCATTTTTAGTGCCAGACTTGTAAATAGCAATCCCCGTTACTATCAGTGAGCAGATAAAGAAGAGGATTGTACGGTCGTTGATGAGTTGTTTGATATTCATAATAGAAAGTTTTTCGAAGTGAATGTATTGGAGATGAATGTAATGATATTATCCAATTATTTTCAACAAGATCACGCTTACATTATCCCTTCCCCCCCCATTTTTTGCTGCTGTGATCAGGGCTTCAGCAGAAGGATTCTCATTCAGTATCCGCTCTGTTTCTTCGTCGGGTAGCATATCGGAAAGGCCATCGGAACAGATCAGATACATATCCTCTGTAAGCATCTGTCCACTCAGGTTTTTGATGTCGATAAAAGCCGATTCCCCTCCTCCCAACGAGTTGTAGATCATGTTTTTGTCTTGCGAAGAGTCGCCTGTGAGTTGCCGTATAGAATGGTCGGTGGTCAACTGTTTGAGGATGCCACCGCGAAAACGGTAAAGCCTGCTATCGCCGACATTCAATGCAAAAACCATCTCCCCTAAAAAAAGCAGTCCGCAAAAAGTGCTTCCCATGCCTTCACATCCGGGTAGTTCATTACTTTTTTTGAGGATAAGACGATGGGTCTCATCCACCCAGCGTTTCAGTGAGGATGCAATCTCGTCCTCATTCAGACCTTCCAGCAAGTGTAGGATGAAGTCGTCGAAGTTGTCCAGGGCAATTTTCGAAGCAAATTCTCCACCACCATGCCCACCCATACCGTCGGCGACAATGGCTGCGAACCGTGCGGTATCGGAGAGCTCGACGATCTGCTTCGAGCTCCTGTTGCGAAAAAAATCGCCACCGCAAAGGATCATGTCTTCGTTGTTGGCCCTGACGCAACCCACATCGCTGCTTATTTCAGTTTTTAGAAGCATGGTATCGTTATTTATACATCCATTTATTCGACAATGAATTTCAAATCATAAAATGCTATTGTGTCGCCTTTTTTAAAGCGAGAGGGAGATTGAGAGACCAGACGGACATCGTTTAGAAATGTGCCGTTGGTGGAGTCCAGATCAATAATTTCCCATTCTCCGGTCTCGTTTCTATGCAGTTGCGCATGTGTTCCGGAGACATAGCCCTGCGTGCCGAAAACATGGAGATAATTGCCTGTCCTGCGCCCGATGATTGCACCGTCAATCAGTTGCAAACGGGCGTTCAGTTGATTGTTGACCAGAAATTTTGGATCGACGATTTGTTGATCCGGTTCGATAGCGGTAGTTGTGGCCTCTTTTGCCACCATGAGTGGTTTGCCACATTCGGTGCAGATCTTGCCTTTTTTAAAGCCATGCCCATGTGAACAGATCCTCAATTCCTGGCCACATTGATCACAGAAAAAACTATCTGATTCGATTTCTTTGTTGCAATGGGGGCATCTAAGCAATTCCATATTCATTCTTTTAGATCTACAGGTGATGAATTAATCGGTGGTGGGGAAGTCTTCCACTCTCAATTCCTTGTATTCATTTTTGTCAAAATCTGGCTCATGCATCCGTTTCTCAAGCCGACTGCTTTGCTTTCTCTTCACGCGGTTGAAATAATTCCCCACTTCACGGGCATTGGCAAAGTTGCGGCTCCTGTTTTCAAATAGACTGTTAAAGTAGTCTTTCATCACCAAGTCCGCTTCGGGTGTGAGGTGAAGCTGGTCGTTGGAGGCTTTCATTTGGAAGATCCGGGCCAACTCTTCACCTGTATAATCCTCAAAATGGATTGTTTTTGTGAAACGGCTTTCCAAGCCGCTATTGGTGTTGATCCACTGTTGTATTTCACGTGGATACCCGGCGGCGATGAATACCATCTTTCCTTTGTAATCGAGCATCAGCGGCAACAGTGTGTTGGTAGCTTCCTGCCCGAAATCACCGCTGCCCTCGCTTTTGAGAGAATAGGCTTCGTCAATGAAAAATACGCCACCGATGGCACTCTTCACCTTTTCTTTTGTGTTTGGCGCTGTCTGACCTACATACCCCATCACCAGGTCTTCGCGCTTCACCTCCACCAATTTATTGGTTGGGAGCACGTCCAATGCATGGAATATGTCGGCCATGATACGGGCAACGGTTGTTTTACCCGTTCCCGGATTACCAACAAAAAGGTAGTGATCATCCACACCTTTGAATTTTTTACCCAGATCTTCCGCTTTTTTCCGTTCCACCCTGATATAATCGGCGATCTCTTTTATCTCCTGTTTCACGTTGTTGAGCCCGATCAGCTGATTGAGTTCGCGGAAAATATCCTCTTCATTGAGCACCTTGGGTGGATCGTAAGGTATATCTTCCGCCTCGAGAATATGGTATGCTTCATCGGGAAGCAATTCACCCTGATCATCCCTTGCCATGAGCCTGTTGGCCCTGCGGGTATCGGCTTGCTCAAGCAGTTTCACCATCTCACCCGCGTTCCCGAAGTTTTCACGCTTGGCGTCAACCATCTGTGCAACCAATTCCTTCAATGTGCTTATTGCCTCGTTAGTCAATATATCCCTGTTCTTCTTCGCGTTAAGCATGAATATTTCAACGAGCTGGTCGGGCGTGTAATCCTCTATGTGAAGTTTGGTGGTAAAGCGTCGTTCCAGTCCGGGATTCGCATTGCGGATAAACTGTTCCATCTCGTTGCGATAGCCCGCAACAATCACCACAAATTTCCCCGCATCCTCGCTCATGCGTGTCATAAGCGTTTCTACGGCCTCCTTACGTGTGCCGTCGCAATATCCCTGTCTGTCGGCCAGGCCATACGCTTCGTCAATCAACAAAACGCCACCCATCGCTTCATCGCAGGCCTTGTTGGTCTTTGTGCCCGTTTCATTGACGATGGAACTCTGCAGATCTTCCGGTTTCTTCACTACCACTTTGGATGAGGGAAGCAACCCGATGGCTTTGAAAATCTCTCCGAGTTTATTGGCGATGGTGGTCTTGCCAGTTCCGGGGTTGCCGGTGAGTACGATATGCAGGTTGGTCAGTTTGGCATCACCCAGCCCCTTTTCCATTTTCCGCCGGTTAAATTCCAGTTTGTTGGCCAAATCGCGTATCTTCTCCTTAACGCTCTCCATACCGATGAATTCGTCGAGCTCGGCCAGGATGGCGTTGAGATCTTTCTCTTTCATGTTTTCTTCCCCTTCGATGTCGGCACGGGTAAGCAGAGAAAGCATTTCCCTTGTCACGCCGCTCGTGTTACGAAGTTGTTGCAACCGCAAACTGCGGTTGCCAATGGCCTTCTTAAGGATATTCAATACCTCGCGGGCATTGCCGAAGTTTTGCTTGTCGCGGGCAATATAGATCCTTCGGAAATGGTTTTGTAGATGCTTGTCGGCCTCTTCAGAAAGGGTCAGTCCCTCTTTTTTTGTCATTCGACGGAATATCTCACTCAGTTCCTCCGGTTTATAGTCGCGGAAATTGACTGTTTCGTTGAACCGGGATTCCAAGCCTGAATTGGTAGCCAGAAAATCAGCCATTTCCCTTGTGTATCCTGCCGCAATGCAGACAAACTTTCCCCGTTTGTCTTCCATCAGTTTCAGCAGCGTATTGATCGCATCCTTTCCGAAATCATTTCCCGCCAGATCATACGCCTCGTCAATGAACAAAACGCCTCCCATCGCCCGGTCTACCGCGTCGGCGGTGGCCTGTGCAGTTTGTCCGATATATCCGGCTATCAGGTCTTTGGCCGCTACCTCTACCAGATGGCCGCCTGGCAGCACTTCTATGGAAGCTAAAATGTCGGCAAAGATGCGTGCGATGGTGGTTTTGCCGGTTCCCGGATTACCCAGAAAAAGGAAATGGTCTGTAATTTCCCGTTTGGCGTTGCCACCTTTCAGTTCCTGTTCATCCTTTATTTTGTTGATAATTTTCTGTACGGTAGTTTTGATCTCCTCAATGCCTACAAACTGATCGAGTTCAGCCATGACTTCATCGTAACTCCTTTCCTTGAACTCCTTGCCGTTGATGTCGCTTGTTTCAAAAGTGATTGCGTTAAAGTCGCGTTGTATGGCCTTTTGCCATATTTGTTCCGCTTTTTTTACAGCAAAATGGCCGTTATTACCATACAGGAAATCTTCCTGCTGATTCCGGAAAGCGTACTTGAAGACCCGTTCGAGTTTGGCACAGGCATCATCGCCGGGATCTAACTTATAGGTGTTTCTCAGTGTGGCGGTGCAGATGTCACAAAGTTCCGAGGCACTGTAATTGGCAAGTTCAAAATGATACTCGAACCGGCTTGCTATGTCGGCGTTTGCACGCATGAAAGCGTTTAAACCGGTTAACCCCGAAAGGATGACAATGGGGTCGTTGTTCCATTCGCCGTTCATGCATTTGAAGAGCTTGTCGAGTTTGTTGATCTCATCCGATGCTCTTTGCGGGACAAGTTTTTGCGCATTCTCAATGACCAGTAGGCCTCCTCTGGCTTTGTTGATATTTTCATCCCATTTATCATCCTTCGAGAAATTTTCATAATCAACCGCATCGATAATTTCCGCTTTTGGATTGTTGATGATTCCTGTAGAATAAAGCAACGATTGGATGACACCGATCAGTCTGCTCTTTCCCGTGCCGGTATTGCCGGTAATGACCATATTCATGCCTGGACGGATCTTAACGCCTGTTTTTCTTGCTCTTATCGCCAACATCTCGCAGATTTTCACCAGATCGCTCAATCTCAGTTTTACCTGCTCCATTCCCACTAAATCCTGCAGGGGGGCGTTTGATTTTGTAATGACCTTTTCTCCGCAATATTTACAGAAAACAGCTTGATCACGATTGGTTTTATTGCACTTCGGACAATCCATGGTTCAGTCTATTTGACAAACATAAAATCCACCTGTTTTTTGGTGGTGTAGTTTTGGTATGTTCCCGAAAACTTTGTGAAATCATCATTGAATGCACCGTTGTATTCGCCATCGAGATACCCATTGGTGGAGTTTACATCGTCGAAATGAAAAGTCTTCTCCATCCAATTGATGGAGCCTTTCAAGCTTTCAGTGATCATCTCCCGGTAGTGAACGCTGATGGAGGCTTCCGCCATCTCTTTACTCACATTGGTAATGTTAAATGTCGCTTCACGCTGGTCGAATGTTCCTGTCCATTCACCCTGTAATAGGGTGTATCTTTGTTTTGCGGATCTATCGGCAACTGTAATGCCCGGAATGGTAAATGAGCCAAAGGCGATCACACCCAGCAGGATAATTGACACCCAGGGGAAGATTAGTTTCCGGTAGAATGCTTTGGTGTTTTGACCGATATCGGTTGTCAGATTGTCAATTCGGTCACCGATTGATGATTTAAAATATGCTCCATCCTCGGCATTGAACGCAAAATTCAGGGGTTCTACAACACGTTCCTCAATTGATGGGTTGAAAAGGATTGTGTTTGCACGTTTCCGGACAGGTGATTTAACAAGACGAATCACCAATAGAACCAACATGGTTAACAGCAATGCAGAAACAATGTAAACCAGATAAGGAGCAATAAAAAGTAAGGCGAAATAGGTGAGAGCTGCAAAAAATGCTCCTATCAAAAGGGTACCCAAACAACCCAGATCGTTGCTTATATCGTATATTGTATATACTGTGGCACTGATACCCGCTATGATAGCGACAACGTATATCCAGGTGGAATGAAAATCCCTGTCAGTAGGAATATCGATGTGCTGGAGGCCATAAATGACAACTGCTGTTGCGATGAATGTAAGGATACTTACAATGACTTTTGAGAAAAGGTTGAACCTGTATTTTCGATTTAAGCCGTTCACGCTCTCTTTGAGGTGGTTTGTTGCGATGCGGTAGTTCACTACATCTTTATGGTTCTTATCTAATTTTTCCAACAGAGTCATGTAATCGCGGGTAGCCTCTTCATAGGCAAACTGGGGTGAAAGGTCGCGGTGCGGATCTTCCTGGAAGAAAATCGTCAGCCACGACTCAAGGTAACCTTTATCCAGTTCTTCCTTGATTTCCCTTCTCGGTATCTGTTCCAATTCGTCGAGCGTGAATACATACTTGTCACTTTTCGGGAAATGGTAGAAAGGATCATAACCAAGTCCCTTTATTGCCTTGTATATGGCTATATCCCAGTTATAAGGACCGGCTTTGTTCTCGTTCTCCTTTGAGTTGACATCGGCGCAATATTTGATCCAGTCAATTTTATCGTCGTATGCACCCCCTTTCGATTTGAAGTAATGAAATAGCGCTGTATCGTCAATATCCAGCATCATTTTGAGTTGCCCGCATGCATAGGAGTCTTCATCTTCATCCCGGATAAAATCATCTAAGTGCAGATTCATGTATTCGCCTATTTCGGCCGGAGTAAAAAAATAGTTACCGGCATGCTCGTCGAGCACAAAATTATAGGATACCTTTGGGTTAAGATTATAGAGCACGCTCCATATATTCCCGTCATCTCCCTTGGTCGAGCGTATTTTTCCTTCCAGTGCCTTGTCGCGCGTACCGATCCATGAAAGAAAGCTTTCCGTGCATAAATCATCCTCTGATTGATCGCCGATGGTGAAATCCGGATCGGTAAGGTTTCGATAAATGAGTTGAAGGATGTCGACGATGGTGTGGCATTCCACTCTCTCGTCACTTTCAGTGGAAATAATCCAGGGCAAAGAGGGATCGAGCGCATAGATCAGCCGGAGCAATGCATCGCGGTTCTCTTTCTCTTTTTTAAACAACGGGATCAGATTGTTCACTTCCCCGCGTCCCGTGGCGTTGAGATAGATGAAGAGCTTGTCGTGCTTGTCAGCCAGGGCCTGACTGTAATAGTTGAAATTCTCCTTGAGTGTGGCTGCGATCTCTTCGTTTTCTTCCATGGCCCGGTTGTTGATATCGACATATTTCAGGTTCGGGTCGAGAAAGTAGCAGGCAGCCCAGAAACCGGCTTCCTTGTTTTTTGGAAATTGCGTGTCGGTAATCTCCTCCAGCGGGTTGGAAAGTTCGTTGAAGTTGATCTCTTTGAGCCATGCCGCGATTTGTCCTCTATACAGGTAGGTGGTGGCCAGATGGGGATCTTCCAGCATAAACCCCACCAATTCCTCACGCGATTTTGCAATCTGTTTTCTGGTGGCATTGTACACAATATTTAACTGAATATCCTCTTCGTTGTAAATATCTTCGCCTTTTGCCCATTTGACGACCTCGGCATAACCTGCCCGTTTCTCGGGAGCTGCAATGGTCAACGCCTTGGCCAATTGCAGCAGGCGCGGAGGCATGTCGTGCGGGTAGGGGAGCTTGTTGTTCTGTTTCAATTGCCATAAAACACGCTCACCGGGCGCCCGGTATCTTTCTTCCCCTCCTTCCCAAAGCACAAACAACATCATCCCCAGCGAATAGAAGTCCATCCCTTTGGTAATGGTGATTCCGTCGATGGTCACATAATATTCGGGGGCGGCGTAGATTTTGGTGCGCATCTGGATCTGCACACTGGCTTCCCCGTTTTTACTGCACCTGATAGCGATACCGAAATCGGCCAGCGATAGATCCTCTACCTTGTTGCCCTCTTTCATGAAAAAGAAATTGGCCGGTTTTACATCACGATGGATAACCTGCTTTGAATGAAGGAAATCAAGACAAGCGGCGCACTTGATCGCGATCTCGCTCAACAACCGCTCGCCATCTGAATTGTGGGTGATGGTGATCTGGTCGAGCGAACCTCCCCTGCAGTATGCCATTAACTCGTAAAAGTGCGGATGTCCGGTCTTGGGATCTGTCCAAAACCCATGGTGAAACGTATCCACAAGAAAAGTCAGGGCGGGATTACCTGAATTTTGACGGACAATCTCTATGATATCCTTGTCCGGTTCAATACCCGCATGGTAGAGTTTGAGGGCAAAAAGGTTCTCACCCTCTTTCACAAGGTACACATCGGCTTCGCCCGTATTTTCGGAAAGGGGTCTTACAACTTCAAAATTGACGTTGTTCAGCAAAAAACCGGTCCGCTCGGTTTGTTGTGCTACCTGGTGGACGATTTTGTTGATCTCTTCCTGCTTGTTGGTGCGCAAGGAGATGCCTGCATCACCCCGCATGGTTTTTTCCGCCGTTATCGCGGCTCGTGTGGTTTTATCCACACCTGTTTCTCCTTGTTTGGTTCTATCTGTCGCCCTTGTTGTTTTCTCCACACCGCTTCCACCCGCTCTCATCGTTTTTTCAACGCTTGTTTTGGGACGGATGGTCTTATCAGCCGCATTGTCAGCCGGTCTGATTGTTTTCTCGATCTTAGCCATCACTGACGAACCTTAAATTTTACTTCTTTTATACTCTACCTGCAACGACAGGCTTGGAACGCTTCACGGGGTATCAGATTCAAATCTATTGCCTTATCCAAATGGGGGTATCCTGCTCCCGGAAAATCCAGGTACCGCCCTGGAACGGTTCGGCACAATCGTTGGGTTTCTCGTGTACACAGCCATAGGCATTGCATTTCCAGCCGACCTTCACTTTCGTTTTTGTAATTACTTCTATTTTTACAGCGGTATAATAGTCGCGTTGCATTTGCGGCGTCATCCCCGGGTCAGGGATCAGTGCGTCGAGGGTTGTTTTCATCTCCTGCAACTTCGCATTGTATTGCGCCAACGCCTCTTCTTTTCCTGATATGTTGAGCGAGAATGTTTTTCGTGGTCTTGGTCCCGCCACCGGTGACTCAGGGGCTTCCGTTCGTTCACTGTTTGCTTCTCCCCGAAAGAGTGCCAGTAACTCCTTGTATTGGTTTACCAATGCACTGTTTTCCTCCGACAGTGTTGCCGCCTCTTCCGATACCGTCTCTTCCCCACTTAGGGAGAGAAGAAAGTCTTCGAGTACGGCAAGTTCTTCGGCAATGGCGAGCGCTTTCTTCAGTTCGGGTTTCTGCTTTACCTGTTGAAGGACCTCCTGAGCCAGCGCATTGAGCGGGTGATTGCATTTGCGGCAGAAATTGCGGAAATTGAGTGTTTGACACACCGGACAGGTGATGCCTCTTTTGGGGTTGCCGCATTCGAGGCAAAAAGCGTCATGCTGGTTTGTTTCGGCACCACAGAACGAACAGCGTTCAGCGTGCAGGTTCTGTCCGCAGTGGGGACATATTTCCCATTTTGCTTCTGTAGACGCACCGCAACGTATACAAGCGTTTGTTTTCAGCTCCATACCACATTCCGAACAGAATTTATCGGCAAGGGTATGCGCTACCCCGCAGTTCGGACATTGATAGCTAGTTTCCTTGATTTGATGGACTTGTTGTTTACACTCCAGCTTTTGTTGCTGTTTAGCCTGGTGTTGATTAACAGTCATTTTTTTGGTATTTGCTTATCTGCAAAAGTAGCAATGAAAAGGGAATGTATCTTTGTCAATACGACAAAAAAACATGTCAATACGACAAAAGCAGTGATTTGTAACCGCCATTGCCGTTTTTTATGCGGTATTAAGATACTACCGGTGACGTCTTCTATATTCTGAAGGGCTGCACTGTTTTATTTTGAAGAAGGAGCGGTTGAAAGTGGAGTGAGAATTAAAACCACATTCTTCGACTATCTGTTCGATTGTCTGGTTTCTTTCGTTGAGAAGTAGTTCACAAGCCATTTCCACGCGGAAAGCATTCACATAATCATAAAATGTGGTATGCAAGTGTTTATTCAAATAGTTGGAAAGGTAGGTTCTGTTTGTGTTGATTGCCGATGCCACGTCAGTTATATGTAATTTCGGATTAAGATAAAGTTTGTCTTTTTCTATTGCCTGTTTCAATGTCTCGGCAAACTGATAGGGGCAATCGCTTTCCTTGATATCTCCGCTTTCTGTTTTTTTTCGGTATGGGTAGAGAATTTTGGGGATCTCGATGACGGCGTGTTGCAACGAGTATAAATAGATGAAACTCCATACCGCAATGGTTATCAGGTAGTAGATAGTGTCTCCCCACCAGTTTTCATATTGCAGGATAAAGAACCACAAGACCAGGTACAAAAACAGAATCACAACGATAGTCCGAACCCAGGAAACGCTCAATTCTTCGGTATATGAAAAATTTTTCTTCAAATGGTTGTCATATCTTGCCGATGCCATAAATACCACCCACAGGGCAATGGTTGCGAGTAGCAGGCTGTAAACGGTGATCCAATGAAACAATCTGTCCGAAGGAATAAAAACCAACAAGAGTGACATGATCACCGACGGAGCAACAAGAGCAAAAGTACGGCGTGCTGTGATCCATCCAGGGGAGATTAGTTCAAACAGAAATAGAAGGGTGAATGGAACAATCCACGTATCAATGCTAAGGAATATTCGCGTGAGATCATCAGAATACCATGCGCCTTCGATCAGATAGACCATATCTTTTATCTCAATAAACGCAAAGAGGACCATCTCATAAAATAAAAAACGGAGCAGCCGGCTCTTATTTTGCTGCCAAAACAGATGGATGCCAACAGAAATAAAGAACATGGATGCCATCCCATGTGTGAAATGGGCGATATTCTCAGATAAGGATTCCATGATAATCTTTTATCAAAGATATTGTATTTTCATTCATATCCTGATTCAAATCTATTCTCTGTCCCAGTGATATACGAATAACTGTCATTAAGATACTAAACAAGCCGTCCCATGATATGGTAACGCTCATTTCAAACGCTAATATTATTGCAGTGACAGTTTGTCATCATGTGGTTCAGTCCGCCGAAATTGGCAGGGAATATCATGAATCAAATCAGACCGGATATGAGGCGATGTTAGAAGCGCATAAAGAAATCCCAAGTCTCTTTGGCAATCCAATTCACATCCGATCCGGGATCCTTCACATTTTCGGTATGACCTCCCACGAATGACCCGAACAGTACCGGATATTCTTCAGGAAGACCTTCAAACTCGGTTGTGACGTGGGTAGGTGTGGTGGCTACCGGCACTTCCGGCAATTGTGTCAATCCGTTGTTTTCGAGGTGTGTCAACACACAATACTTGCCACCCTGTTTCAGTTCATCCGAGTTGACAAACTTGCAGAGACCATCTTCCGTACCTGTGGTGCTATAGAAGGCAAGTGGTTCCTTCTTGTTCTCAGGAAGATAGATGTTCCAGTTGGCCGGGGCATAACAGGCCACAGCGCGCAGATCCTTCTGAAAATTCAACGACAGGGAATAGGTAATCATTGCACCGAAGCTGAAACCGCAGCAGAAAATGCGCGAAGTGTCGATACTCAGTTTATCCTTGAAGAGTTCGAGCATATCGGCAAAGAAAACATGGTCCTTGTCGTCACGTCCACGCCAGGGTGAACTGTCGGTATATCCTTGGGGTGCTACAAAGATGACGGGTACGCCATCTCTTTCGGCATACGTCTTCAAACCATAAAAGTTCTGATCAACCATTGTCTGCATGCTCCCCCCCATCATATGCATCGCAAAGATCAACCGGTAGGTTTTATTCTTGTCGTAGTCTTTGGGAATATCAATGGTATACTGCCGGGTAAGGCCTGCACTTTCAATGGTATAGGTTCCACTCCTGAAATCTCCCAGCTCTTTTCCCTGGCCGGCACTGGGTGTGGGCGCATTTTTTAACTTACGGGCATCATCGACCGATTGTGCATTGAGCGCAAAAAAAGAAGCAAGAAGGATAATAAGGGCAACTGTTTTTTTCATAGTTCATTGCATGTTAAAGTATAGACTGTTTCTGACAAGTATCTTCCCGGAAGAGCCGGCTTCCACTCCATCAGCAGGAGCCAAAGATACAAAATTTCTCACTGTGTCGCCAAAATTTGGAATATGGAACCCTCAGCTAACTGTAAAGTTCGAACCCCAATGGCTCTAACTGGCTATCAGAGGTGAGAAGATACGCTTGAACCGACCACTTTCCTTTACATCATTCAACAACTCTTTTACATTGCCAGCCGAGGTTCTGCAAACAGTAGTTAGTCGTTACCAGGGTAAGGGATCTCACCATAACAATCATCAACTTTTTTTTCAAACAAAAAATAAGCCGTCCCATGATACATGAGGCGGCTACATCAATTGGCAATCCAACCAAGGCGCTAGCTTGTGATCAACTCTTCTTCTCGGGAACCGATGAGAGAGGACTGTATTCCGCCAGCTCATCTGGCAGGGTAAGCTCATCCCTTAGTGTGACATGCTGTTCCGGCAGTGCGCGGAACGTGGTTGGTTTGTATCCGTTGTAGGATACCTTCATCAGTTTGTTCACGCTGTAATAGGCGGGAAATTCGAACTCACCCCGTTCATTGGCAGTGGTACCGGCAATCAGTACAGAGTCGGGCAGGGAGTAGATCGCTACTTTGGCATACTTAACGGGATTGTTACCGGCGTCGGTCACAGTACCTTTGATCTGAGCACTCATGGGTATTGTCAACCCACACAAGATAATTGAATAAAGAATTTTTTTCATCACCATGATTTTTTAAATTGTACATTGATAAGACGTACTTACTCAATCATTGGTGACATAAAAAATGAATTATTCTACCCTGTTTAACAATTATTCAGAGATTCCGGCTAGTGATCACTTTTGTGGTTATATTTTTTCAATCTCCGCATCAATAAAAGCGATCCGCTCTTCCATCCAGGCAATCATCTGTTGAATCAGCTCCTTGTAGCTTCTGTCTTTTGTGATGGGAGTGGCTTCAGCTATTTTGAAGTTCTCCGCCTGCGATTTGTCGAGCTTATCACCCATCACCTCAATATAGTCAGTGATGCCATCCAGTTGCGGTTTTATTTCTCTCCACCGCTCTTTATATTGGGTGCGGAACCCCGGTACTTCCATAAACCTTGTAAAGAACCTGGCACCGGGTCTTGTATCACTGTTCCCCGGATAAAAGATCGCATTCGTTTTGATAAAATAGGCATTGTATTCGTTGTAACCGAAAGCCCAGTCAAAGTCCCACAACGGTCCCCATTTGATTTTTCCGTCTGCCTCCTTATAGCAGTAGGTGCTTTTGGGCCATCCCAGCTCCTGGTTGCGCACCACCTCATTGACCAGCATGAAGTTAATGAGAGACTGGACATCGGTATGTTCCTCGAACGAGTTGTTCGGGAAATCAGCTTCAAACAATGCATCTTCCAGTCCCTGCATGGCCTCCCGGATATATTCCATCTCCAATTCGCTGTTCAGTTCCGGTTCGGCAACCATGACAGGCAGGTTGAGATGATTGGTCAGGAACTTGTAATCTTCATCGAAATAACTGTCCATCTCCACCATGAAACCTCCGTCTGTGTCAATATCGACTCTTCCTTCGCCTACCTCCTTCTGTTCAGTCAGCTGGTAATTGCCCCTGTAGGTTCCGTTAAGGAACAGCTCAACATGAATAGACGATTGATTGAATTCCAATCCGAACACACGTCCCAGTTGAAATGCCACATCATTCATCAGCAGTGTGGGATCCTGATAATTGGCGAGCAGGATCCATTTTTTTGCTTTGGGCAGGCCAAACAGCGATGTCTTGACAGGGAAGTCAATACGGTAGGGTTTCTTCGGCATATTCCATGTTGTGTTACCCCGTCCACGTATGGTCATCGAGGTCTCTTCCACGTCATAACTGTTCTCGCCGGGAACGGTAAGCTGAAATTGTGAAGGGAGTTTCAATTTCTTCTCCACCACCTCTGCGCCACCATCAATGTCAATTCGGATGACAGGAAGGCCGGTGAACATGGGGCCGCTTGTGATCAGATCATACTCCGCCGTAACTCCCTCGACTGTTTTCACAACCAACGTCTGATCCTCGAGGAGTGAGGTTGTGGTGACACCACTGATCAGTTCTTTCTCCCCGATGAATAGCCTTGCCGGTGTTTCAAAACGGGCAACCAGTTTTTTTACATTGGCGATCCAGCGGGAGCTGGAGAGTGTGATTGTTTTTGTTTCATGGTCGATGACACCCACGAGGTCTTCTTCCAGTCCGTTGATTTCGGCCGGGATGGAAAAAGAGTTAATAAATTTATAGCTTGCTTTCTGTGTGACACTGATGGTTCGGGGTGTGGCTACTCCCTCGGCAGTGACAGTTATCGTGGTGCTTCTCTCTTTACCCAAAGAGCTGTTTACTGTTACTGATATTCTGAGAATGTTGCCAAACAATTTCGCACTGATCCAGCTTTGATCTTCCTGTGGGATATCAACATGGACAAGCGATGAGTTGGTTTGTATGTCAACCGAGGTCTCCTGAGCGTCAGGGGATTCGAAGAGAATGCTGGTCCTGTCAAGTGTGAGATTCAGTTCCTCTATCTCCTCGATCTTATTGTTGCATGTAACGAAGAAAAGTGCAACAATGGGAAACAATATATACAATCGCATCCCTTTGCTCAATGTCTGGATTTTTTTACTTTCTGTTTTCATTTGTAAGGTTATATAATCATTGTTGTATTGTTACTTCAGTAGCCGCTCTCTGATCTCTGCTCTATAATTTTTTGAAACAGGCAGTTTGTAGTTGTCAATCCCCAGTAAATTCCCCTCCAACGAGGTGACCTTGTCTACATTCACCACGAACGACTTGTGAATCTGCACAAACTTGTCACGGGGCAAGTTGTTGAGAAATGAGCTCAGTGAAGAGTGTGTGACAAGTTTTTTTCTCACCGTCTGTATGGCGATATAATTATCCAGTGCTTCAACAAAGAGAATATCGGCAAAATCCACCTTTTCATACTTCAGCGTTGTTTTCACGAAGATGGATGTAGGTTGTGACTCATCCGGTTTTTCCTTCACATACCAATCGTACACTTTGTTGACAGCTTTCATGAAACGCTCGAAAGAAACAGGTTTCAGTAGGTAATCCACCACATCCAACTCATAACCTTTCAGTGCATACTGTTCATAAGCACTTACAATGATCACCTTTGGCGGGTTGGTCAACCCGGAAAGCAATTCTAACCCGGAGAGGTAAGGCATCTCAATATCGAGAAAAATCAAATCTGCCGGTTGTTCTTTTAGCACGTTGCCCAGCTGAATGCCATCTTCGCAAACGGCAACAAGCTCCAGGAAATCGATTTTTTCAATATAACCCTGTAACCCTTTACGTGCCATCGGTTCGTCGTCGGTTATGATGCATCTTATTTTCACCATTCGATTATTAAATTAGCGATGAATGAATCACTTGTTTTGCTTGTTTCAAAGGAATGCATACCGGGGTAAAGCAAATTCAGTCTTCGACGTAAGTTTTCGAGACCAATACCCTGATCTTTGTTTTTGATCACCTGTGGAATCTGGGGAATGGCATTCTCTACCGTGAAATACATTTTTCCATCATGCAAACGGGCTTCTAAATTCATTATGTATCGGCCTCCCACGTATTTGTAGGCATTTTCAACCAGAGGGAACAGTAACAGCGGATGAATTTGCTGGTTGTGTAAATCGGGGTCGAAGTGGACAGTGAGACGAAACGAATCGGGCATTCTCACTTTTTGGAATTCAATATAATTGCGAATAAAGTCGAGTTCCTGTTCAATCTTTACCGTTTGGTTGATATCATACAGCTGGTAGCGTAACAGTTCGGCGAGCTGCTCAATAGATTTTCGTGGCGCTTCGTTTTTCTCATCGATCTGGAAATAGATCGCATTGAGAGCATTGAATAAAAAATGTGGATGAAACTGCACTTTCAGGAATTTCAGTTCTGTTTCCATCTGTGTGTTTTCGATTTGTTGTGTCAATGTCTTTTGATTGACATACGCCTGGAGCAAATCACCCCCTCTGAATATTGAATAATATATTACTATTAGCAAAATAGAAACAATCTCAGCAATTACCAGATCTTCTAAATATACTGGTTCACCAGTTAACAAATGCACAAAATAGATACTGGGGATTGCAATGACCATTCCTGAGAGGGTAATGAACAAATACTCAGAGATGAGTTTCTTCAATGTGAGCTGCGCTTCTTTTGCTTTCTGACGCTTAATATATTGAAGCAGAGATAATTGAATAACATAGAATATGATGATGACAGATAGTATCTCAATCAGATTCAAATATAATGAACGTTCCCAGAACTTGAAATTTTTTGGCACATCATTCACCAAACGTATGATCGACATAACCAAAACGCCAAAAATTATCGGAGAGGTCCAGAACCATACATTTCTTTTATTCATAACTCTTTGATTTACTCTCTACAAAGATATTCGTTTTGTATCAAACTCTTTTTTATTGTTGCTCTTTTTTGTCTCCGATCCCTTTTTGAACCGATAAGTGAAGGATATCCCCAACATTGTGTGATCGTTATACTCGTCGGTAGTTGCCTGTCCGCCGTTAATGATTCCTTTCACACGGGTTCGGTTGGAATGAAACCAGTCATTGGAAAAGAGGCTTAGGGTAGCATTTCCGCTGAAAATGTTTTTTTGGATTCCTCCCGAGATCTGGAAAATGGGTAAGACATCGATTTGTCCGAATGCCATCCGGCTGTTGTAGAATCCACTCACCTCACCCGACCATCCCCAGGGTAATCGTATGCGATTTTGAATTCCAATCTGAAAGGTCAGATCTTTGTTTTCCATCTCAACATCGTGTTCTTTCCATTTGTAATGGTTTTGCACCAGCTCGGTGTGAATGCTCGTCTGAAACCAATCTGCAAAAGATATCCTTCCGGCATCACCCTCTATCCCGTAGGAGCGGTAGGAGGACATGTTGGTGGGCATCACGATTACCCGTTTTGTACCCGGCTGGATGGAATATGATTTGATGATTGCTTGTTGGGTACGGGTATAAAAAAGAGCTATTTTGTAAGCTTTACGAATGGTGTAGGAGAGGTTTAGACGATCGGTAAACTGAGGCTTCAGGTCGATATTGCCCTGTTCATACGTATAGCTGTCGAACACATATACAAATGGGTTTAAATCACGATAATTGGGTCGGTCGATTCGTCTGTCGTAGGTCAGGTTGAGCGCATGATAGTCGCCTGTTTGCCAGCTAAGCAATAAATTGGGAAACAGGTGAGTGTATGATTGACTCACCACCTCTGTTTTGATATTTGTGTTTTCAACCCGTACGCCAATCTCAGCAGTGACTACGTCGCTTTTAATGTTGCTGCTGATGTAAAAGGCATTGATATTTTCCTTGTAGAAGAATGTTGTGCTTAGCTTCGGATCATTGATCCACTCTGCCTCCTCTTTTTTCCTGTAATCGGATCGATTGTGGATATCCACAATATCGCTTTTTATCCCTGCATCCAGACGCCATTTGTCGTGAAAGGGGTAAGCCATATCCACACGACCCGAAACCATTTTTATGGTGCCCTTTTTCAGTGACTGCGAGCCCGATTCGGAAGAAGCACCTAAAGGCTTTGAGACCTTATCGTTGTGAAACTGTGTTTCGTTGATTGAATAATGCAGCCCATTGGTTGAGGCGGAGATCTCTTTTCCGAGGGAATCAATTTTATGCTGGAAATAGATAGTTGAGGTGAAGTTCTCTCTTCCCTGTTCGTTATCCGTTCGAGAACGGATGGTAGAATCATTTGATGATGTCAGTGTGTAGAAAAGAGAGTTCAGCGTGCCATTCTCATTTTTTTTTGCGATGTCTCCTCTGACATTCATCCCCACGGTTGTTTTCGGATTGACTGTAAAGTCGATCCCAAAGTTGAAATAGTGCGACCGGTTGTCTTGTTTACGATAAGAATCCTGGTCGAAATATATTTCGGGATCAGTTGCAATTTTCGGGAATCTGCGCGTAATGGTCAGATCCACATAATCTTTGCCCTTGTAATATCCGTACATCCCGTTGAGGTTCAACCTGTTTCTGTGATAGCCCAACACCAGATTGTGGTTGCTTCGTCCCAGTTTACCTTGCTCGTAGTTGGTGTTGACATTGAGGTGATATCCTTCGGCATGAACCTTTTGGGTATAAATATCGATGATCCCTGCATTGCCAGCCGCATCATATTTCGCAGAGGGATGGTGGATCAGTTCAATCTTGTTGAGTGAAGATGCCGGCATTGACATCAGGTAATTGACCAGATCAGTTCCACTCAGGTAAGCATCTTTGCCATCGACCAGGATCTTAACACCCGACTTCCCGTTCAGGTACAATGTGCCATCGCTGTTTAGAATGATCCCCGGTATATTCTTCAATACCGAATAGGCATTTCCTGAAGAGGTTGTCGGTGACATGGAAGGGAAGATTGTTGTTTTTTCTGCTGTGATCAGTAGGGTTGGTTTTTGCGCTTCCACAACGATCTCGTTGATTTGCGTTGCATCGGGCTGAAGGGTAATCATCATATCCTTTTCTGGAGCGATCTCCAGAGGTACGTAGCCAATATAGGAACAGATCAGTGATTTCGTGTCGGCAGGGATCTCTAATTGAAACGCACCATTCAGGTCAGTTGAAGTGCCAGTTGAGGTGCCTGATATATAAATATTCGCTCCAATCAGGGGTGTTCCTGTTTCGTCGAAGAGCTGCCCATGAATCGTCATTGAATTTTGTCCCC
>Ga0265294_10000505_pt1 | contig 51599 bp, 47 predicted proteins | sample MunlanPumphouse3_FD_192504 | JGI IMG/M metagenome (GOLD analysis project Ga0265294, IMG submission 192504) | Groundwater microbial communities from a municipal landfill in Southern Ontario, Canada - Pumphouse #3 | ecosystem: Environmental > Aquatic > Deep subsurface > Groundwater | place...
GATTTAGATTGGTGCGAGATCCCTTAACTGGGATTGCGGACGACCCGTCCGTATTCACTCACCTCCGAAGGAGAAGAGTCCTTAACTTGCAAAAAGCAAGGCCTATCTATCCCTATGATAGGGATAGGTTTAATACGGACGGGTCGTCCGCAATCCCAGTGTCTTTCTCTTCCCGCAGGAAGAGAAAACTGTAGAGACACAACATCTTGTTTTTCAATGATTTAAAGACCACAGACCAGCCCCTAAATCCCCTAAGGGAACTTTTAGAAAGAGAGGGAATTAAGACCACACCCCGCCGAAATTCGGCACCCCTCTCCGGAGATTCGCTTTGCGAATGAAGAGGGGAATTAAAAGGTTGCATATCCGTATTAACTCGAGCAAAAGCTCCTCATTTTCTTTTATACATTTGCAAGAGAAAGAATTAATACGGTCTGGAGCGCTCACAGTGAAAGAGGTTGAACATTAATTCATCTTTACAAAATATATACGAATCGGTAGTTATTTATCAGTACTTTCTTGTCACCTTCACTAGTAACCCGATTTTTTAGCGAATACTAATCGAGTTAACTAACTACGTCCTAAGGTAATTTTCTCTAAGAGAGAGCTTTATCTTCTATATTTTCGTTTTAATGTCTAAAATGCCTGGTGCCTGTCATAATCATAGCGATATTATGCTCATCACAAGCTTCGATTACTTCCGGGTCTCCTTTCGAGCCACCCGGTTGGATAACGGCAGTAACTCCATGCTTGACAAGCTCATCTATGGAATCTCTGAAGGGGAAGAACCCATCAGAAGCACAGACAGAACCTTGCAAGGTGAGTGAGAAGTTTTTAGATTTTCTAATAGCGATTTCAGTTGAATCTATCCTGCTGGTTTGCCCGATACCAAGTCCCAGCGTTCTATCTTGAGAAGTAAAGGCGACAGCATTGGATTTAAGAGAAGCCACAGCGTTCCAGCCAAACTTAAGAGCTTCTAACTCAGAATCAGTAGGCATTCGTTTGGTAACCACTTGCCATTGTTCTTCGTTATCTCTATCTATATCAATATCTTGCACAAGATAGCCATTCATACAAGAGACAAGACTCTTTTTATTTTTAAGTTCAAATACTCCTTGTTCATCAAAGGAGATTAACCTTCTGTTCTTCTTTTTCTGCAAGAACTCTAAAACACCAGGTTGATACTCCGGAGCTAAGACAATCTCAGTGAATATTTTATTAATCTCGCGTGCTGTTTCCATGCATAAAGATCTGTTAACTATGACAATACCCCCAAATGGTGAGAGCGTATCTGTGGCAAAAGCTTTTTGATAAGCAGTAGCAAGAGTTTTATCAGAACCTATCCCGCAGGGGTTTGTATGTTTGAAGATAGCTACAGTAGGTTTAGATTTAAACTTAATAATAGTCTTGAGAGCAGAATCGATATCGAGTAAGTTATTATAGGATAATTGTTTACCATGCAGAAGTTTGATATAGCCTTTCTCTTGGAAGAATTGAGCTTCTTGATGAGGATTTTCTCCATAACGAAGGGTTTCTTGAAGTGGTTCTGAAATATTAAGCTGAGCAGAATCGTCATTAAGTTTCATAAAATAGTTAGCAATTGCGGTATCGTAGTCGGCAGTATGCATAAAGGCTTTTTGGGCTAAATGCTGTCTAAATTCTAATGAATTATCGCCGGATGCAAGCACTTCAATCACTTTATCATAATCATTAAGATCTGTAACGACAAAGACAGATTGATAGTTTTTAGCTGCAGATCTGATTAAGGTAGGTCCGCCAATATCTATATTTTCTATTAATTCTTGCTGTGTTGCATCTGGGTTTTGCAGTGTCTTTTTAAAAGGATAGAGATTAACACAAACAATATCGATTAAGTTAATCTTAAGCTTTGCTGCTTGTTCAAGATGAGCCGGCACTTCCCTATTGGCTAAGATACCGCCATGAATAAAGGGATTAAGCGTCTTTACCCTCCCATCCATGATTTCCGGAAACTGTGTTACGTCAGAAACCTTTATCACTTCAACACCATTGTCTGTTAAAAATTGGGCAGTTCCGCCACTCGAAACTATATCATAACCCAACTCTTTTAGCTTTTTAGCAAAGGGAACAACATTAGTTTTATCAGAAAGACTTATCAGGGCTCTTTTATTCATTCTTATCTCCATTATCTAATTCATCTTCTTCATAATATATATCATTTACATCGTAATCCATATACTCGTCATCATAGTCAACATCATCTTCTCCATAATCTTCTTCAAGAGTTTCACTTTCATAGCTAATTGCTGATTTAACAACATCTAAGATTGATCCGATTTGGCTCTGTTTGAGATTTGACTTTATTTCTTTATACTCTTTTCCATCTAAAAGAATCCTAACATCTAACTGTAATTGATGGTATTCTTGGTTGTTTCGCAGCTCAATAGATTCTCCGTATGAGGACTTTCTAAACATGGCAATTATCAAAATCCCGCACAGAATTATCAGCCAATTTAAATATAGCCAGAAAACGGCAATGGGAATAGTATTCAGCACTCCCAGGGTGTCGCTAAACTTATTGGAGCGTCCTACATAGATATCAAACCCAAATTTGGCAATATACCACGCTAAGGTTGTAATTAAAGTACCTTTTAAAAGGTCGTTTTTGCTAAGTCTGATACTCGGAAGAAATAGGTAAAGTATTATCAGAATTGTGAATTGGAGAATAATCGGGATAAAGTAAGAAATTATAGTGGCGAATTTAGAAATTATGGGAATATCACGCACTACTGTGGTTGAAACTATCGTAAATATCAGAATCATAATGATGAAGCCAAAAAAGATAGAACCAATAAATTTAGTGATCTTAGTAAAGATATCTAATTTATGAGTGTGTTCAACTCCTAAAATTCTATCAAAAGTTTTATTTAGAATATTAAACATAGAGAAGGAACCAACACCCACAAAGATGAAAGAATATAGGTTTAAACTGACTTTCTTACTAAGAGCTATCATAATGAGATCTCTAACTTTATCTGCTGTTTCCGGAATAAAATTATTAAGAATCTTGCCGATATAGACACCTTTATCAATATCTAAGATATTGGGTAGAATTAAGAGAGCAAAAGAGAGCATGGGGATTATTGCCACAATAGAGATAAAAGTAAGATTGGCTGCATCTTTCACTAAGCCTTCATCCAGAATCTTTAAGATAAATAATTTTAGGGTTTTGAGAAAAACAACAAACTTATTAGGACGCTTCATTTTTACTCCGATCTAAGGGCTGTTACAGGATCTAGTGAACACGCTTGCCATGAGGGTATAGTACCAAAGATTAAGCCTACACCTGAAGACATAAGCAGGGCAATGACAATCAAGCCTGAAGAGATATTAATACCAACATTTAGATAATCTGCGACTAATCCAGATAATCCGATGCCTATAAAGACACCGATTACGCCACCTAAAGTTGTAATTAAAACAGTTTGTATTAAAAATTGAAGGAAAATATCAAGTTTAGAACCTCCGATAGACATTCTAACTCCTATTTCGCGGGTTCTCTCTTTTATAGTTGCCAACATGATGTTCATAATCACTATCCCTCCTACTATTAAGGAGATAGCTGAGATGAAGTAGAAGATAATATTAAACTTAGCAGAACTCTTGACAATCTCTTCGCGTCTTTCGAGATTTGATTGGGCTGTATAGATTTTCTTGTTAGAAAACTCTTCATTAATTCTTTTCTCTACTTTAGCTTTAACTGATTCGGTAATTGTTTCATCAGTCGTGATCAGGCTAAATCTGTTAAGCTTCTTAGATCGAGGATTTAGAGCAATGGCAGTAGTAACCGGCACTAATATCAAATCATTCTTCCATTCTATCCAGTTATTATTATTCATATCACCTTTGCCTATGAATTCTCGATAATCTAAAATTCCTATAACTTCAAAGAAATCCGTTCCCACTTGGATTTTCTGACCAATCGGATCTATACTTCCGAATAGTTTGGCACGGGCAGCAGTACCTATTAAGGCAACTTTTTGCTTATTCTTATAATCAAATGAGGTAAATTCTCTACCCTCTTGAACACCCCACTCTTCTACTTTAAAATAATCTGCATTAACTGCTGTAAACCAAGGATTTACTTCATTCTTTTTATACTTTATGGGTGAAACCCAAACTGATATATAAATATCAATTAAGTCTATACCTTGAATAGGTTGAAGAATTTTCATCAATTCATCATATTCGAAATCTTTAGATCTATTTACTGTCTCATTATTTTCCCAGTTTTGCCTGACATCTATTTTCTTGAATCCACCGGATGCTTCCATCCATTCAGTAGTTTGTTTAATACTTCCTTGGACAATACTCATTACGATAATAATGGAGGCAGTTCCCAGAACTATCCCCATCACAGTAACTATTGTTCTGACTTTTTTTGACCAGAAATCTTGCAAACTCTGATTAAATACTTCTTTAAAGGATATCGCCATTATGAATCTTCCCATCTATTATGGTGATCACGCGATCTGCTTTTTCTGCAATGTTTTTATCATGAGTAACCACTATCACAGTGTTGCCTTGGGCATGTAAATTAGAAAAAATGGTCATAATATCAGAACCAGAAGTAGAATCAAGATTGCCTGTGGGTTCATCTGCCAAAATAATCGAAGGGTTATTCACAATTGCGCGGGCAATAGCAACTCTTTGGCGTTGTCCACCTGATAGTTCGGAGGGTTTATGTTTCAACCTATCTCCTAAACCCACAGAGTTGAGAACCTCAATAGCTCTCTTTTCTCTCTGTTTCTTTTCCATGCCTGCATAGAGAAGCGGGAGTTCGACATTCTTTTGAACATTTATATGAGGAAGCAGGTTGAATGTTTGGAAGACGAATCCGATTTTGGTGTTGCGAATCTTTGCTAACTTGCCCTTGCTGAGCTTTTCCACATTAATGCCATCGAGGGAGTAGCTGCCTTTAGTGGGAGAATCTAAGCAACCCAGAATATGCATCAAAGTAGATTTCCCGGAACCTGATGGTCCTATTATAGCGACAAATTCTCCTTGCTGAATGCTTACATCAACACCCTGCAGGGCGTGGACTTGCACTTTTCCCATATCATAAGATTTTGTTAAGTTTTCTGTATTAATTATTTCCATTTTTACCTACGAGCTAATTATTTTGATTTATCATTAAGATCTGTCTTACTTCAGCAGCGAAAGTGCTACCGGGGTATTGAGTCAAGAAGTTTCGTGCCATATCTTTAGCAATATTTGAGTTCTTGTTTTCTGTAAGAACCAGCTGTAAAGAAGCGAAATCCCTACAGAATTCATCTTTGTAGTTATCGCTAAACAACTGCTTTGCTCTAAGTTCATTAAGGTTCTTCTTATTCATCATTGCATTCCTAAGCTTGAAAATTTCTTTGTTAGAAGAGAGAAACAACTTTTGATAAAGTGAATCTGCTTCTGTAATTAAGAATAATTTTTCATTACGATAGGCGTCAAGAAAAAGATTTTTATCAGTTGGATTTAAGCTTTTTAAGAAGTATTTTAGCTCCAGCATTTCGGATGTATAATCCGAATTAGGTGCTGTAATCAGCAGTTCTGTAGCAAGAGAATCAGCTTCTGCACCACTCTGCATTACTTCCAGCAGATAGGCATTAAAAAAGAAAGCATCATTCGCTCCATACTTTCTTAAGTTAGCTAGATGAGTAACAGCACCTTGCAAATCATTGCGTAATATCTTGTAATAACTTATTTTCTCTTGCAGCGTCTGCTTTTGATTATTATTAAAAGCAAATTTATCAGCTTCATTCAAATAGCTTAAATACCCTTCAGAAAGTTTTCTGTTCCGATAAACCAAATCAGCTTTTAAGAGATAGCTATCAAACATTATGTTGCGCTTAGCAGGTTTATTACTTTCGTCAAAAATAATCGTGTTCACCAGAGAATCAGCATGCGTATATTTTCCATTCTCAATCAACATACTGGCATAATTGAAAGTATAACGATAAATAAACGTAGGGTTTTCTTCTTTGGCTAGCAGCATTTCATAGAGTAGGGCACTAATCTCATAGCTTTTCAATCTCCTGAATTGTTCAGCCTTTGTGTAAATGTCTTTAGGCTCATATTTCTCTAATAATGCCAGTGCTAGCTCTATTCTATCAGTGTTCAAAAGTGCTTCGATATAGACATCAATTATAGATTTATTTATATTTGTGATTTGAATCTTACTACTATCAGAGCCAAAATGCTCAACCAGAGTAGCGACAGATTTAGGAGAATCTTTAATTATATTCCTGATGCGTGAATTAGACAAATTTTGATGTCCAATATTGTTTTCTAAAGCAATTAAATAGTATCTGATTGCCTCATCATAGTTTCTTTCAAAATAGTAAGAATCCGCTAAGTTAACCGAAAAAATGGTCGGATAAAGTTTTTCTCCCTGTAAATAGATAGTTATTGATTCAGTATAAGCCCGATAACGTTGAAAAAGAGCACCCATTAATGAGAAGTCATTGCTACTATTATTCTTACTCAGATAACTTTGAGCTTTATCCAGGGCAATTTGATAACTCTTTTGAATAAGGCTAAAGGTAATCTGATATTCATATCTCTTAAATTGAGGAAGAAGTTCAGACTTGTCTTTAAGAATCTCAATAGCTTTATCGCTCTCATTAGTAAGGACATACAAATCTAAAATAGCCATGATTACTTGAGTGTCATCAGGGTATTTCTCTAAGGCTTCACTTAATAACTCATCAGCTAAAGTGTACTTTCTTACCTTAATCATATTGCTCGCATTGTTCAGGAGAATTTTCTTCTCATCATAATCTGCAAACAACAGGCAAGTGGTAAGTACAATAAGCAATACTATTATTTTCTTTTTCATTTATTAATCTCTATTTAATCTTTTGATATACTCTAAAATAATTTTCTGATACTCTTTAGAGTAGTTTTTGTATTCTTCTTCCAAAAGAGCATTGTTTTCTAACTCTTTAAATCTAAGTTCAATATCTTCAGGAGTAGCCCACAGCTTATCTTCAGCTTCTTCGCCTTTTCTCTTCTGGCTTTGATCTTTCTTATTAATAGACTTTGTTGCTTCTAACATACGGGAGAGAATATTCTCTTGTTGCTTAATCAAATCTTGGTCTAAACGATTGAATCTTAGTTTATTAGAAACATCTTCCAACTCTTCAATAAGTTTATTTAAGCCGGCGGCTTGCTTCTGGGCTTGAGGATTTGTTTGAATCAAGCGTTTAAGGTTTTCAGCAATTTGCTGTTCGTCAGATGCAGCTTTACCCATTTGTCCTCTCATCTCATTAGACATGCGAGGGTTACCTTGTCCTAACTGCTGCATCATCTGTTGAGTTAGCATATTCATCGCCATCTGTTGTTGCCCCATTTGTTGCATCTGTTGCATAAAGTCTTGCATACCACCGGAACCACCACCAGATTGGCTATCATCATCTAAAAGAAGAGAAAAAATCATATTATTCAGACCTGCCTGAATCTCTTGCATATTTGCTTTGGCAGTATAAGTTCTGTTATCACTAACTTCTGTAAAGAACTTGCTATAAGCGGACATTGTTTTAGATAAGTCTAACATAAACTTAGGATTCAAAGAGAGCAGAACTTCCGAAACTGAAAAGAACTTTCTTAGTGCCAAATCTACCATCTCTTGTTGGGCTATCATCTGTTCTAAAATTAAGAAAGGATCACTGTCCATGGTTTGAAACAACTCTTGGTGTCGCTCCACAAAAAACAACAGTTCTCTGATTAATTTATCTTTTGCTGCTTCTGCTTCTTTACTTTTCGCACTGCTCATCATGCTCATCATACTCATCATGGATTTAGACATTTTCTGCATTTGAGAAACCATCTCTTGTTGAGAATCTTGAGTTTGTGAACTTTCATTATTTTGCATTTGTTCAGAAACACTATCCATTTGCTGAGCCATCTGCTCCATATCTATTTCACTTTGCATTTTGGCTAATTCATCTTTGACTGCCTGGTCAGAAGGTGATTTCAGCATTTCCGATAATTTACTAATTTCATCTTGTATTTTTTTTAATTTATCTTTTATATCTTGCTGTTGTTTAGCGAGTTCAGCACCATCTTTAGCAGTATCACTCTTTTCCAGAAGTTGTTCTTGCAGTTCTTGCATCTCTTGAGTAAGCCCTAATAATTTCTCCAAACTCTGCTCTTTCTTCATCTGCTCCAACATCTTGAGGGTTTGTTCTAGCTTCTGACTAAACTCTTCCATGGAGAACTTCATTTCTTCTAAGGCCTGCTTAAGATCTTTAGAAGTAAGCTCAGACATCTTTTCGTTAAGTTTCTCCATTAATCTCTTCAGCTCTGGCGAGGTAATCTCTTCCATCAACTCCTTAATCTTCTGCATCTTCTGCATCGTCTCTTGAGTCAAAACCTCATTCTTAGTTGCTTCTTCAATCATCTCCTGGAGCTTCTCTACTGATTGGTCGATATTGTCTGAAAGCTGTTCCTGCTGGGCAACCATCTCCTTAAGCTGCTCCTTATCTTGCCACTCTAATTCATCTTTATTTAACAATTCACGACGCTTCTTTTCAAACTCTTCTTGCAAGACTTCTGATTCTTTCAAAGTCTTAGTCATCATCTCATTCTGTTGAGTTTCTATGACTTCCATCTCTTCAAAAATCTCTTGGAGGGTCGGGATTCGCAAAGTAATCTTATCTGATTCAACTCTATGCTTCTTGCCTAAATTATCTTCCACAGAAGCCCAAAAGGTAACTTCATCACCGGGGTACATCTTATACTTAGAGAGGTTTAGAAACATAGAATAGTTGTAAATCTTATTATTAATGCTAGTTAGCAACAGGGTATCTATGGTAGCAGTAAAGTTGACTTCATAATAGAGATGAAGATTCTTTAAGCCATAATCATCACTAAGCTTAATGGTCATGGGGATAATTTGATTCTTATCCATCTTCCCATTCTGCGGGTAATCAGTAATTGTGATTTCCGGTTTCAAATCGGGAAAGACAGTAATTGATTTAGTAGGTGAAGTGTATTCATCTCCATACTTATTGATTATTTTAAGATGATACTGACTGCTTTTATCAAGCTTGAAAGAGAAAAGAGCAATATTAGCTCCAACTTTCTCACCTTCATTAAGAGAGCCATCAGGAAAGACCATATAAGAGTTGGTAATCTCGTTATTCGTGTTAAGAAGAACTTTCACAGAAGTACCTTCAATAGCGCTGATATTACCAAAGAGCAGAGTATCTTGCTCAGAATTTAATCTTGTATAAGCAGGGTAATCATAAATAACTTTTATCTGTTCAATAGCTATTTTCTCATAAACGGTGATTTGACACACCTCTGTCTTAGCTTCTTCATTAGCAATAAAATAGCTGAGAGAATAATCTAATCCAGGCAATAAAAAGCTGTTTTTGGTAAGAGGAATATTACGCCATTTCTCATCTCTTTTCACACTAAGATAATACTCTAAGTCTGGATTGTAATTAAGAATTTTAATCTCCACATCTTGCTTGGAGACAATAGTTGTATCTCCCGGCTCAAAGAGAATTGTATAATCAATGCTGGGGCTAGGCAGCGAATTAAGATAAAATGCTTTCCAGGTAGCCTTGAAATTGGAGGCAAAAAGGGAAAAAAGAATGATATTACCTACAGCTAGAAAGATATAAAAAATTAACAAATTACGGGGAAGTACTTTGGGATAGAGTACTTGAGTAGAATCTACCCTGTCATTAGTTCTTTCGATTAGGGCATTAATAAAGGGATTTTTAGCTTCTTCTTCATTACTTGTCAGTTCTAAGGTCGAAAGAAAAGTATCATCTTTATCCTGATTAATCTTATCTATTAACTTGGCCGCTTGATGATTGTTAAGAAACTTATTCTTAGCTGCAAATATCAGATAAATGATTAGCATGGCAACAGTAACCCTGATGGTTAAAGCACTGTAGAACAATTCTAAAGCGTGTCCTTCCACAATGTTATAAATGACATTGAACATCTGGATGCAAATAATCACTAAGAACAATATCTGGATTATTAAACGCGTTCCGATTATTGAGTTATATCTATTTTTAAATTCTTCTATAAGTTTTATAAATTTATGCATTCTAAGCCTTTATTATTTTAATTCACTAACATATAAAACACTATTTATGTCAAGCTTTGTAGTGTAGAAATTATCGCAAGTTGGCAACAAGAAACAGGGTTCCCAGACCAATTATAAGGAGAGCACCTATAATAGTTAATACTTTAGATATCTTAGTAATATGCTTCTCTGAAATCAACATGCTTGTTGTTAGAGACTTAACAAATAGAGTTAAACTATTGATGGCTATAAGTGTAAGTGCCATTCCCAGTGCCATAGTCAATACCATCATTACCCCAACAAAGTAGGTTCCCATCTTCATGGCAAAAACAGCAATTATTATCGAACCGGGGCAAGGTACAAAGCCTATGGAAAGAGCTGTAACAAAGAGATTTCTATCTGCATGAGTATGTTGAGTATTTTTCTTGCTGAAAAGTGCTTTGAATAAAATCCATAATCCTAATAAGATGATAATCCCATAAGAGATATTTTGAGCAAGAATGGAGAAGGTTGTAGAATCTTGCAAGAGACTCATACTTAATAACTTCAGAATTGCCACTAAGGTCAATCCTGATAAAGAGTGCAGAAAGGCAAACAGGAAGCTTGCTCCCACAATCGTGAGGTATTTAACATTGGAACCAATAACTTGGCTAACCATGAAGATTTTACCGTGTCCGGGTCCCATGGAGTGGGCAATCCCATATAAAAAAGCCAAGCCAAGAGCAATAAATAAGAACTTCTTATTTTGGTCTTTCTTAAAATCTCGCATGTTTCTAGTTAGATCTGTGCGTAGTTTTCTCTGATATTCAGTATTCTTCTCCAGCATACTCTTATGATTCTTGCTTTTAGCATCCTTCTGAACCTCTGAGGTTTTGGCGGAGTTAGCTTCATTACTACTGCGTTGGTTAGCAAATTGAGCCGGTAAGCCAATAGCAAACAACAGAATAAACAGGATAATTAGCTTTTTCATTATTGTTCTTTCCAGATTTTCAATTTAACTTCTAACGGACTTAGCTGTCCAAAATAATATGATTTAGCTTCATTTTCATAAACAGAAATATCATGCCTAATCTCTTCAGACTCAACTATATTTATTCCTGAATCTGCATTAATAAAGAACTTAGTGTAGAATTCACGATCATAAACATTGATTTTAATATTCTGTTCAGTATCAGAAATTAAAATAGGTACTTTAAAATCAAATTTATAGTAAACAAAGATATCTTCTACCCCAACCGAGAAGTTAGAAATCTCTGTGATAATTACTTTCTTATCATTAATCTCTAAATCTGTGTAGAAGCCACACTCCTTCAATCCCGGAATAACAAGCTTTTTCAAGCTTTCCAGTTCTTTTGCATCTATCTCGTCATCACCATTTGAATCAAAATCTTCTAAAATAATCATGCTTGTTAAGTCATCAAACATCCATCTCTCGGTAATTATTAAAGTGTCTAACTTTGTAGCATCAAAGTCAATATCTACACCTGCGAAAAGGTGCGGGTGGGCAATTAAAGTGTTGCAACTAAATATAATTATGTATATGATTATTAGTTTTATTCTTTTCATAGGTACCTCTCATGTAATAAAAATAGAATTACGATAAAGGTCAAGAATTAGTTTAGAATTAAATATCTTATTTTGCTTATACCTTATAAATTTGAAGTGAAACAAAAAATGGGACAGCCGAAGCTGTCCCTCTATATTTAACTTATAATGTTAATTAACTACTAAACAATACCTTGTTCTAAAACTGCTTGAGCAACTTTCATGAAACCGGCAATGTTTGCACCTTTAGCATAATCGATGTAACCATCAGGTTCGGTACCGTATTGAACACAAGCTGCATGGATATCAGTCATAATCTGCTGAAGTTTAGCATCAACTTCTTCTGCAGTCCAGCTGTATCTCATGCTATTTTGTGACATTTCAAGACCTGAAACTGAAACACCACCGGCGTTAGCAGCTTTTCCAGGACCGAAAGGAATTCTTGCTTTGTTAAATGCGTGAGCAGCATCAGCTGTACATGGCATGTTAGCAACTTCACAGAATACTGAAAGTTTGTTTGCGATAAGTGCTTTAGCATCATCAAGGTTAACTTCATTCTGAGTAGCACAAGGCATAGCTATATCTACTTTTTGAACCCATGGTTTTTGGCCAGGGAAGAACTTAGCTTTTGGGAATGTTTTGACGTAATCGCCAATTCTGTCATTGTTAGAAGTTCTAAGATCTACCATGCACTGCCATTTTTCAGGAGTATTGATTCCTTCTTCATCATAGATGTAGCCGTCAGGACCTGAAAGAGTAACAACTTTTCCACCAAATTCAGTAGCTTTCTGGCAAACGCCCCAAGCAACATTACCGAAACCGGAAACAGCAATTCTCTTACCTTCTAATGTTTGTCCCATATCTGATAAGATACCGTTGAGGTAATAAACTGCGCCAAAACCGGTAGCTTCAGGTCTGATTATTGATCCACCCCAAGTTCTACCTTTACCAGTGAAAGTACCGGTAAATTCATTAGCTAGTTTTTTGTACATACCGTACATGTAACCAACTTCTCTAGCACCAACACCGATATCACCGGCTGGAACGTCGAGGTTAGGACCGATATGTCTCCATAATTCCATCATCATTGATTGACAGAATCTCATGATTTCACCATCAGATCTTCCTCTTGCGTTGAAGTCTGATCCACCTTTACCACCACCTAAAGGAAGTGTACTTAAACTATTTTTAAGTGTTTGTTCAAATCCGAGGAATTTAAGAACTGAAAGGTTTACTGAAGGATGAAGTCTAACTCCGCCTTTGTAAGGTCCTATTGCGCTATTAAATTGAACTCTATAGCCTTTATTTACATGAACAGCACCTTGGTCATCTACCCATGGGATACGGAAAATTATTGTTCTTTCCGGTTCTACCATTCTGCCTAATACGTTAGCTGCAACAAATTTAGGATTTGCTTGATAAACATCCCATACTGTTGATACAACTTCTTCTACTGCTTGGATAAATTCAGGTTCTCCAGGGTTACTAGCTGCTACTTGAGCCATAAATTCTTGTTGGGTCATACGAAACTCCTTAATTATTTTTTATTTATTACTTTTATATAATATGACAATAATATGTCAAGCTTTTCATTGAATATTCTTAACTTAAACTATAATTCATTGACCTATGGACATTTATACGTCATAATATTATATTTAGATAGCGATTATCATAGTCAACAATCGCCTTTTTCCTATTATCGATATAAATATATCTAAAATCTTTTCCTATTTTTGACAAATCGGGCAAAAATAAGTGGAGCGTCCACCAATCTTTACTTTTCCCAGTTCATGACCTTCAGGACAATAGTCTTTGCCATACACTTGCAGGAAGTTCTGGAAAGAACCTGTTTTATCATCTACTCTGCGATAATCAGAAATCGTAGTGCCATTGCATTCAATCGCTTCCGCAAGAACAGCCTTTATTTCAGTTACGAGAAGTTTCAGTTGTTTCGGTTTAACTTCATTAGCCTTAGTGAGGGGATGAATACCTGTTCTATAGAGAACTTCGCAGACATAAATATTGCCTAATCCTGCTATTCTGTTCTGATCTAAGAGATAGCTTTTTATCGGAGAAGTAATCTTAGCTATATTTTCTTTGATATATTTATAGTTAAAATCTTCAGAGAGTGGTTCCACTCCGAGTTTAAAGAAGTATTGTGCTAAGTCTGCTTCCGGAAGACAGTCTATGGTGCCAAATGTTCGAACATCGTCAAATCTTAAATATGTTCCATCAGTGAAGTAAATTCTGGCTCTTTCATGCTTCAGAAGATCGCCTTCTGTTTCTGCATAAATCAGCTTACCGGTCATTCTTAGATGAACGATAATATAGTGATTATTAGCCAGATGAATGAGAATATACTTCCCACGTCTGCTTACTTCTGTTACTAGCGAACAATAAGCTTCAGTTTCACATCTAATTCTCAAAGTGTTAGGGTAATACTCTTCAATCTCGGTGATTTCTTTGCCCACAATCAGAACAGCTAATTCACTTACTACGGTTTGTACTTCAGGAAGTTCCGGCATATTAAACCTCTACCACATCATCAGGGATTATGATTTGGTCGCGGATAATCAGGAATGGAGCAGTGGCTTCTCTTTCAATATTAAAAACTTCTGCCAGAATATCAAAGATGTTTAGTCCGATTAGCTTCTTGGTAATGAGCAAGCCATCAGGCAAAACCTTGAGGTCGTGAATATTTTCTTTAATATCAAACTCTACTGTTTTAGTCTTCTTTTCTTTTGTCATTATCCACTTGTCAGCCTCTTCATAAGCCTTGACACCAGCAATGATATTAAGGGCTAATTCAGGGGTAGGAATGACTTTTATAACTTCCGAACTAATAGCATCTAGGTTCCGTTTATCGCTTTTGCTTAATCTTTTCACACTAAAGATAGATAATTCATCATACTTTACAAAAGAGAAAGCATTTAAGATATCAGCACAAGAATAGTTGGTATTTGACTGTATTTCAAAGAACTCGTTAAAACCTTCTATTCCCAGCGGTAACGGAGGTGCTAATTTAATCTTGGGATGTTGGTTAAAGCCTTGTGTATAAATAACTTTTAGATTACTCTTGCGTAGCATTCTATAGATCATTCTCATCAAATCAAGATGTCCCACATATTTGAGAATACCCTGCTTCTTATAATAGATACGATAAAAGTAGCGTGGAGTTCCATCGTTAAGAGGTTCTTGAGCATTATTTTGAAGAATTAAATTAGCAGGAAGTTTAGAGAATGAGTTTATCCCCAGTTGCAATTTATGTTCACTATTACAAATACCGCAATCAGTGCAGTAAGTTAGACAGCCCTCAGTAGTTTCGCCTCTGTGAGATTTTTCTAATTCAGAAAGCAGAAACTCGGGTTTAATATTCAGACTAATATTTTCCCACGGAAGTTTAGAATCAAGAGTATAGTTACTTATATATTTAGAATAATCAATATTCAGCTCTGCAAAAGTATTTTCCCATTTGCTGAAATCAAAGTATTCTCTCCATCCATCGAAGATACAGCCGTTTTCATAACCCTTGATTAAAGCTTTATTTAAAGCACTATCACCGCGGGCAAAGATAGCTTCAAGTAGCGAACTTTCTATTTCATGGTACTTAACCTTAATGAATTTATAACGCTTAAAAGATTTCTTGATATGTATGGCTCTGGACAATAACTCTTCTCTGTCGAGAACATCAGCCCACTGAAACGGAGTATGAGGCTTAGGAACAAAAGGTGAAATTGAAACATTTATTTGTAGTTTCTTGCCTGCTTTATCCATAATTTTATAAATTAATTCAATCAGAGCTTCAATATCTTCAGGCTGTTCACCAGGTAAGCCTATCATGAAATATAGCTTAACTAATTGCCAATTAAATCTTAAGGCAGTATCTATACCTTCCAAAATATCAGCTTCTGTTATGTTTTTATTAATAATATCTCTTAATCTTTGCGATCCTGCTTCCGGAGCAATTGTCAAGCCTGTTCTGCCTAAACTCTCTACTAAGGTAATGAGTGAATCATCTAAAGTATCTACTCTAAGTGAAGGTAAAGAAACTTTTGTTTCAGATTCTCCCAATCTCTTCTTCATTTCGGTGAGAAGTGGCTTGATGCAGAAGTAATCAGAAGATGATAAAGAAGAGAGATTAACCTCTTCCCAACCGTTTTGCTGAATCTCAATTAGCATATCCTGTAAGATATCCTGAGCATCTCTTTCTCTAACCGGACGATAGAAGTAACCGGCATGACAGAATCTACAACCTCTTGAGCAACCGCGCATTATTTCGGCAACATATCTATCGTGCGTAGCTTGTTGCCAAGCAATAAGTTGATTCGAGTGTTTGGCTGTGTTTTTAGAGAAATCCCAATACTTTCTAATTACCACAGTACCTTGAGTGTATTTCGGGACATACCAACCTTTACACTTTGCAAGTTCTTGCAAGATTAGTTCTTTATTATCGCGACCATGCTTAGCAATTAAGTCTTTCACTTCCAGAATCGCCTCTTCACCTTCACCTATCAGAATAGCATCAAATATCTTCTCTAAAGGAGCAGGATTGGTGATACTGGGACCACCTCCGATTATAATAGGAAAGCCTGTTCTATCTTTTGAGTAGTAAGGAATCCCAGCTAAATCTAACATATAGATGACGTTGGAGAAGTTTAATTCTGATTGCAGAGTGAATCCTAATAGGTCGAATTCTTTAATCGCCACTTTGCTTTCTAAGGCAAATAGTGGTTTATTGTTATCTTTGAGCATCTTCCCCATATCAGGCCACGGAGCATAAACTCTGTCTGCAATGGAGTTTTCTTCTTCATTTATGATAGAATAAAGAATCTTTAATCCCAGGTGAGAAAAGCCTACTTCATAGAGGTCAGGGAAGGCAAAACAAACATTTACTTTATCTTCTGAAGGCATTACCATCTTGGAGTTTAATTCAAGCCCAATATAGCGTGAAGGCTTATCTACCGATGTTAAGAAGCTACTCACATCTACTTTTTGATATTTATTATTCATTTTTTAGTTTTATTTTAATCCTTTGATATTTTTATGGAATGGGAACACCCTTGCAGCCATTAATTATTCAAACTGCATTAAGAACGACAGCTCGCGATTTAGGGCATTATAGGTGTTCATCTTTACGCTGAATAGATTAATGCCAAAGACAAAATCATTATATTCTTCAGGAACTTCTGCTTCCAAGTTATCTTCTGCTGCCCTAAGAACGCTTTTATCTATTTTGCTGAGAGCAGACAACGCTCTATATAGTGCATCATAGGATTCTAAGAATTCAGAATGTAAAAACTTAACTTTCACAGTCTTAGGGCTAATCGGGATAATAGCTTGCAGATAGCTTTGCAGTGAATTTAGATAATCGCCTTGCAAGAATTCAATCAGCTCATAGAGAGCTTCGGTATCATCGTTAGAGATTCTATCTAAGAGACTTTCAAGGGTAGGGTTTGATACCAAGTCTTGATGTGCTTCCATTTGTTTTGCATAACTTTGCAAATCTGCTTTTAATCCTTGTCCAAACAGAGCCATAACAGCAGTGATTAAGATGATTATTATAAATGATTTCTTTAACATTAATAGACCTTTAAACCTTTCATTAGATATTTTTGTACATAATCTTTCACCCCATCTTCCAGAGAAGTGAAGTCTTTCTTCCAACCTGCTTCGATGATTTTACCTGTTTCAGCTTCAGTAAAGTATTGATATTTTCCTTGCAAATGCTCAGGCATCTCAATATATTCTATCTTAACTTCTTTTTCCATAGCTGCAAAAACAGCGTTAGCCAAGTCATTCCAACTTCTGGCGAAACCGGTCCCAACATTATAAATACCATTTATTTCAGGGTGATTCAGTAACCACCAAATTATCTTAGCAACATCTTTAACATAGACAAAATCACGCTTCTGTTCACCATCTCCATATTCTTCTTTATAAGATTTGAAGAGCTTAACCTTGCCGGTTTCTTTAATTTGATGATAAGAATTGAAGATAACGCTAGTCATATCATCCTTGTGATACTCATTGGGTCCATAGACATTAAAGAATCTCAACCCACAGATAGAATCGATCAAACCGGTCCTAATAGCTATTTCATCCATCAGCTGTTTGGAGTAGCCATACATATTTAAAGGACGGTATTTAGGAATCTCTTGATGGTCATCAGAGTAACCTTCACTGCCATCTCCATAAGTTGCCGCAGAACTAGCGAAGATGAATCTAATGCCCTGGTCAAGACAGTATTCAGCCAAGGTCATGGTGTATTCTGTATTGTTTTGATAGAGATAATCGGCATCTAATTCAGTAGTAGAAGAACAAGCTCCCATGTGAATAATAGCATCTATTTTAGGGAAACTACCTTCTAACAACTCTTCTAAAAATCTATCTTTGTGGATATACTCTTCATATCTTTTGCCTACAAGATTCTTCCACTTCTCAGTTTTTCCTAATTCATCAACAATGATAATATCATCTCTTCCTTTAGCGTTAAGATAAGAGACTACCACGCTGCCTATAAAGCCGGCACCACCTGTAACTATAATCATAATTATACCCCTTCAAGATTAAAAATTAATAGTAGAAAATAGAAGATTGGAGCTGAGACAATTAAGCTATCAAATCTATCAATAATGCCACCATGTCCGGGGATTAAATCTGAACTGTCTTTAACATTCAAATCGCGTTTGATAATAGATTCAATTAAGTCTCCAAACTGCCCGAATATTCCTGCTGAAATTGCTGCATAGATGATATGCCAACCTAAGAACCAGTCAGTAAATATGTAAATCAAGGCACCAACCAGACCGGTTATAACAAATCCACCGATAAATCCTTCGAGAGATTTCTTAGGACTTGCCTTAAAAATATTTCTATGTTTGCCAAACTTCACCCCGACAAAGAAAGCAGCAGAATCTGTTATCCAACAAAACGCTTGTAATAACAACACAAGCTTGTAAGCAGGAAATATGGTTGAAATTCGGTAAATAGAAGCCGGCATAATCACGACATAGACCATCGCCATAAGTGAAAAACTTATAATTGAGGCAGTATGTTTAACCTTATTCATGACCACATTATTACCTGCAACAATGATAAACGTACCAATAATGGCAAAATTAATATATTCAAACCCTTTAACTGCACATAATAAGAAAACAGGAATCGATAAAGGTATCAGAAGCACCGGAATATAAAAATCCTTGCCTTCCTGGATAATATTACGCATTTCCCACATGGCTGCAAAACTAAGTAACCCTAAAAACACTAATAATAGCGTTCCTCCGAAATAATAAACTACCAACAACAACGGAATGAAAATTACAGCAACGATAACTCTTTGTAAAAGTTCCATTTACACCTTCCCATAGCGTCTATCTCTATTTTGAAAATCTATAATTGCCTGCATTAACAGCTCTTTATTAAAATCAGGCCATAATGCTTCAGTGAACCAAAATTCAGTATAAACTGTTTGCCAGAGCAGATAATTAGAAAGCCTGATCTCACCACCTGTTCTAATCAGAAGTTCAGGATCGGGGATATCTTTAGTATATAGATAAGAGGAGAAGAGCTCTTCTGTGATTCTCTCAACTTTCAGTTTCCCTTGCTCGCGATCTTGAATAATCGCCTCTACTGCTTCTAAAATCTCGCGCCTGCTTCCATAATTAAAAGCTACTAACACCATTAAGCCGTCGTTAGCTTCGGATTTAGCACATGCTTCATCAATCTTCTTAATATATTTTAAATCTAAGTTCTCTCTGGAACCGATAAACCTGACTCTGACATTGTTCTTGATTAATTCGTCAATCTCTTTGAATAGAGTGGTAATGATTAAGTTTAATAACCCTGAAACTTCGCCTTCCGGTCTGTTCCAATTCTCTGTAGAGAAAGTATAGAGGGTTAAGTACTTCACCCCGGCTTCATGGCAACCTTCAATGGTTTGACGGACTGCTTCCGCACCATGTTTATGTCCGTATAATCTATTCTGGAGTCTTAGCTTTGCCCATCTACCATTACCATCCATGATGATAGCTATGTGCTTGGGGACTCTGCTTTTGTCTATTCGCTCCATTAATTCTTGATATTTATCCACTAATCACTCCCGGCTTTATACTTTAAATAAGCGTTCATGAAATCATTTAAATCGCCATCCATTACTCTTTCAGTACTACCAATCTCGAAGTTTGTCCTGTGGTCTTTAACCATTTGATAAGGATGAAAAACATAAGAACGAATCTGGTTTCCCCACCCTATATCTGTCTTACCTACCTCTTCCGCATCTCTCTCTTTCTGTCTGGCTGCTTCATAATGTTCATAAAGGCGCGATTTGAGAATAATCATAGCTTTCTCACGATTCTGAATCTGCGACCTTTGGTTTTGGCAAGAAGCAACAATATTAGTTGGAAGATGAGTAATTCTCACGGCTGAATCAGTAGTGTTAACATGCTGACCGCCGGCTCCCCTGGCACGGTAAGTATCTATTTTTATATCATTAGGCTTTATATCAACTTCAATATCATCCATAATCTCGGCATAAGCATAGACTGAAGCGAAGGAGGTTTGGCGTTTTCCTTGAGCATTATAAGGAGAAATCCTGACAAGTCTGTGAATGCCAATCTCGGATTTCAGGAAGCCATAAGCATATTCTCCGCTTATCGCCAAGGAAACTGTCTTTATCCCTGCTTCATCACCGGAGATATAATCTACAATCTCATAGGTAAAGTCATTCTTTTCACACCAACGCATGTACATCCTAAGTAGCATTTCAGCCCAATCTTGGGATTCTGTACCACCTGCACCAGGATGAATGCTTAAAATAGCGTTATTCCTATCAAATTTCCCATTCAGTAACAGAGCAATTTCTATTTTTTCAATTTCAGGAATTACTTTTTCAAAATAAAGACCAGTTTCCTGAACTATCTCTGTAGTAATATCCTCTTCTTCTATCATTAAAAAGTAAGTTTCTATATCCTCATTTATCTCATCTATTCTATGGATTTGCTCCATAACACTATTAAGGTGAGACAACTCTTTGGTTACACTTCGGGCTGAATCTTGGTCATTCCAGAACTCAGGGTTATTCATCAAAGCTTCTAATTCGGAAATCGCTTTCTTAGTGTTAGGAAGGTCAAAGTAACCTCCGAATATTAGTGATTTTCTCCTGTAACTCTTCTTTCATCTTCTTTATTTCAAACAATTCCATCAATTACTCCCGAATTATATAAGATTTAAACATTATTTTCTTGTAATGGTAATTAGTCAAGATTAATGTTAGTGCGTTATGCTCTTGATATGCAAATCTGTTTGTGGAAATGGTATCTCTACATTATTTATTTTGAGAATATCCCAAATTGCAATTAAGAGATCACTCTTGACATTAAGAAGTCCGCGTTGGGGATCATTAATCCAGAACTGGACTTTGAAGTTGACAGAAGAGTCGCCGAAACTAATAAGCTGGGCAACAGGTTTGGGTCGTTTGAGAACTCTATCCACTTGCAAGGAAGCTTCCTCTAAAAGGGCTATAACTTGGTGAATATCAGAATCATAAGAGACACCAATATCAACATTATGTCTGACTAGTTTATTAGAGTGCGACCAGTTCACCACCTGATTACTGATAAAGTATTCATTGGGGACAAGATGCTCTTTTCCTTCAATCGTAACAATAGAAGTGTAGCGAGAACCCATGACTTTTACAGTTCCGAATTGGTCGGCTATTTCTATAATATCGCCGGGTTTAAGAGATTTATCCAATAGCAAAGTTACACCACTAATTAAGTTGGCAACAATCTTCTGCAAACCAAAACCGATACCGACACCTAAAGCAGAGGTAAACAGGGCTAACGGGGCAAGATTTATGCCCAAAATATTAATGAAGAAAATTGTGCCGAAGACAAATATCAGAACAGTAATTGCTTTGACCATTAGCACTTTGATAGTAGGATTTAGGTCTTCTGAAATCTCAATTCTTTGTGAAATAAAAGCATTAAGAATCGTAGCAACCTTGAAAATCACTGCGAAATAGACAATACTTCTTATAATACTATAAATCGAGACTTTAAGTCCGGCAACAGTAACAGAAATCGTATCTAAAAGAATAGCAGTATCAGAATAGAGATTCAGAACATTGAGTCCGATAATAATCCATGCGGAATAGATCAATATTTTCTTGAACAACTTATTCTTAATCATTCTAGAGATTATTTTAATTGCCACCCAGAGATATAGGATTACATAAAGTTGGTCAATAATGGGTACATCAATCTTCATATACTCCAAAACTTGGGCAGTGAAAGAGAGTACTAAGGCTACATTCAGAATGCTATAAACCGGGAATACAACTTCATAAATAAGACTTCCTGCAGAACTCTTCCTAATCTTATTATAGTTCTTCTTAATTATCTTAGCTAAGAATCTATTTAAGAATAGCGTTCCTATCACTAACACAACAAGAAGAATCACTTGCAAGAGATAATTACTTCCCCTATAAGGTTCAATAATTAAGAGAAGCTTAGCATTTATGAAATCCGATAACTTTTGTATAAATATATCCATTAACCGGTTACCTATTTGATGTTGATTATAAGACCCTTTTTGTTTAGTTCAAACTCATATTCATAGCGGAGTTGTTTTTGGGAATAGATACTTTTACGTACCACTTCATTTTCCTTATTATATTTAAAATTATACACAGCTTCACTTCCTGTCCAATTAATCACATCAATTAAATGCTGTTCATTATAGCTAAATTCTCCGGCATAAACTACTGAATTCCCTAGGATACTAAAACTATCATAGGTTATCTTAAATGGGATTACTTTGAACTTTAGAGGATAACCCTCTTCATCACAAGTTATATCAAATCTAATAAGTTCATCATGATTAGTAAAAGTGTATTGTTTTTGTAGGGTACTATTATTAATAATAATTTCCTTCCACTCTTTATTGACATTAAAAATATATTTATTAAGCTCATAAAAAGAAGCACCTAAGGAAGATTTTGATTTGATGTTGGTCAATACGCCTTTCTTATAAGAGAATACATAATGCTCTTTTCCTGTTAAATTAGCTTGAGTGAGTTCTTTAACCCCTGAAAAGGTTAGATCATTATTTACTTTTAGAAACTCATAATATTTTGTTTCCGAATCAAGAGTCTGTTCCTTCTTGTCAGCTATCCGGCTACAACCGAATATTAGTAATAAGCCAATTAACACTGTTACGAATCTTGCAAATTTCATTATTTACTCCATGTTGAAGTTATTTAAAATACCCATTCTACTTATTATCAGTTAATCATAAGTAAGTTTGAATAATATTTAAATCATGTCAATATAATAATGAAATATAATCTTTTATTTAGGATTCTTCACCATGGGCACAGAAGGACTCTCTAATCTCTGTATTTGTCGTAGTTTCGCTAAAGACCATTAAAATATCATGAATATTAATCACAGTGTGTCCATCAGGGATAATATATTGTTGATCTCTCTTAATTACAGCAATCACAACATCTTCAGGTAACTTGATATCAACCAGTTGCTTACCGATAACTTTAGAATTTGATGAGATATAATATTCAACATGATTACTTTTAATGGAATTCACATATCTTTCCATTGTACTGGATGCCAGCGCTTTCATCTCAGTATCTTCATCAAAAGAAACCCCTAACAGCCTAGAAACAAAAGCTAAGCTTGTTCCTTGCACTAATAAAGAAATTAAGGAGATAAAATAGACAATATTAAAGATTAAGGGAGCCTCACCAATCCCGGCAATCAGAGGATAGGTAGCAAAAACAATCGGTACAGCTCCTCTTAAACCTACCCAAGAGATAAAGACTTTTGCATTTGTTTTCATTTTGAAGAAGTAGAGACTGATAAAAACACTGATAGGTCGGGCAAAGAACATCTGAAAGACGGTAATACCTAAACCGATAGTGATAACCGGAACTAAATTGCTCGGATAAACTAATAACCCCAGAGTTAAGAAGAGAACAATCTGCATCAGCCAGGCTAATCCATCAAAGAAGCTGATAATATTCTTCTTGTGAATATAGTTTTTGTTACCCAGTACCACAGCAAAGATGTAAACGCTTAAGAAACCGTTTCCTTTAAAACTAGTTGTGAGAGAGAAACACAAAAACACCAGGGAAAGTACTAAAATAGGTGATAAGCCTTCGTAGTCTAATTTTATCTTATTAATGATGAATTTACCACCGTAACCAAAAAGAACTCCAAAGATGGCACCTATGATAAATTGTTGAAAAAAGAGAGGTATAATTTGCCATACACTCTGGCTTGGATGGAGAAGCAACCCAATAACCGTAACAGTTAAAAAGTACGCCATGGGATCATTACTACCACTTTCCAGCTCCAAAGCAGGCTTTAGGTTAAACTTTAAATTTAGCTTATTAGATCGTAAGATAGAGAAGACCGAAGCAGCATCTGTTGAAGAAACAATGGAACCGACAAGAAAGCTTTCCAAATAAGATAAATGGGTAACTAGTTTGACAAAAAGTCCAACAGTTACAGCAGTTATAAGCACTCCCAGAGTAGCTAAGGTAACACCTTCCCAGAGAACAGGTTTAACTGCCTGCCATTTTGTAGCCAATCCTCCGGAAAAAAGTATGATATTCAGGGCTACTATACCAATAAACTGAGCAATATTGGGATCATCAAAGGGGATTTTACCTATTCCTTCCACACCGGCAAGCATTCCTACCACTAAGAAGAACAGCAGAATGGGAACACCAAACTTATATGAAGTTTTACCTGCAAAAATAGAGAGTAAAAGAAGAAGAGAGCCTACAAAGAGAATATTTTCTGAACTAAGTACCATCACTTCCTCATTTTTAAGATATTATTAGCAAATATAATTCAGGGGATTGCGATTTAGCCTGGACTATTTTTTTACTAAGAACTACTTCTTTTCCCACTTTGTTCCTTCTTTAGAATCTAAAAGTTGGATCCCCTCTTTCAGCAAACCATCTCTGATCATATCTGAAAGAGACCAATTCTTACTCTGTTTAGCTTCCAATCTCACATCAATTAAAAGTTGGAGTAACTTCTCAGAAAGAGAGCCAAGATCGTTAGATAGTTTAGTTTCTAAGTCAGCAAAAAAGCCCAGTACTTTACCAAGTTTCACTAACAAATCACCGGCTTCTTGCCTAATATTCATCTTTTCCTTGGTAGATCTTACTATTTTTGTTAAGTCAAACAGAACCGAGATAGCCTTAGCTGTGTTAAAATCATCATCCATTGCTTCAGTAAAAGCTTGCTCTTTCTCCAAAATGATATCTGAATAACTGCCTGAGAATTCATCTTCTTTAAACTCAATAGCTTTTAAGGCTGTATAGAAGTTATTCACAGCAGTTTCAGATTCCTGAATAATCTCGCGGTTAAAATCTATCGGAGATCTATAATGTTTGGATAAGAAGAAGAATCTAATCGCTTCAGAATCATACTCTTTAAGAATATCGCGGGCAGTAAAGAAGTTGTTTAAGCTTTTAGACATCTTCTCACCTTCTATATTAATAAAGCCATTGTGCATCCAATAATTAGCAAGTGGTTTACCGGAAAGAGCTTCAGCTTGAGCATTTTCATTTTCGTGATGCGGGAAGACTAAATCTACACCACCACCATGAATATCAAAGTTTGTTGCTTTCAGATACTTCTGAGATAGAATCACACACTCTGAATGCCAACCAGGTCTCCCCTCTCCCCATGGCGAGCCCCACACCGGTTCACCCGGCTTAGCTTTCTTCCACAGAGTAAAATCTCCGGGATGTTTCTTGCTGGTATTAGCTTCAATTCTGGCACCTGCTTTCTGTTCATCAATATTCTTGCCTGAAAGATTGCCATAGCCTTTGAAGCTTTCAACAAAAAAATAGACATCGCCATCTACTTCATAGGCAAAGCCTTGAGATTCAAGCTGTTTGATAAGTTTAATAATATCACCGATTACTTCAGAAGCTTTCGGCTGAAAGTCCGGTTCTCTGATACCTAATTTCTCTGTATCTTCCTTAAAAGCTGTAATATATTTTTTTGCTACTTCTTGAAAAGTTGAATTATCTTCAATAGCTTTATTTATAATTTTATCATCAATGTCGGTTATATTCTGCACATAAGTAACAGCGAATCCTCTATATTCAAAATAGCGTCTAACCACATCGAAAAAGACAAACGGACGGGCATTTCCTATATGGAAATAGTTATAAACAGTAGGTCCGCAAGCATACATTTTAACCTGCTTGGGGGTATTGGGGATAAACTCTTCTTTCTTTTTAGTTAATGTATTATATATTTTCATAATCTCTCCAGTATTAATAAAATAGTCTCATAACTTTACGAGAATCAAATCTCAACAATAGTCAAGCATGCCGCTTTTTTAGTATTTGTATAGGTAACTAAGTGTTCGTACTTAGCATCTATCGGCTCTCTGCGTGAATGCTCAATCAGGATAGCTCCCTGCGGATTTAAAAGCTCATGCTCTAAAATTAAATCAAGAGTAGTCATTACCAAGCCTTTATCATAGGGCGGGTCAATAATAATAGTGTCGTATGTCTCTTCACACTTCTTGATAAAGCTTAGCACATTTCGTTTATAAACCCTGGAAACTTCAGTAGTTCCGGTCTTTTCTAAGTTAGCAATGAGAACCTTGAGAGCATTATTGGACATTTCAACAAAGTCAACATACACTGCTCCTCTGCTCAATGCTTCTAAGCCTAAGGCTCCTGTTCCGGAATACAAGTCAAGCACCCTCTTACCTTCTAAATCTTGGTACACAGAGAAGATATATTCTCTAAAGAAGTCCGTTGTCGGTCGCGTACTCGTCCCGCTTGTGGAATAGATATTCATTCCTTTAAATTTACCGGCAATTATTCTCATTTGCGTACCTTTCTTGGCTTAGGGAATTTAATCTCAAGCTGCTCTTCTCTTCCTTCAAAGTTGGGGCAAGTCAATAACTCAATTACCTTAAACTGCTTACAGTTATTTTTACACTTCTCACAAAGCTTATTAATTTCAATTATTTCTTTAACTTTCTTCATAATTAACAGTTTTCTAATTTTATGGTTGATAATAGTAAGAATAAATCTCCTATCTTGATTTCAGATATCTTTGTATCTTTGGTATAATAGGTGTAGAGAATATTTACAAAATCCTCTACCGTTACTTCAGGGCTAATATCTTCCCTAATTTCTATTAATTCCTGAAAATCTTTCTCTTGGTTATCCATCACTTCATCCTCTACGACATCATTAGAGTGCCTTATTTCATTTTGCGTAAAGATTGAGATTAACTCCTGATTCTTATTATAAAAGAACTCTTCAGAAGGAACTATTTTAAAATAAGTCTTCTCTTCATCATTAAAAAGAGTATTAATTAAAGAATCATATTCAGGAAGAATTACTGTTTTCTCACTGCCTACTTCGTCATAAACTCTATCTCGGTTAGGAGAAGCTTTATGAGAATCCACTGAAACATCAATGGTCTGCTTATTAATCACATCTTCTGAAAGAGAAACTTCCTCACTTTTAGTTGAGGTATCTGAAGAGAGTTTTTCAGTTAATTCTCTCACCTTATCAGAAAAATCATTCTTACCCAAACTCTGCAAATAACGGTAAATCACCAAGGCATCTTGATAGAGACCTTGTTGTTCATACAGCTTAGCCAGAGTGGGCGTCGGATTAAATTTAAATTTCAGTTTCTTCTCCCCAATCATTACTTTTTACCTATATAAAATAGTTCTTGAATCTTTGCAAGTGTTTTTTTGCCTATTCCCTTGATAGTTAGTAATTCTTCCATATTTGTAATCCCTTTTCTAGAATTACGAAACTCAATAATCTGCTGTGCCTTCTTCTCCCCAATGCCTTTTACTTTCATCAAATCTTCCAGCTTAGCACTATTAAATTCTATTCTTTTAAGGTTAGAATTTGTGGGAATTTCTTCACTTTCACTCTTTATAAAATGAAGTGAATCATTCGGCAGAGGAGTTAAGAATTCAATCCAACCGGATAGCTTCTTTTCTCCAATACCTTGAACTTTAAGCAGATCATAAATAGATGCATAACCATTTTTATCCCGAAAATCAATAATATTCTGAGCTGTTTTATCTCCAATTCCCTTAATCTGAGTAAGCTCTCGCAGTGTAGCCTTACGAATATCCACTTGCAGAAGATAGGGCTGGGCGATATCTGCTCTGATAGAATCAGGTGAAACTTCGTTGGAATAGAGTTTATTAAAGGGTTTGCTCACAGCTAAAATAGATATAAATCCAATAAAAAGCAAAATCATCAGCACCCTCTGATCGGTAGGAGTCAGATAGTTTCTTAGGTAAAACTTTATTCTTTTCATTTCTTCATTTTAACAAAAGTCGCAGTAGCTTCAGCACAGACTTTGCCGTCAAACTCAATTTTCCCACTGGTTTTAATAGTGCGACTCTTCTCTTGCTCAATCCTACCTGTAATTCTAATCTCTTTATTAGTTGGAACCGCTCTTCTAAATTTTACATTTATTTCTCCGGTAACAGCTTCGATTCCCTTAAAGAGAATTATTTTAGCCATTGCTTCATCTAAAAGTGTAGTTATAATGCCACCATGAGTTATATCATGATATCCTTGGAAATTACTACTTACTACGAAATAGGAGATAGAGCAATTCTCACTGTATTCGAACTTTAGCTTCAATCCAATCGGATTATCTTTTCCACAAGCAAAACAATTATTATAAACTAGTTCTGACATATTTTCTCCATATTAAAATCTATATGACAATATTATCTTTGAATTAAAAATGGTAAAGCTCTTTTTTTCTTTTATTATTTGAGGAGGGTAATTTTTAGTAATTAGCTAACATCAAATTAGGATAAAAAACTGTGATTCATCGAAAAATTGCATTGACACAATACGCCTTCTTATGATATTAGTTATTTAGAGAAGAATCTACTAATTTTGAATTAGTAAGGAAATTAAATATAAAGGATGTAAATATTAAGAAGAAGAAGCTGGTGTTAGGGATTGTAGTTACAGCAATAGCTTTGCTGGTCATCTCTTGTGGAGTTTTTAAACCCCGCGATAGTGAAGACCCGGAAAAGCCTGTGCCTTGGAATTCCTATCCAATTACCAGAGAACAGATTATGGAAAACTTAGAACATAGTTATAACTATTCTGAGAACACCTTTAAATATGCTGAAATATTTACTACCGACTTCTCTTTTCAATTTGCTTCTCAAGATATAACAGAACATGGTACTCCTTCCGCCTTAAATATTGAGCAAGAACAAGAAATGTTAGTTCTTTTGCACAAGAGTATTACTGCCTATAACCAGAAAATACACATTGATAGCTTAGTTGCTATAGAAAATCAAAATGACTCGATTACTAGTAATTCTGCAACTCTTTACAGAAGATATCACATTAGTGTAGGCGATAAAAACACCCAAGTATATCAAGGGAAAGCAGAGTTTGAACTGATTTTCGTTCCGGAAGTAGGTCAATGGAGAATTAAAATCTGGAAAGATTTTCGCTCCACAACTAATCAAACATGGGGAAAGTTAAAAAATGAATATACTCAGTAAATTAATCATAGCTGTTTTTGCTCTGTTCTTAATAAGTTGTGAAAATCCGTTTAATCCTTCAGCTAACAATAATAAACCTTCGATAGTTTATGAGCCTAACACAACTCCGGAACAGTTGCTACAAAATCTTTCTGATGCATACCAACAGAAAGATATAAAACTTTATGAATATTGTTTAGCTAAAGACTTTAAATTTCAGTTAATTGCCACAGAAGTTAATGAGATTGGGATTGATTTGGATAATGATGGACTACCTGATTCAGAATGGTTTTTCCAACAAGAAATAGAGTATCATCGTAATCTTTTCCAGAATGGTTCTTCTGATGGACAATATCCTCCTCCTGATCAAATAAACCTGCGTTTTACAGGTCTGCAAATAGAAAAAGACACACAAGAGGGTCATGAGGCGTGGCTTATTCTCTCTACTTACTTCCATTTAGATTTAATCTTCAATCAAGGCACTAATTTAAATGCTTTAGGCTATGCTCGCTTCTATATTAAGCCCGTAGCTGATGAATGGAAAATTGCTATTTGGCGTGATGAATCTAATGTCTATTAAGAGGAAATTTTGATGAATAGAATAATGGCAATTGATTATGGTGAAAGAAGAATTGGAATAGCTCTTACTGATCCCTTAAAGATCTTTTCTAAGCCGTATCTAGTCCTGGAGAATAAGGGTAAGAAACTTTTTTTAGAAGAATTGGAAGAGATTATAAAAGAACAAAATGTGTCTGAAGTTATCTTAGGCTACCCTCTTGGCGAGAGTGGACAAATAACCAAAAAGACAGCCGAGATAGAGAAGCTTCATAAATTCTTAAGCAACAACCTAAGTGTGGAAATAATTCTCCATGATGAGAGGTTTTCCACTATTGATGCCAATGAAGAACTAAAGAAACTGGGTTATAATTATATGGATGCAAAAAAGGTTATTGATATGGTAGCTGCCAGCATGATTTTAAAGTCTTATTTAAAAATGATAGGATAGTTAATGGGTAAAAATTTAAGAAGATTAGTAGTTGCCTTAATTATTGCCATATCTGTGTTTAGTTACATTGCTTATCAAGCCATCTACAAACCGGTAAAAGCAACTCCGAACACAACGGTTACACTTAATATTGATAGTGGTATTTCTATTACGCAGTTAGGTGAAAAACTCACCAGAGCTAAGCTAATTCGCAGTGCCAGATGGTTCAAAGTTTATACATCACTAACCGGAACAGATAAGAAAATTAAGAGTGGACTCTACAAAATTCCTACCAGTATGAGTCTTGCAGACATAGTCAAATATATCACCAACAACAACCAAGAAGTTTACTTCTTTCCAAATAAGCTCTCAATTCCGGAAGGCTTAACGCTTGAACAAATCAATGACAAGCTTGTGGAAGCAGGATTGGGAACTAAACAGGAGATAAATCTTCTCTTCTATAATCAAAGCTTTATTAAAGAACAATTGGGGATAAATGCCACTTCTTTGGAAGGATTCATCTATCCTAAAACCTATTTTTATGCTGATAATATTACCTTGAAAGAGTTTCTGATAGAATACCCGCTTAAAGAGTTTAAAAAAGAATTTGCCCCCTATTTAGCAGATCAAGAGTTTTATCATAACCTCACTTTAGCTTCTATTGTAGAAAAAGAGTCGGGAACCCCTGCTGAAAAACCTATCGTAGCTTCTGTTTTTAAGAATAGACTAAGCAAGAGAATGACCCTTTCTTCTTGTGCTACCCATAATAAAATCTTCTACCAAGAGGGTAAAAAACCTCCCAAAATCTTACGTGATAAGCATCTGGAAATAGATTCTCCTTACAATACCTATAAATATTTAGGACTTCCCCCCACCCCGATTTGCTCCCCTTCTAAAGAGAGTTTCGAGGCGGTTTTAGCTGATGCAGGTACGGAATACCTCTACTTTTTTGCTGATTTCAAAGGGAATAACGTCTTCTCTGTTACTTACCAAGAACATAATCGTAAAAAAAAAAGCTCCTGGAAACGAAGCTGATTTACAAACAATCCATAATCAAGGAGTTTCATGTTGAGAAAAGTTACAATTACACCTAATGTGAATATTTGGTCTTTAGGTTCAGCTTTAATTGAAGTTGGCAACACCAAAGTTCTCTGCAATGTTAGTGCCAATGATAAAGTGCCGGAATTCTGCTTAGCCAAAAAGCAAGGTTGGGTTACAGCTGAATATAGCATGCTTCCTTCCGCTACTCACTATCGAACTCAACGCGAAGTTGTAGTCGGTAAAATCAGTGGTCGTACTGCTGAGATTCAAAGGTTAATCGGTCGTTCCTTACGCGGAGTTGTTGATTTAACTGCCCTGTGTGGATTCAACTTAACCGTAGATTGCGATGTTATCCAAGCTGACGGCGGTACCAGAACAGCTTCTATTACCGGGGCTTGTGTAGCACTGGAAATTGCCTTCACTAAGTTATTGGCTGAAGGGAAAATAATGACCAATCCGCTCCGAGAAAAGATAGCTGCAGTGAGTATTGGACTCATCAATGGTCAAGCTGTGTTAGATATGGATTACAAACATGATTCGAAAGCAGAGGTTGATTTGAATGTTGTGATGACTGAATCACTGAAACTAATTGAGGTACAAGGCACTGCAGAAGGTGCTCCTTTTAGTAAAGAAGAGTTGCAGAAAATGTTAGAAATTGCTGAACAAGGCATAGATAAACTAATTAAGAAACAAGCTGAAGCACTAAAACGACTATGATAATTTATCAGTCAGCTCCAGCTAATTCAGAAGTGAGGAAAGATGTTTGAATATATGAGAACCGGTAAATATTTTGCCCAAATTGCAGGTGGCTTAGAAGCCCATGCTAAAGAAGAATTGATTGATTTAGGAGCTGAAATAGTTCAAGAAGTACCTCGCGGTATCAGATTCGCTTGTAATCCAGAAACGCTGTATAAAATAATCTACAATGCCCGCCTTGTGCAACGCGTTTTAGCTCCCCTGATCAGCTTAGATTGCCATAGTGAGAAATACCTTTATTCGCAATTAAATAAGAATGTTGACTGGACATCTCTCTTCAGACTAGATGATGTTTTCTCCATAATCAGCAATGTAAGTGATTCTAAAATAGGCAATTCGCTTTATGCCGGACAAGTCATGAAAGATGCAATTTGTGATCAATTCAGAGAAAAATACAATGCCCGACCTGATTTCTCAACCAAAGACCCCGATATCTCTTTCTCCCTGCATATCAGAAAAAACATAGCTACAGTCTCCCTTGATGTAGCTGGTAAAAGCTTGCATAAAAGAAATTACAGACAAGGTGTAAATGTGGCACCTATGCAAGAAACCTTGGCAGCTGCTGTGATTAAACTCACTGAGTGGAAAGGTGAGAATGTACTAATGGATATTATGTGCGGCTCAGGTACCCTAATTATCGAAGCTTTAATGCGGTATTGCAGTATCCCGGCTGGTTATCTCCGTGATGATAGCGGTATTTATTATATGCCTGATTTTGATGAAGCACTGTGGCAAAAGGTAAGAAAAGATTCAAATGATGCTATTATTGAGCTTCCGGAAGGGCTTATTTTCGGTTCAGATGTCAGCTCCAAATCCCTCTCTTATGCCAGGAAAGCTTTAGATTTACTTCCTTCAGGCGATAAAGTTACTCTGGAAGTCGCCAGATTCCAAGATTTACCGGCAGGGCAAGACAGAACAATCGTCTGCAATCCTCCTTATGGCGTACGCATGGGAAGTGTTGAAAGAAGTGCAGAGTTGTATGCCGAAATTGGTGATTTCCTCAAGCAAAAATGTCCGGCAAGCGTAGGTTATATCCTCTGCGGAAGTGCTGAATTAGTGCCCAAACTCCGCCTAAGAGCTCACTGGAAGAAGTCTTTGAAGAATGGAGATTTGGATACTAAATTAGCTAAGATTATTATTCGCTAAGTAGTTGATGCCAAACTCTAATCAATTGCATAACTTCACTCTGAGAAGATTTCCATTGCAAGAAGCAGATAGCTTCCTGGCATGGAATGCGAGTGATGAATATATCATTAAAGAAATAAACTCACGCAATGTAAACTACAAAAGCGTCTTGCTTATTGAAGATGAGTTTGGTGCAATAGGCACCTCTCTAAAAGCTGATAAAATCTACTTTGTTAATGATTCGATTCTCTCTCAAAAAGGGATAAAGGCAAACTTCGAGCTTAATCACAAAAAGTTAGATAATCTTAATTTTCTCTCACCTTATGCTTCATTCCCTACTGACATAGACCTAATAATCATGAAGCTTCCTAAGATTAACAGATATACTGAGTTTCTCTTAGCCAAGCTTAATTTTTATTATGATGAGAATATTGACTTCATTGCCGGCAGTATGGTCAAGTATCTGAATAATACTATTTATGAACTTTTTCAGACTTATCTCACCCCTTTTAACTACTCTTTAAGCTGGAAAAAAGCTAAAATATTAACCGGTAAACTGTCTAATAAAAAAGAGACTCATGAATTTGTTACCATTATCAATGAGTTTGAACTTACTTTAATTAATTATCCTAATCTCTTTTCTGCACAGAAGTTAGACCTTGGTACACGTTTCTTCTTAGAGAATTATCCTAAGCTTATTCTACCCAAAACAATAGACAACATAATAGATGTCGGTTCTGCTAATGGCATCTTAGGACTTAAGCTACTTGCTTACGCTCCCAAAACTCAGCTTTGGCTTACGGATATAACCTATTCAGCCTATGAATCTGCTAAAGCAACTATCACCCAAAACAACTTTAATCCCGACCAAATTCATTTAGTCTTAGACAACTCTGTAGATGCTTTCCAGCCTGATTTTGCCGATCTAATCATAATCAACCCTCCTTTCCATGATAACCATAAAGTCTCTATTAATACTGCTCTTTCTATTTTTAACGACTGCCATAAAGTTCTTAAAAAAGATGGCATGATAGTTGTTGTAGCTAATAAACATCTTGGATATCATAAGCATTTAACGCAAATATTTGGCAATGTTGCTATCATTGCCGAGAACACTAAGTTTGTTATTATCTCTGCACATAAGCTGTAAATAGACCTTTTTTACTCAATTCCTATCTCGTTCTCTCTCTTGGATAGCTCGTAACTCAATTAGATTTCGAATTTAAATCGGGATATGAACTAGGGTTCCAAGAGGAAGCAGGGAATAGGCTATATCTGAGTATGTGCCATCCTAAGAAGTTTGATCGTTTTTTCTATTAATCCCCTTGCATCTTCGCTAAAAGTTATGCCAGCACAGACACAGAGGGGAATTAAGAGAAGACCACACCCCGTCAGCAAAGCTGACACCCCTCTCCAAAGATTAGCTTCGCTAATGAAGAGGGGAATTAAGAACCGCCGTCTTAGCCTTAATTTATCTTCTTTCGTGTTTTTCTTATTTTGTGTCCTTTGTGTCTTTGTGGTAAAATCCTCCATTTCCCGAATTACTTAAAAAAAAGATTGACTATATAATCAGAGTTACAGAGTATGATTAATAATCAAAATTACTGAAATAAGTAACCTTGGAGAGATGATGAAAAAATTTACAATCATTGTTATGATAATGATGACCTTACTGTTAGTATCGTGCGGAAAAAGTGAGACAGCAGCTTCCAAAACAACAGTTTTGTTTTGGCATAGTATGGGTGGACCTTTGGGTAGCGCCTTAAATAGTCTGATCGAAGAGTTTAACGCTACTCACATAGATATCAGGGTAGAAGCTGTTTCGGTGGGTAATTACACTGCTTTAACCCAGAAATTAACAGCATCGATCCAAGCAGGTAATCAACCTGACATAGCTCAGTTATATGAAAATAGTACTGTGGATTATATTAATTCAGGTGTGTTGACTCCGGTAGAGAAGTTTATTGAGCGGGATGAGCAGTTGCAAGAAGATATTCACAGCGATTTCTTCCCTATTTTTATTTCCGGAAATACTTATGATGGTCAAATTTGGACATTCCCTTTTAACAAGAGTGTGCGTGTTTTATATTATAATAAAGAGATGTTTTTGAAGTTTGGATTTGATCCTAATCAAGCACCTGAAACCTGGGAAGATTATATTGAATACTCCAAGGTGATCAGTGCTGAAAGAGATGAGAAGGGCAATCCTTATATCTATACAACTAATATAAACAGTAGTGCAACCCAGCTTGTGAATCTTATTCTGCAAGCAGGCGGCACAGTTTATGAAGATGGAGAAGTAAGATTTGCCAGTCAGGAAGGTGTTGAGTCTCTGAAGTTCTTACGCAGTCTGGTTGTCGATACAAAAGTTGCTTACTTGGCAGAAGGTTATGAAGGACAGAATGACTTCTTAGCTTCTAAAGTGGCAATGTATGAGGGATCCAGTGTTTCCATGGCTTTTATGGCGAGTGAGAATAAGCTAAAATTCAACATTGGAATTGCTCCTATTCCCCACTTCAGAACAACCAAAAATGTGATTAGCGGAACTAATATTGCTATTTTTAAGAGTAATGATAGACAAGAAGAAGCAGCGTGGAAATTCATTAAATGGCTGACTGATACAGAACAGACAGCTAAATGGTCGTATGATACATACTATATGCCATTGAGAATGAGTGCTTTACAAGCTTCTCCGCTTAAAGAGAGATTAGAAAATGACGAGAATCTATTAGCTGTTTATCAGCAACTTAATAATGCTGGCACTGAGCCTACTATCTCTGAATGGAGAAAGGCACGAACGGATATAGAGAAGTTTGTTTTAGAACCTGTTTATAGTGAAAATAAAACTCTTACAGATGAAGAGTTAATGAAGTTATTAGAGAAACAAGCTAAAGAGTTAGAGAAAAGAATTAAAGAGAATAAAAAAGATTAATATAGATAATTTTGGAGTAAAAATGAAAATTAAAATAAAGTTACCTGATGGTTCTATCAAAGAATTTGATAAGCCGATATCAGTTTTAGATGTTGCAAAAAGTATTAGCGAAGGCTTGGCGAATGTAGCCTTAGCAGGTAAAGTTGATGGTAAAAGTGTAGATTTAGACTTTATGATAAATAACGATGCAGAAGTAGAGATTACTACTTTCAATTCAGAAGATGGTCCTGAAATTTATTGGCATTCAACTGCCCACTTAATGGCACAAGCTGTTAAGCAACTCTTCCCTGCTGTAAAGGTTACTATTGGACCTTCTATTGAGAGCGGTTTCTACTATGATTTTGATAGTGAGCAGGCCTTCTCAGATGAAGATTTAGTGAAAATAGAAGAGAGAATGATGGAGTTATCTAAGCAGAAACTTCCTTATTCCAGAAGAGAGGTTTCCCGTAATGAAGCAGTTGAGATCTTCACCAAAATGGACGAGCCTTATAAAATAGAGATTCTGATGGGGATTCCTGAAGATGAAGTGCTTTCTCTGTATAGTCAAGGCGATTTCACTGACCTTTGTAGAGGTCCTCATGTTATTCATACAGGCAAACTTAAAGCTTTTAAATTATTGCGTTCTTCCGGTGCATATTGGAGAGGCGATGAAAAGAATAAGATGCTCAAGAGAATCTACGGTATCTCCTTCCCTTCTAATAAAGAATTAAAGGTCTATCTTAATAATATAGAAGAAGCTAAGAAACGTGACCACAGAAAGATAGGTAAAGATTTAGACCTCTTTTCTATCAGTGATGATATCGGTGCAGGTTTAGTATTGTGGCATCCTAAAGGTGCGATGATTAGACACTTAATTGAAACTTACTGGAAAGACAAGCACTTAAATGATGGCTATAACTTAGTTTATACTCCTCATATTGGGAAAGGTCAGCTCTGGGAAACAAGTGGACATTTAGACTTCTATAAAGATGGAATGTATAGTCCTATGGAAATGGACGGACTTGATTACTATGTAAAACCAATGAACTGCCCCTTCCATATTATGATTTATAAGTCAACAAAAAGAAGCTATCGTGAACTTCCTATGCGATTAGCTGAGCTAGGCACTGTCTATCGTAATGAGCTTTCCGGAGCTTTACACGGCTTAATGAGAGTTCGCGGATTTACTCAAGATGATGCCCATATTTTCTGTACTCCGGAGCAATTAGAAGAAGAAGTGGAAAAGCTTTTAGACTTCTCTCTCGAGGTCTTGCATAAGTTTGGCTTTGAAAACTTTGAGATCTTTATATCTACTATGCCGGAGAAATCTGTAGGTGATCCTAAAGATTGGGAAACTGCTACAGAATCCTTAAAGAATGCTGTAGAAAAACATAACCTAGCCTATAAAATCGATGAAGGTGGTGGAGCATTCTATGGTCCTAAGATTGATATCAAGATTAAAGATGCTCTTAATAGATCATGGCAATGTACAACTATTCAATTTGATTTTAATTTGCCAACTCGTTTCGATATGGAATACATTGGCTCTGATAACCAACCACACCGTCCGTATATGATTCACCGTGCCTTACTTGGTTCTATTGAAAGATTCTTCGGAACCCTGATAGAATATCATGCTGGTAATTTCCCTGTTTGGTTATGTCCGGTTCAGGTGAAAGTGCTTCCTATTTCAGAAGCTACAATAGATTATGCTAATGAAGTTTTAGCCAAGCTTAAAGCTAAAGGTATTAGAGCTGAATTAGATGTAAGATCTGAGAAAATTAACTTTAAAGTTAGAGAAGCTGAAATAGAAAAAATACCTTATATGTTCGTGCTAGGCGGAAAAGAAGCTGAAGCAGGAACTATTTCTATAAGAAGACATACTAAGGGTAACATGGGAGTGGTACCTATTGAGGAAGCGATTAACTTAGTGTTAAATGATGAGGAATAGATTTATAATTAATAAATACAGAGAATAAAAATGTGTAGGGGTACTCGTTTGCGGGTACCCTTCTTAAAATACCATATTGACATAGATAAAACAAAAAGAGATAATCATGAAAACCTACATACAAGATTTTAAAGAAGAGTTGCTTAGACAATCTCAAGCCATCTTAATGGCGACTGAAAAGATTGATGAAAGGGTAATATCAGCCCTGGATATTTTGCTAAACTGTAAGGGAAAAGTAGTTGTTACCGGTATGGGAAAAGCAGGCTTAATTGGAAGAAAAATCTCTGCTACCTTTGCAAGTACAGGCACAACCTCGATCTTCCTTCATCCTGCCGAAGGTATTCACGGAGATTTGGGCATGCTACAAAAGAATGATGTAGTTCTGGCAATATCCAACAGTGGAAACACCGAAGAGGTAATCTCCATAATCCCCTTCATTAAGTTTAATAAAATCCCTTTAATCGCCCTGACCGGAAATCTGGAATCTAGATTGGCTAATCATGCTGATGTGGTGTTAGATTGTTCTGTTCCTAAAGAGTTTGAACAACTTGGTTTGATTCCCACAGCCAGCACTACTGTTGAGTTAGCTGTTGGTGATGCTCTTGCCGTAGCTTTACTCAAGAAAAGAAACTTTGCTTTAGAAGATTATGCTAAGTTTCATCCGGGTGGCTCAATCGGGAAAAAGCTTTTGCTAAGAGTTAGCGACCTAATGCACTTTGCTGAAGAGGTTCCTTTCACAAAGCATACTGCTTTTATGGATGAAGCAATTATGGAGATGACTTCTAAGAAGCTCGGCTGTACGCTCATAACTGATGATAAAATGCTTTTAGGAATCATCACAGACGGTGATTTACGAAGATTCTTACAAAAAGGCAGCATGGATATCAAAAACTGCTTAGTTACAGATGCCATGACCAAGAACCCCAAAAACATAGTCAAAGATAAGCTAGCAGTGGAAGCTCTAACCTTAATGGAAGAGTTTAGTATCACTGTTTTACCGGTAGTAAATTCTGCTAACGAGCCAATCGGGGTTATTCATCTTCATGACTTAATTAGAGCAGGAGTGGTTTAGATGAAGTTAGTTATTCAAAGGGTTTCAAGTGCGTCTGTAAGGGTCAATAATGAGCTTGTATCAGAGATTAAACAAGGGTTGTTGGTTCTGATCGGAGTTTCTCCTAAAGATACTTCAGAGAACATAGATTGGTTAGTGAATAAGTTAATCAACCTAAGAATCTTTGAAGATGATAACGGGAAGATGAATCTCTCAGTGCAAGATATTAATGGCGAGATTATGCTTATTTCACAATTCACTCTTTATGCTAATTGTGAAAAGGGAAGAAGACCGAGCTTTATTGAAGCAGGGGAACCGGAAATGGCTAATAGACTTTATGAAGAGTTTTGTGCTAAAGTTCAAACTTCTTTTAAAGAACCCCGAAAAGGAATATTTGGGGCTGATATGAAAATAGCGCTGGTTAATGATGGACCGGTTACTATTATCCTGGAGAAGTAAAAACAATTAGCAATTAGTGAGAAAATCCCTAACACAGAGTTAAGATTGATACGCAACCTCTTAATTCCCCTCTTCATTTTCGAAGAAAGTTTCCGGCGTGTGAAGGCGAAGCTTTAAGATGCTCCAAATAAACTATAATTTCTCAAGGGGATTTAAGAGGTATCGCATCCAATAACAATCAATTAAACAGTTAAACAATTCAACAAATCAACAAATCAACATGCATTTAATTCGTGTTAATTCGTCTTAATTCGTGTTAATTCGTGTGAAAGTCTTTCTCTTACTTGCTTATTACTCATTGCTAGTTGCTTTTTCAAGCTTCTTCACATCTCTCTCTTCAATAAAACGATTCTCTTTATCAAGCTTACGTTTCTCTTTCTTATCAATTCTTGCTTGTTTTCTATCTTGTTTAGCTTTAAGTTTCGCCAGCTTTTTATTCTCTTTCTTGGCTTTTGCGGAGAGCTTTGATTCTAAGTTTTCACGAGCTTGGTCTCCCTTGTGAAATTTCGCACTAATTATAGGATAGTTTTCATAATAGATCTCTCGTTTCATGATAAGCTCTTCCATTCCGCCAAAATATTGAGACTTTTCGTAAACTGTTTCTAAATCTAATCTGCCCATCATATCATAGCTAAAGTTTTCAATGATTGATTTATTAGTTTTAAAATCAATAGTGGCCTTTCTAATAAGGTTATCTTTATCATCATAATCATATTCTACCACTGTAACTAAACTATCTAGATAATTAACTTTTCGTTGAGAATCAAGACGTTTATTTTCATCATAAACAAAGTAGTCATAATAAACAGGAAATCCGTCATAATCATCTGTGATAATCATCTCAACTCTGCCATCCGGGAAATTAATTTTTAAGTCTGTATAAAGTGGATAACCGGCATCATTATAATATTGATAAAGTGTTTCATGTTTCTTAGGATTAGTAGTCGTAATTGTTCTATTTAAGATTTTACCGCCCCATGAATATAGGGTTTTCTCAATATCTCCTTGCTCATTAAGATATTTGGTAACCAATCTTTCGGTTATGCAATTATGAACACTATAGAAGCTTCTCACATCAAGAGTATCGGAATAAGAATAGGTGTAATAGCCATGATAAGCATCGTTTCCATTATAGTTTGTAATCTCTTTTATTCTATTTTGATCATCAAATTCATAATAGTTCTTGGTTGTTACATAAGTTCTCTTTAAATCATAAGCAGGAAGTATTCTGTGAGTTTTTACATAACACTTTTTAATCCCCTTAAAGTGTTCTAAGGGAATCTCTTGACTAGCCAATCTCAGACTAAAAGCCAAGAGCATCAATATTAATATTCTCTTCATTATCATTACCCCTTATTGTTTATCTAAGGTTATAGATCTTCCAATATCTCTTCTAAATTTCTATCTTCTATATTCGGTTCAGGAAAAGACTCATCCTCTTCAGAATCCAACTCATCAGAAGTTTCCACTTCAAAAACTTCATTTTCAACTTCCGACTCAATATAAAGAATAACCTTACTTCCTTTTAAAACCTTGGAACCAATCCCCGGATCGACTTTAACAACACTATTTTGCGCGTAGAGTCCGTAGTTTTTCTTGATAAAAACAACTTCTAAACCCAGCTGTTTTAGCTTAGAGCTGGCATTAATTGCATTTTCTTCCAAAACAGAAGGAACAACAACAATCTTTCCTCCTGAACTAACTTCTAATCTAATACCGCTACCTTTCTTCACCACTTTCTCTCCCCTAGGAATCTGAGAAATAACGGTATTGTCAGCATAGTTAGGAGATGAAACCCAAGTGATAGACAATGAATCCTGCAAGGTAAAGCCTGCTTCTTGTAGCTTGCTTTTGGCAACCTCAAGATCTATTCCAACAACTGTAGGCATCGTAATAGTCTTGCCGATATCTAGCTTTAATGGGATTACTATTTTAGTAGTAACCAGCAATATTGCAGAGACAAATATGACAAAGAAAATTATCGCTACGCCTAATGCTTTTAAATGTTTCATTCTTTCTTAACTCATCCTTTTTAACTTTGCCCCAAAAGAGCCATCCATATGATGCTTGTGAGGTATTGTTTTCAAGAATTTATTCTCAGTGTACATCTTGTCAATAAAATTCTCAGCAGGAACCAATTCAAAGTTGGTATGGAGGGAAAGAAACTTCTCAATCTGATCTTCATTTTCCACTGTATTCATAGTACAAGTTGAATAAACTAGATAGCCGCCTACCTTGACAAATTTGGCAGCATGCTTCAAAGCACTACTTTGAATCTTAAGTAACTCGCTGTAGCGCTGATGAGTCTGCCATCTAAGCTCTGATTTCTTACCCAAAACACCCCAGCCTGAACAAGGAACATCGATTAGTACCTTGTCGTATGCCGGAACTATTGGTCCGTAGCTTAAAGAATCTTGAGTTATTAATTTGATGTTAGATAATTGAAGTCTTTCAATAGCTTGCTTAATTAGCTTAACGCGATGAGGATATTTGTCAATAGCTATAATCTGCCCTGTATCACCCATCAATTCAGACATATAGGTTGTTTTCCCACCAGGTGCAGCAAAGAAGTCTATAATGTTATCATCTTTAGCGGGTGCTAATAATTCTATTACTAACGCTGCCGATGCATCTTGAATTGAGTAATATCCTTCGGAAAAAGCAACATCATTCAAAACAGTATGAACATGGTCAGCTTTATATATGTTATTTACTCCGGGGTAATTGGTCAGTGTAACGCCACGCTTCTGAAAGTAGGGCAATAGTTTATCAATATCGGTAGCAGTGTTATTTACTCTAAGATTAATCTCTGGGTTCTCATTAAAATACATGGCAAGAAATTCACTATCTTCAACGCCAAAAATAGGGATCCACTTCTCTATTAACTTCACAGGGTAAGAGTGTTCTACCGAGATTCTTTCAATATCGTCTTCAGGTAACTCAATTTTGGGATTACGCAGATAGTTTCTTAACACTGCATTTACAAAATCTGCAGTGCCTTGACTAAACATTTCTTTGGCAAGTTCTACTGTCGTATCTACTGCCGAATGCTCAGGAACGCTATTTAAATAGATTATTTGATATAATCCGATATAAAGTAAAATCTTAATTTTAATATCTGTTTTAGAATATTTCTCTGCATCTGTCATGTGTTGGCAAATATATTCTAAATAAAGTTGTCTTTTAATTACGCCCTTCACCAAATTATAGAAAAATTCGGGATTACCATCTGCTTTCTTTATTTTGTTTGCTTCGTTAGTTAATAAACTCGAAGACATTTCATTGTTTTTTAGAACTTTCTGGATTACTTTATAAGCTATTTTTCTTTCCATTTTTTATCCCTTTTTGTAGAGATTTCTCATACTCTTTTTTATTAATTCTTCAACTTCAATTTCAGGTTCCTCTTTTAAAATGCTTTGAAAAGCTTTCCTAATCACAAGAGGTTTATACCCTAATTTAAGAAGTGCATTCTCAGCTTCTTTAGTTACATCGCTAATTAGAACTTCACCTAAAGTTTGCTCTTTAATCTCGATATCACCTACCTTATCTTTTAGTTCTATAATTAATCTTTGGGCAGTCTTTTTGCCAATTCCCGGTACTTTTGAAAGTAGAGAATAATCATCTGATAAGATTAAATTAATAATAGTAGAAACCGGTAAAGCTGATAACATTGAGAGAGCTATCTTAGGTCCTACTCTTGATATAGATATTAGTTTACGAAACATGGCTTTCTCGTCAGAAGAATAAAACCCGAACAGCCTGACACCCTCATCATTTTGAAAATGATGAATCAAAATCTTTATCTCTTCCAATGATCTGATCTTTTCATACGTGGTTAGTGATATTTCCACTTCATACCCTACACCTTGACAATCAATAACGCAATACGAGGGAGTGATTTCGGCAATCTTCCCTTTTAAATAATTAAACATATTTAATCCTATTTCCTTAATATCGCATAACAAGTGGTGCTAAGAAAGTTTCTTAGGACCGGAATGTTAGCCAATAACCGAGTCAAAACTACTGGTTTTAAATTAAACTTTACTTCATAATTGGGGTTGATGAAATACAATCTCAATGACTTTAGCGTGAAATCAGAAGCTTTGATTAACTCGAGAAATGATTCAACTGTTACTCTACTTACCTGCAGATCAAGAAGTTCGGCAATCACCTCTGCCCTCTCTTTATTCAGTTCCATGAGCTTTTTATAAAAAGAGTTCTGGAGCAAGTGAAGAAAGGGGATTTTAGCTAAAAAGGAACTCAACATCTGTTGATGTCCACCAAAAGGATTTTGCCACGGAGGGAACGCAATAAAAACATGACCACCAGACTTTAAGTGCTGAAAGGTGAAAGTTAATAATTTATTATGGTCTTTAATATGCTCAATTACATCTCTATAGAATATCAAATCAAACTCTCCTAAAGAATCTATTTTGAAAACATCTTCATCATGCAAGATACACTGCTTATTATTAATATACTCCGATAAATATTTTTTGCCATTAGTAATTTTATCTTTTGCTAAGTCAACCCCAACAACCTGGCAATTCTGTTGCAAGAAGGGTAAAAGATTTCCGCCTTCACCACACCCTATTTCTAAAACAGTTATATTTTTAGTAGAGGCATACTTGTTTATATAAGGTATAACATACTTTTGAGTTGTAATACATTGCTCGTCAAAATACCTTTTTCTATCCTTATGTCTCTTTTGCATAACCCTCTTCCAGTAAATTCAAATTACCAAACTTGATCTTATTAAAATGTGTATAAGCCACAGCTAAAGCGTCAGATGCATCTTCAGAAGGATTAATCTCTTTTAGCCCAATAATCTTTTGAATAAGAGTTCTTACCTGAATCTTAGACGCATTTCCCTGACCCGTTACCGCCTTTTTAACTTCACGCGGAGAATATTCATAAACCCTTACATTCGATAAAGCACATGCCAGAAGAATGACTCCTCTAGCATGAGCTAAAGTTAGAGCAGACTGAATATTCTTGCCATAAAAAATTGTCTCTATGACAGCGATATCAGGTTTGTACTCTTCGATAACAGTTCTTATTTCTTTGAATAATTGGTCTAACTTACAACTAAGTTGCAACTTAGCATTTAGCTTTATACATTCACACCCGGCTTCTACTATTCTTCTTCTGTCAGATTTGATTATCCCATATCCGCAAAACCGGGTACCTGGATCAAAACCAATTATTACCATCTATTCTTGTTCTAACTTTTCCATCACTTTATCTGAGATCTCAAAGTTAGCCCATACTTTTTGAGTATCATCCAAATCATCAAGCAGGTCTAATAATTTTAAGAGCTTCTCGGCAACATCATCAGCTTTGACAGTAGTTTTAGGTAACTTAATTAAATCAGGTTCTTGTGGTTCATAGCCTGCGTCTTCAAAGCTTTTCATTACGGTATGAAATTCAGAAGCTACTGTGTAAATTTCAAAGACATCACCTTCTAATTTGACATCTTCAGCACCCGCTTCTAAAGCTTCCATCATAAATTCATCTTCATCTTTTCCTTCAGCAGGAATCATAAAGAAACCTTTCTGTTCAAAGTTCCAAGAGACAGAACCTGATTCAGCCATGGTACCGCCATATTTACCAAGGGTATGTCTTATTTCGGCAACTGTTCTATTTTTGTTATCAGTCGTACAATCAATAAGAATAGCAACACCTCCCTGACCATAACCCTCATAAGTTATCTCTTCATAGATAGCACCCTCAAGTTCACCGGTTCCTCTTTTAATTGCTCTTTCAATATTATCTTTAGGCATGTTTTGAGACCGAGCAGCTTGAACAGCTGTTCTTAATCGAGGATTAGAATCTAAATCACTACCTCCCATACGAGCCGCAATAACGATTTCTTTTCCCAGTTTAGTAAATACTTTTCCACGCTTTGCATCAGCAGCACCTTTTTTATGTTTTATCGAACTCCACTTATTATGTCCAGACATTGGCCTTCCTCTCTAAAGTTGATTTAAAAGAGCCGACAAAGTCGGCTCAAGTGTTATTTAATTATGTTAATAAAATAATATTAAGCATTTTTGTCAATCTATTCTTCATCTTCTTTGGCAGCTGCGATTATTTTGTTAGCCTCATCGGTAGGAACCTTTTCATAATGTGAGAATGCTTGAGTGAATTTACCTCTACCTTGAGTTAATGATTTCAAGGTTGGGAAGTATTTAAATACTTCAGCAAGAGGCAGTTCGGCAGTAAGGTTTTGTTTTCTTCCCTCTTGTTCCATTCCTATAATCTTTCCTCTACGAGTCGAGATATCGCCCATTACATCGCCCATATATTCGCTAGGAATATTGATGGTAATGCGGTTAATAGGTTCAAGCAAGATTGGATTACACTTCTGGAATCCTATTTTTAATGCCATAGTTGAAGCTATTTTGAACGCCATTTCTGATGAGTCAACTTCATGATAGGAACCGTAATAGAGGTCACAATAGATATCAACTACAGGGTATCCGGCAATAATTCCAAGAATCATGGTCTCATTAATACCTTTTTCCACAGCAGGAATAAAATTGGAAGGAATTGTACCACCCACAACTGAGTTGATAAATTCATAGCCTTCTCCTCTCTCTTTTGGTCCTATTCTCATAAAGACATGACCATATTGACCTTTACCACCTGATTGTTTCTTATGCTTATATTCAACATCTGTTTTTCCGGTGATTGTTTCACGATAAGGAATTCTTGGAGCTTTAAGAACAGCATTAACTTTATATCTGTTACGAAGCTTTTTCTGTAACAGAAGAAGTTGTGGTTCACTTGCTCCTGAGATGATATTCTCTTTAGTTTCAGGATTAGTAAACATCCTAATAGTAGGATCTTCATTAATTAATCTTTGAGTAGAAGTACCAATTTTGTCTTCATCGTTTTGTGATTCACCAACAATTGATTTCCACATTACAGGGTCAGGGAATATCACAGGTTTGCACTTATAGTTTCCGTTGTTTTCCACAATAGAATCCATGGTGCGAGCATATTTCAATTTAACTAAGGAGCCAATTTCGCCTGCTCTAATTTCACCCGTATCAACACGAGTTTTACCTTGTGAATAGTAGATATTACCGACTTTATCTTTATTATCTTTTTCCGGAATAAATACTTCAGCGCCTGGTATTAGTGTTCCTGAATATAATCTAAAATAAGCAATATCACCCATAGTTGGATCGCCATAGTTTTTAAAGATGAAGCCTAATATTTTACCATCAGGAGAACAAACAAATTCTTTCTCTTCATTATCATCATTTAAAATAGTCATGTTTGCTTTATCTGCAGGGCTTGGAAGGTAATCGGAAATTGCATCTAAAAGAGCTTCAAGTCCGATTTGATTAGTTGCTGAAATTGCAAAAGCAGGCATAATAGTACCGGCAGTAATTGCCTTTTTAGCACCAATAGCCATCTCTTCACTTGTCAATTCACCAGCATCAAAAAACTTTTCTAATAATGCCTCATCAGATTCAGCTACAGCTTCCATCAGAAACATTCTTTTTTCTTCTACTTCATCAGTCATGTTAGCAGGAACATCAACTATTTTTCCATCAATATACGCTTTATTCTTGAGAATATCAACAACACCGGTAAAATCTCCTTCACTTCCGATAGGAATAATGAAAGGAGTTGCATTAACACCGGCACTTTCAGAAATAGTTTCAATGACTTTATTATAGTCAGAATGCTCTTGATCTAATCTATTGATAATAAGAGCCCTACTCTTGTTAGAACCTTCTAGCTGTTCTAAAGCTTTTTCTAAACCAACTTCAAAGCCTCCGGCACCGTTAGCAACAACACAAATTGTTTCAACAGCCGGAAAGACTGATAATTGATCGCCAATAAAGTCTGGAGTCCCCGGAGCATCAATTATATTAATTCTATTATGCTTATAGTCAATGAAGCCACAGCTGAGAGAGAGTGAGTTTTTCTTCTCAATCTCTTCGGGATCAAAGTCCATGACTGTGTTTCCGTCATCAACTTTACCAATACGAGTAGTCATTTTGGTAATATATAATAAGTTTTCTGCGAGGGTGGTTTTGCCAGCTCCACTTGAACCTAAAAAGGCTATATTTCTGATGTTCTTCATATCGTAATTTTTCATTAATTTTCCCCCGTTTATGGATTTTGAATTTCCAAATCAGTTAATGTTTTATTTTATTATGTGTCAAGTAAATATTGTTTTTTTATTAATTATCTCAAAATCTCTGCAATTTCGAGACTTATTTTTTCAAGAATATCAGTGGTAATAGGTACTTTTATCTCCTTTTTAAAAAGGATATTATTCCCGGCAAATAGGTCTGTCAGTTTTTCAATTGTTTTTCCTGGCTTACCCCCATGAGTGCAAGTTAAGAGAACATTCTTGCCCTTAACCTTAGTATGATCAGTAAAAGTTCTAAGTGCAGGAGAGAAAGTCCAAGCCCAAACAGGAGTGCCAATGATAATATTGTCATATTTGGCAGAGTCAAAAGTGTAAGGTTTTAGAGCCGGACTAATTTTACGAACTGATTCCATTCCACCTGCAAACATTGTTTTTAAACTAGTAGGAGAGTATGTAGCCTCAGTTTCTAATTTTAAGATGTCACATCCTAGCTCATCTTGTAAGTGTTTAGCAATTTTATCATTACCACCGGAATATGAGAAATAAACGAATATAGTTTTATGCATAATTCACCTTTTCTTCCTTTTAAAAATGTAATATTTATGATGTGCCCAGATTGCTTTGAAACAAGCCGGTGCATATTTCTCTAACCAATAATACTTAAGCATCTTAGTATTAAAATCCAGATCAATATCGCGCCAGTAATCTAAAATAGTAAGAGGTGTTTTAGGTTCTTCTGTAGTTGGTCTTTTTTTTCCTAAGAACCCCAATCCTATTTTCTTGAGAAAGTCTTCTTTAGCCATTCCAATGTCAGGCCAAGGCGGACAGTCAAAATAATCCCATTTTACTAATTCCCAACCTAAATCTTGCATAATCGGGGTAAAAGTTTTAGGAAAGATATTCTCTTCCTTCAGATACTTCTTTAAATCTTCTTTTCCGAGATACTTCTGACTTAAATATCCAATACCGCTTCTATTAGGCACTGCAAGCACAATTATCTTGTTAGTTACTCTATCTAATTCTGTGAGAAACTGTCTAATATCGTCCACAAACCACAGTGCTGAGAAGTTCCAACTTAGGTCATAGTTTTTATCATCTAACTCTATGTTATTATAGGAATTAACATGGAGGCTATTCAGCTTCAAAGAACTCTCTCTCCACACCTGGTTAATTAAATTTATTCTCTTTTGATTATGATCTAAAATGGTTACATCTATGCCGGCTTTAGCAAATCCCATTGAATTAATACCGGACAAACCTGTAAAACCAAAAGAAGGAGCTTCTAACACACTCTTGATATTATAGTTAGACACTATTTCCATTAATTTATTATGAATGATAATACGTTCATAACTGGAACCGAGTCCTTCATCATAATTGCTGAAGTAGTTTTCCCAGAAGTTTATTATTGGAATAGCCATTATTTAGACTCCAAATACCAATTAATTACTTCATCAAAGTTTTCTAAGGTATTTATTGGCTGTAAGGGGATATCTTGATAAGTTGCTTCTACATCATAAAACCAGCTTTTAGAAATAAGTTCAAACCTTGAGACAAAAAGTTCGTTCTTAAAGAATTTAGCTGTTTTCTCTCCAAGTAAGAAGAGTTTTGAGCTAATAATCCTACTCTTAGGATAAACTTTATCATGAATCTTAAGAGAAATATGATTTACTAAGTCATCAAGATAGATAGGTTCTCTATCTGCCACTATATATTTCTTCCCTTTTCCACTGGCTGATGTTGTAAAGAAGACAAAAGCTTGGGCAAGAAGTTTGACATCTGTCAGGTGTATTTTTACTTTTCTGTTAGGAAGCACCATCATTTTCTTATCTACTAGTTTACAGAGGGTATAAGGAAAACCGTAATCACCAATCCCATAAGTAATAGCAGGACGGATAATAACGGAGTCTAAACCGTTTTTGGTCAACTCATCAATAATAGCTTCACTTCTGATTTTGGTGAAGTGATAATAGTTATCTTCTTTTCTCACTGTCGATTCATCAGCAGGCAAATGTTGCGGAATTGCTCCAAAAACACCTACCGATGAGCAATAGATAAATCGTGCTTTTTTAAGAAGACAGTAGGTCGCTAGCACCGCAGTAGCTTCTACATTGGCGAGATAATAGTTATCTTTAGCATCCGGTCTTCCTCCCCGCAATGCTCCGATATGCATAATTATCTCAAAGCTTTGCATAGCCAGCCATCTCTTTAATGAATTAATATCACAGAGATCTATTTCCGCAAATTCTACATTCCTTTCAAATTCCAAAACTCTGCTTTTATCGGTATTAGGTCTGATTAATCCCACTACTTCATGATTACTGTTTTTTAATAGTTCGCGTGTAGTTTCTTTACCAACAAAGCCACTTATTCCGGTTATTAATATTCTTGCCATCGCCACTCCTCTCTATCATTATAGTTACTTTAGAAATAGCTAAGAATTTCGTCAAGTAAAAATAGCTTGCCTTATTATTAGAATGATATTAATTTGGTTTTAAAGAAAGATTCTAATAAGGAGAATGAAATGCCTAATTTGCAAATCAGTAAATCGGAAATGCCTTTTCTAAAACTTTTATCAGAGAAGTTTCCGACAATTGCTGCTGCGAGTACAGAGATTATCAACCTTCAAGCGATTCTTAATCTACCTAAAGGTACTGAACATTTCTTATCAGATATTCATGGCGAATATGATTCTTTTCAACACGTTATAAGAAATGCTTCTGGAGTGATTAAAGCCAAAGTTAAAGCACTTTTTGAGATGTCTTTAACTAATTATGAGCGGTCTGAACTTACCTTTCTCATCTATTATCCGGAAGAAATATTGTTGAAAAAGAATGAAGAAACTAAGGATTTGAGCGATTGGTATGCTGTTACCCTCTTTAGACTGATTCAGCTGTGTCGGGAATCTGCTTCCAAATATACTCGTTCTAAAGTAAGAAAAGCACTTCCTAAAGAGTTTGCCTATATTATTGATGAATTACTTAATGAACAGAGTGAGAATAAGCTTCAATACTACAACCAAATTATTAAAACTATTATTGAACTGGGCAGAGCAGAACCATTTATTATTGAGATTTCCAAACTTATCCAAAGATTCTCTGTTGACCATCTTCACATCTTAGGTGATATTTTTGACAGAGGTCCATATCCTCATCTAATCATGGATTTATTAGAAAAGCATCATAATTTTGATATTCAATGGGGTAATCATGATATTCTTTGGATGGGAGCGGCTGCCGGTTCGCCTCCGTGTATCGCCAATTTATTACGAATTTCTTTTAGATATGGAAATATTGACACTATTGAAGATGGCTATGGCATCAACTTGCGTCCACTGTGGAAGTTTGCCTTAGATACTTACCGCAATGACCCCTGCACAGAGTTCTATCCCAAAGAATTAACTAATTCAGAGAATGGTAATAACATTGCTAAAATCGCTAAAGCTATTACCGTTATTCAATTTAAATTAGAAGCTGAAGTCATTAAACGCAGACCTGCCTTCCAAATGGAAGATCGACTTCATTTTGAAATGATAGATTATGAAGCAGGCACAATCGACCTTGAGGGAAAAACCTATAAGCTAACCAGTTGTGATTTCCCTACTGTTGACCCTAAAAACCCTAATGAGCTTACAGAAGATGAAAAGAATGTTGTCCGGCAATTACGCCAATCTTTCGCTACTAATGAAAAGCTTAAAAAGCACATGAAAATATTATACTCTAAAGGTTCTTTGTATAAAATCTATAATAATAACCTGCTTTACCATGGCTGTGTGCTTCTAAATGATGATGGTTCCTTAAAAACACTTTCTATTCAAGGCAAGAAATATCAAGGAAAAGCACTCATTGATAGATTCGACCAAATTGCTCGCCAAGCATACATGACTGACGATCCTACCATTAAAAGATATGGAAAAGATGCAATGTGGTATCTCTGGACAGGGATGAATTCACCTCTTTTTGGAAAAAGCAAAATGGCTACTTTTGAGAGATTAATGCTTAAAGAGAAAGAGACACATGAAGAGG
>Ga0265294_10000506_pt1 | contig 51560 bp, 36 predicted proteins | sample MunlanPumphouse3_FD_192504 | JGI IMG/M metagenome (GOLD analysis project Ga0265294, IMG submission 192504) | Groundwater microbial communities from a municipal landfill in Southern Ontario, Canada - Pumphouse #3 | ecosystem: Environmental > Aquatic > Deep subsurface > Groundwater | place...
CGCGACCCTGAAATGCAACAAAATGAATAAATAAAAACTGCACAGTCCAATTGTGCAGTTAATTAGTGTTTTACTTGATAAGTTCCATAAGTTAGTGCTATTCTTTAATTGCAAAACCAAAAGAAATGGAGAAACTTATGGAACATCAAAATTATATCACAAGTATAAATACTAATCAACCTATTACAACTAGAAAATTCTTTAACCATTTATCTAAGACAGATCGCCAAAACATTGAACGGTTTTTACGATTGCGTAATGATCCAAAATACACTGGTCCTAAAATAACTTTATCCTATATTGCATCGCAAACAGGATTTCACAAATCAACAATTTCACGTGAAATAAAACGCGGAAGTTTTCAGTCTGGTTTCAACGCTTCTGGACCGATTATAAATTATGCTTGGGATGTCGGTCAAAGAATTTCTCAAGAACGCAGTAATAGATCTCATCAAAAGACTAAATTAACAACTGATTCGATTGAGATGAGACGCTTGGCTGCTATCATAAACCATGAACGTATTTCTCCAGAAGATGCCATCGATAAATATGAACGATTCTATCATACCAATTATCCTGTATGCTTGAAGACAGTTTATAAATACATTAGAAAAAAACTGATATCTGTTCGGAAAGGAATTTTAAGATTCTATGACGTTCATAAAAAGGCTAAAACTGTTAGAAATGGCAAAAGTATACAAAAGGGCGATAACATATCAAAACGTCCTATCGAGGCCGAAAATCGCTTAATTATTGGTCATTGGGAAGGAGATACTGTTTACAGCCCTCGTAATGGAGGAAAAGAGTGCTTATTTACTCTAATCGATAGACGTAGTCGTTTGTTATTAGCTTTTAAGTTACCAGATCGAACAGCTACTTCGGTTGTGAATAAACTCAATGAAATCGAAAATAAAATTGGAACAGAGAACTTTACTAAACTTTTTTCAACTATCACCTTTGATAATGGGAAGGAATTTAGCAAAGTCGATGAAATGGAAAAATCATCAATAGCAGAAAATGTGCAAAGAATTAAAACTTATTTTGCAAATGCTTATCACTCTTGGGAACGAGGATCAAACGAAAATGCAAATGGTTGGATACGATATTACTTTCCTAAAGGTACAATGTTTAAACAAGTATCTGAAAATAAATTAATCCATAAAATTAACAAAATCAATTATGCCAAACGAAATATTTTAAATGGTTTATCAGCTGTAGATTTATTCAAACAAGAAAAACCAGAATTAGCCAAAATAGTAGAGCAATTAGGAATTGTGAATCCATACCAAAATATAGGTTCTTATTTAAACGCCATCATTTAATTTCTGCTTACAACACATTCATAATAGTTACTAACATAATACTTATTACAGTATTATTTTGTTGCATTTCATATTACAATTCACCAATAAAGGAAAAAATATACAAAACTTATTTAATGTTTTGACAACGCTTTAAAACGTGCTATACTAAGGGTAATGTGAATATTTTGGGTGAGGTTATGAAAAACAAAGAAGTGTTTTCTACCTTTCATTTGATGGATACGATAGTTTCGGTTAAATTGATTGGAAAAAAAGTCAAACGGACATTAAAGAAAATCCAAACGGAATTAACCAAATTTGCAAGACTTTACAGCCGTTTTAATGAGAAAGGGGTGGTTGTAAAAATAAATGAAAAAGCAGGAGTCTCCTCGGTTAAAGTTGACCAAAAACTTTTGACCCTTATACAAAAAGCGGTTGAATTCGGAAAACTTTCAAACGGTCTGTTTGATGTTACGGTTGGACCATTGCTGGATTTATGGAGTGTAAAATCTTCCTCAAGTCCGCCAAGCGATGGTTTGATTCAAAAAACCAAAGAACTAGTTGATTACCAAGATATATTCATTGATGATAAAAAGCGTTTAATTATGTTGAAGCGCATAAATCAAAAACTCGATTTAGGCGGAATTGCCAAAGGTCTTGCTACCGATGAATGCAATAAGATAATCAGAAAATACAACATCAACCAAGGTTATGTAAATATTGGAGGGAATGTATCGGTTATCGGTTCAAACCCAAGCGGACAGCCTTGGAAAGTAGGGATTAAACACCCAAGAAAAACCGACCACTTAATCGGATTGGTGAAAACAGTAAATAAAACTGTGGTTACTTCGGGGGATTATGAAAGATATTTTGATTATCAAGGAATGCGTTACCACCATCTGCTGAACCCGTTGACTGGTTACCCTGGTAGAGAAGGATTAATCAGCGTGACGGTAATTGCCCAGGAAGGATATTTGGCGGATGCGCTTTCCACTGCTGTTTTCCTTTCCGGTATGGAAAAGGGAAGGAGTTTGTTGAAACAGTTTCCCAAAATCGAAGCCGTTCTTATTGATGACTCAGAAAACATATATATAACCACAGGGTTAATCGATTGTTTTGAAGTCTTCGGCCAAACAAAGATTACAATAATTTAAAAAGAAAGGAGAAAAAACGCGATGTGGTGGCTATTTGTCATTATTGGCATAATTGCTTTGTTAATACTCGTTTTTTTGCTTATGGATTTTCCGAACCGAAAAGAAATTAAAAATTTATCCTTTGACAATCAAGTGTTTGCCGATTTGCAAGACGGAGTTTATCAAGGCGAGTTTGTCGGGGAAAAGGGGCATATGCGGGATACTGTGGTGGAAATCACAGTAGTACAAGGAAAAGTTGATTCGTTTAAAATTATTAAAGGCGCAATCGGCAAGGAAGGCAAAGAGATCAAACTTACGAAAGGTTCTACCATTTCCGATTTGTTTAATGAGTGCCTAAAATGCCAATCGTTTGATGTCGATGTCATAAGCGGGGCAACCATAACTTCCAAAGCACATATGAAAGCCTTGGAACTTGCCTTAAAGAAAGCCGCAAAAATCCAATAGCCCAAAAAAGTTAAAACGGTATTTGAAAGGTATACCGCTTTAACTTTTTTATTTTATTAAAAGGGAAGAATTGTTTTTTATGATAAAATTAGAGAAAAGGGGTTGGCACCATGTACAAGATGATTATTGTTGACGATGAATATTTGGTTAGATACGGAATCGAACAAACCATCAATTGGGGCGATTTGGGCATTGAAATTGTCGGTGATGCCAAAAACGGCAAGGAAGGTCTTGCATTGGCTTTAGCTAAGAAACCCGATATCATAATTTCTGACGTACGGATGCCTTTAATGGATGGTCTCGATTTTGTGAAAGCTATTAAGGATTATGCTTTGGATACTGTCATCATCATGCTTTCCGGTTATAAAGATTTTGAGTATGCCAAAGAAACCTTGGAAAACGGCGCTTTTTCTTATTTGCTGAAGCCGATAGACAATCAAGAGTTTATCGATGTTGTCTTGAAAGGTATTGAAGAATTGAATAACAGAAGAATTGCCCAGAAAACCTTGTCGCAAATCGAACAGGATAAGCATATGATTGCCGAATCGATTCTTTTAAAAGCGTTAAACAATCCCGAGGCAATTCCCGATTGGCTGGAAAAATTAGAAAATTATGCCATTAATCTTCCTCCTCAAGGGCGTGTTATATATATCAACCGATTGGTGAAAGGAAAAGATTCCCGCAAAACTACTTTAGCCGGTGCTTTAAGTCAAATTATGGTTCAAAAAGACATAGCCAGTAAAATCATCGAGGATGACTTTAACTTGATAATAATCTCGGAAGATTTTTCGGAAGAAAGCATTGTTCCCCAAATAAAGCAAGCTTTGAATGCGTTCGATAATCTTGGATATATCTACACAGTGGGAATTAGTTCCGTCTACCGGGATTTATCGAATCTGCCTGCCATCTTTCAGGATGCCAAACGTCTATCGCAAAGCAATCTGGTATTATCGACCAGCACTATTATCTGCGCCAGCCGAAAGTTGGGATTTACCAAAAAGCTTGTCTGCGACGTGTTGCATTATATTGCGGAAAACTACGCCCAAAACATTACGATTAAAACCGTTTCCGACGCCTTGTTTGTCAGCGAGTCGCATTTGATGCATGTTTTGAAAGAGGAACTGGGAGCAACATTCAATGAATGTTTGACAAGACAAAGAATTAACGAAGCTAAGAGGATGCTTGCCCAAGGCAACGCCTTAATATATGAAGTAGCCATGAAGGTCGGTTATAATGATGCCAAATATTTTAGCCAAGTATTTAAGAAAAGCGTCGGCTTAACCCCAATCGAATATATGCAAAAAAAGGAACAAAAGCAATGACGAGAATTAAAGCATTTTTCCACAGCATTCGTTTTCGGATTGCCTCGATTTTGTTTTTGATTATCTTTGTTTTTTTGTTTATCTTAATGATTTTGATTCGCACGATTGTTTCCAATAACATTAAAACCAACACGATAAAGCACATCAACCAACAACAAATGCATATGGATGAAGGAATTGCTTTAATCCTTGACGGTATAAGCATTATTTACAATCCCTTGGTGGAAAATTCTCAAACTTTGGCTTTGTTGGATGATACCGTTACCAACGAAATACGTCAAACCGGTTTTGAAAACATCATTCAAAATATGGGTATCAACGAAACGATTTTCTCTGATATCATTTTGTATTACGATGGAAATTATTATTCGGGCTTGGGAAACCAAACAAGTTTCTTTGGCAATGAATTCGGCAAAACGGTTCAAGACAGTAGCGAACTGATTGTTGAAGGACCGATTATTACTATGACAAGCGGCGAAAAGATGCTTTTGCTTGGAAAACCGTTTCGTTCTTATCCGCTTCAAGGGTATCCCGGCGCATTGCTTTTTGGTGTTAATGTCGAGAGTTTAAAGGAATCCCTCGACACTATCGATCAAGCCTTGGGTTATACGCTTCTGGTATCGGAAACGGGATTAATCCTTTCGCATCCCGAAACTAAACTTGTGGGAAATATCTTATTGAATTATGACTTCTTAATTCAGGGCAGCACTCAGCTTTCTTCCTTCGCCCAAGAAAAAGCCCTTTTGGTTAAACAACAAAGCGTTAAGCTTAAGTCGCAATATAATCTCAATTGGACGTTAATCAGCGTATTATCGAAAGACTATTTGTTTTCCGGCATCAGGCTTTTAAGCATCAACAACACTATCCTCGCTTTGGTGATGGGCTTGGTGGCTTTGCTTTTGTCGTTTATTGTTTCGAGCGGTTTGATTAGGCCAATCAACAATTTGAAAGATCGCATCAAAACCTCCAATATTCAAAGTGAAATCGTGGAAACCGAACCGGTTTTCGTCGATGAAATCAAAGAGTTGGAAATCTCGTTCAACGAAATGATGAAACAAATCAAAGAGTTGATGGAGTTGAATGCGGAGGAAAGCGAAAGCAAACGCAAACTCGAACTATATGCTCTGCAAGTACAAATCAACCCTCATTTTCTCTACAATACGCTCGATGCGATTGCTTGGCTTGCCAAATTGAAGCAACAGCCGGAAATTGAGCGGCTTGCTTTGGCCTTGGCGCGGTTTTTTAGAATTAGTCTCCATAAAGGTGATAAGTTCATTACCGTCGAGGAAGAATTTCAAATTATTAAAAACTTCATTGAAATCGAATTAATTCGTTTTCCGGATAAATTTGAAATCGAATATTCCATCGACCCGGAAATCAAAAACGAATCAATCATGAAATTGATTTTGCAACCGATTGTTGAAAATGCCATCAAACACGGAATATCCGGCATGGAAGAAAAAGGCCATATCAGCGTTAAGGCCAAGGATGAAGGCGAATTTATCCTTTTTGAGGTTATCGATGACGGTTTGGGTTTTGAAGCCGACAAAGGCTATACCCCAAAATACTCAATGAGTTCCTCGGGGTACGGAATCAAAAACGTTGATGAACGGATAAAATTGGAATACGGTCCGGACTGCGGGGTAAGTGTCGAATCTAAGCCAAATAACGGAACCAAAGTTACCTTAAAGATAAGAAAAAAAGAAGATGCCTAGTTAGGTATCTTCTTTAGTTCTTTATGGGCTTCTTTCATTTTGTTGTTTAAAGCAGTCAGCGAATCAACTACGTTTTTGCTTGTGCGATTTCCCAAAATAAAGGAAAGGGCAATAAAAAATAAGGAAATTGCAATTATGGGAAAAATTATCAAGACTTGCTTTTGATAAAATGGTTTCAACGGAATCAATGTTACCAGCTTAGCGTCGAAATCCAAAAAAGAATGCGTGGCGACGATATAACGGAAATCGCCGGTTCTAACCGGGTGGTTGATATCGTAATATTTTAAATAATGTTCAAAAGGTTTGTTGGCAACGGTTTGCAAGTAATTGTCATTATCGAAAACAATGAAACTGATTGCTTCGCTTAAATCATCGGGATAATTGAAGAAGTTGCTGTAGAGATATTTGGGGCTGATGTCCAAAAAAAGATAACCGATTACTTGTTTATTGGTATTATAAACCTTTCGGATGTAGGTTATAATACCTTGATGGGCATCGTACAATTGGTTATTTGTATAAATGGCATTGATGGAAGTCGTGCGAATCGAAAATAAAGCGTCCTTGGTTTCATCGCTGAAAAAATCGGTTATTTTTTCTTCTTCCGCCATTTTCGCTATTGGTAAAACGCCGGCCATTCCGTCAGAATGATAATAATTCCCCAAAGTATCATACAAAGTCACGCCGATGATACTTAAGGATTGCAGTTTCAAAGAATTGAGAAAATATTGTCTTTGACGCACTTTTTCGATGATTTGGGAATCGGATGCCACGAGGTCGGTTGCCTTGGACGCCAATTCAATCAAAGCGGTGCAGTTCTCCATATTCAAGGCAATAGCTTTTTGCGAATAATTAATTGTGTTGTTATACATGATTTGATTGATGGAATAAACTGACAAACTGCACTCAAAGACAATGAAAAGCGTCAAAAAGGCAATAAAGGACCATTTGATTTTCAGACGCGTTTTTCTAAACACGGCCAAAGTCACCTGCCGTTTCTTAAATAATTCTTTTATAATTATACCACAAGTTTCAAAAAGGCTGAAAAAATTAAAAGAAGAAAATCCTTTCATTTGTCAAGAATGTGGTATAATAATTTAAAAGAGGTGAAAACATGGAGTATTTGACCATCCCGAGCAGCGATTTGGTTGTATCTCGTTTGGCATTGGGTTTAATGCGTATTGCCAACAAAAGCGTTGAGGAAGTAGAAAAACTGATTAATGTGTCAATTGAACAAGGAATCAATTTGTTTGATCATGCAGATATCTACGGGGGTGGAAAATCCGAAACCCTGTTTGGCGAAGTTTTGAAAAGAAATCCGTCTTTACGTAATAAAATGATTATCCAAAGCAAATGCGGGATTAGGAAAGGTTTTTACGATTTTTCGTTTGACCATATTGTAAACAGCGCCATCGAAAGCATCAAACGCTTAGGCATTGATTCTTTGGATATTTTATTGTTGCATCGGCCAGACACTTTGATGGAACCCGACGAAGTAAATAAAGCTTTTTCGTATCTTTACAACCAAGGCTTGGTACGTACATTCGGCATTTCAAACATGAATTCTATGCAAATAGAGCTTTTGAAAAAGTACGTTGAATACCCGCTTTTATTCAATCAACTCCAATTCAGTTTGATACATGCAGGGATGGTGGATGTCGGAATTAATGTCAACATGACCAACAACAGGGCCATCGACTTTGACGGAAACATGCTCGAGTATGCCCGAATAAACGATATAACAATCCAAGCTTGGTCAATTTTGCAAGCTTCTTGGGAAGAGGGGACATTCCTAAATCACCCAAAATACCAAAAACTAAACGAAAAACTTGCTCAATATGCCAATCAATATCAAGTTGAAAAAAGCGCGATAGCTTTGGCGTGGATTTTGAGCCATCCCGCCAAATTGATTGCTATTTCCGGAACAACTTCGCCGAAACATTTAGTGGATTTGGCGAAAGGGGTGTCAATAAAATTGGCCCGTCCGGAATGGTATGACCTATACTTATCGGGAAATCGATTATTACCATAAAAAAAAGGATGATAGATATGCGTATTTTATTGTTGACAACCGGAGGGACGATAGCTTCGGTGGAAACAACTGAGGGTTTAGTCCCAAGCTTGGACAATTCGATTTTGGAACGGATTGTCAAAATCAATTTTACCGATTACGATATTACGATTAAATCGTTGTTTCAATTGGACAGTTCCAACATTCAACCAGAAGAGTGGCAAACCATTGCCAAAGCGATTGCCCAAGAATATCCCAACTACGATGGCATAGTTTTAACTCACGGGACCGACACTTTGGCTTATACTGCTTCTGCTCTTTCTTTTATGCTTCGGAACATTCCGATTCCCGTAGTTTTGACGGGTTCCCAACTTCCGCTGATGGACCCCTTGACGGACGGAATTGACAATTTGCGTTTTGCTTTTAAAATGGCGTCTTCCAAACGCGCAGGGGTTTTCATCGCCTTTAACCGAAAAATAATCCTCGGAACAAGAGCGGTGAAGACCAAAACCTCGACCTTTGATGCATTCGAGAGTGTCAATTATCCGGTAATTGCTTCTGTTACCACCAAAGGTTTTGAAATCCGCGATGAGTATATACCTAAAAACCAGGGAAAATTTGAATTGTTGGATGGAATCAGCGATCAGGTGTTTTTGATAAAGCTTACTCCCGGGTTCCAACCAAATACGCTTCGCCATTTGGCGCAACTTCAATATAAAGGGGTTATTATCGAGGCTTTTGGCGCAGGGGGCTTGCATTTTGTAAGAAGGAATTTGATTGCGGAATTGAAGGAAATGGTACAACAAGGAATTATCGTGGTAGTATCGAGTCAATGTTTATTTGAAAAAAGCGACTTTTCGATTTATCAAGTGGGCCGAAAAACCTTGGAAGCAGGGGTTATCGAAGCACGCGACATGACGACGGAAGCAACCGTAACTAAATTAATGTGGGCACTTGCCCAAACCACCGATCCCGAGGAAGTGGCAAAAAAATTCAAAACTGTTTATTTTGGTGAAATGACAATGTAATGTAAGCAAAGAAGGTGAGACAATGACCAAAGCTAAGCGAATAATGATTTTGGGGAATTCAGGATCTGGAAAGACGACATTGGCCAAACAACTCAGCGAATACGAAGGACTCCCCGTTTTTCATCTGGATCGTTATTTTTGGGGAACTGATTGGGTCGAAAAAGACATTGCGCTGTTTCGTTCAATTGTAAAGGGTTTTATTGAAGAGGATAAATGGATCTTGGATGGCAATTACATTCATACCTTGTTGGAGGAACGTCTTGAAAAAAGCGACCGAGTTATTTTTCTCGATTATTCGCGCGTCTTTAGCGTCTATCGGGTTATCAAAAGGTACTTTATCTATAAGAACAGTTCGCGAAAAGATGTATGTACCAATTGTCCAGATAAACTTTCTTGGTCGTTTATCAAATGGGTATGGGGATTTAAAACAAGGGTTAGGCCAACCCTAATCACTGTTTTAAGCAGAATGAAAACGCAAGGAAAAGATGTTTTGGTTTTTAAGAACAAACGAAAACTTAAGCAATATATGAGAAAAGAATACGGGCGGGACTTGCAAAAAAGGAGATTGGATGTATGAAAAAAGTACTTGTAATCGGCGCAACCAATTTGGATATTATCGCCCGTCTTAATCAACCGATGATTCCCCATGATTCCAATTTAGCGAAAATTGCCACCGGTTGGGGCGGTGTCGGACACAATATCGCTTTAAACCTTGCGCAGCTTGGTTTAGACGTGCATTTTCTCACCACAATCTCTAGCGACGAATTAGGTGCGTCTTTAAAAGCCTATTTTGCGAAAGCCAATGTCAACGTCAGCCAAGCTGTGGAAACACCATATAATACCGGCGTTTATTTTTGTTTGATTTCTCCCGAGGGAAAAATGGTGGTTGGAGCGGTCGATACTAAAACAATTGAAGCTTTGACCGAGGAAGAAATAAACAAACGCCTTGCTTATCTGAATGCTTTTGATTATCTTGTGCTTGATGCAAATCTCAATACAACAACTATTTTGGAAATATGCAAACAAGCAAAAGGGAATATTTTAGTAGAAGCAACGAGCGGCGAAAAAGCAAAAAAATTCATTCCGGTTTTATCCCAAATATCTATGTTAAAATGCAACACCCTTGAAGCCGAGCAGCTTACCGGCATTAAAGATGATCCTATCTTGCAAGCCGAAAAGCTTTTATCCTTAGGGGTGAAAGAAGCGGTCATTACCCAAGGAGCAAAACCCGTTACCTATACCGCACAAAACCGGATATTGCAAAGGGAGGTTCCTAAGGCGAAGCAAATTGTTGAAGAAACCGGGGCAGGCGATGCCTTCATGGCAGGATTAGTCTATGGACAAGCAATGGGACTAGAGGTTGAAAAGGCAATTGATTTAGCTATTAAGCTATCGCAACATACCCTTTCTCAATCCGGAGCGATTGTGCCCCTTATGCAAAAAGATGAATTCCTTGGAGGAATCAAATGAATACTTTAAAAAAAGCTGTGTTTTATATATCGTTGTTATTACTGTTGTTTACTTTTTCCGGTTGCATCGATTACACCGGAATGGTGAAATTGCCCGATTTAGAAGGTATGTCCCAAGCAGAGATTTCAGCTGTTTTGGATGAATTGGAGCTGACCTACGGCTTCAGGATCGAACCCAGGGTTTATCACAGTGAGGAAGAATTCGACAAGTTTATCAAATACGGCAATAATTTAAGAGCGGGTAAATACGTTTATCCCGATGAGTATATTCCGATTTACACAACAGCTTTGCCATTAACGGTCAACCGGCTTGACGAAGTGACTTTGGAAATCGATGTTACGGGTTTAAGTTTTGTCAATGACGGTATCGGCGAAGTAACCTTAATCCACCCTACTGACGGTGATACGGCGCAGTTTAGGGATAAAATCACCGGGGAATCTTTATATGTCAGGTTTTTAGGGGTCGACACTCCGGAAGTATTTTCCCAAAAAGAACCGTGGGGTTCTGCCGCTTCCGCTTTCACCGCCAGCGCTTTAAACAATGCGAAAACAATTGTTTTGGAAAGCGAAGGAAACCGGCGCGACACATATGATCGCTATTTGGCATGGGTATGGTTGGATGGAAAACTTCATAATCTCGATTTGGTTCAACAGGCTTATTCCAATGCAAAGGTTGCTCGCAGCAGTAAATATTTCGACATCTTCAACGAAGTAGAAGCACTGGTGGCCAAAACGGGCCGAAGAGTTTTCGGCGAACTTGACCCAACCTTCAATTATAACTAAAGGAAATTTGATCGCAACAGGCGGTCTTTTCTTTTTTAACAATAGGGTCATAAAACAAAATCCTTTAATAACTTGTCAAAGCGCTCATTTTTTTGTATAATAAAAATGTTAAGGAGGAAAAAGATGATCGAGAAAGATTTTAGAAAAATCATCAGCGATTTTGAAGCAAACTATGCAATGCGTCCCCAAATGTCAGCACGTTTTGAGGAAATTGCAGCTTTGCTTCAAAAAGAATTGGTTGCACCCTATCCTTTTCAAAAAGCATATTTGGTTGGAGCTTGGGCAAAACTCACTGCTTTTCCCGGCGATCCTCTAGTAATTGCTCTTCAATTCGATGAAACAAAGCTGTCTTTAGCACAATATCGGGAACGCGCGATAAACAATGCCATAGAAAACGCCTTAATAAAAGCGTGGGGCGACAAAATAAAAAGTATTGAACGAAACGATTGGGAAAAAAGAACCAAGTTTTCCCTTGATAATGAAACCTATTGGTTTGACATTGACCCTCAATTAAAGGAAATAAAGGAAGTTGAATTTGTAAATAACGCCAATAGCGAATATACCCTCTTCCGGAATACCGTCATAATCATCAAGAATGCCTGCAACGATATCGGGTTAAAAACAATTGATGAAGCAATTATTGAAACCATTCTTTACCATTCTTTGCGACATTACCAAATAACCAATAAGTATTATGATTATTTGGATGCTTTTGTGAAAGGCATGGATGATTTCTTTGCGCCGTTGCCAATCGAAGTAGGAAGCGCCATGTACCAAAAATTGGGTTTATCCGAACCGGAAAAGTTTGATCACAAATACATTGTTGTCAGTCCCGGCAATCCCAAGCTAAACCTCGCCGGCGACTTAAACGATTTGAATATCGGCGATTATCGGAAACTTCGCAAAAAAGTTGCCAAAATGTTGGAAAACCCGAAAGTGGATCCGTTCTTGTTTGACCAAAGTACGGAAGTTGTCGTCGATGTCAACCCGGCCGTTGATAAGTTAACGGGAAAGCTAAAATGGCGTTATATAATCCTCGGCAAAAACCTAACAAATTCCGGGGGCGAATACAACAATGATGAGGTTTCGCAACAAACCGCTATTTTGAAAGCCATCTTTAAAGGTTTGAAAGCATTGGAAGCCAATAATTTATTTAAGAAAAAAATCATCATCCAAGCAGAATACGAGGACTTCTTGGGAAGCAGGATGCTTTCCACCGACGAAAACAAATCCCGAATGAAAACTATCAAGGCTTTCATTGAAAAGAACAAACTTAATATTATTCAAACGAAAGGAAAATCATTAGAAGAGTAAGTATGAAAAGAATTGGTACAATGGCAATCGGCATAAAAGCTCCGATAATCCGCGAAGGCGACGATTTAGTCTCCATCACTTCAGAATCACTCAAAAAAGCGCAAGCTGAACATGGCTTTGCGATTGATGACCGCGACGTTATTTGCATAACCGAAGCGATTGTCGCCAAAGCCCAAGGCAATTTCGTGACGGTGGACGATATAGCCTCCGACTTAAAACGAAAATTCAACCATATGAAAGAAGACGAACCTATTGGAGTAGTATTTCCGATTCTTAGTCGGAATCGTTTTTCGCTCATTTTAAAAGGGATCGCCAAAGCCTTTTCCCGGGTCGTTATTCAGCTGTCGCTACCGACCGATGAAGTGGGCAATCCTTTAGTCGGGGAAGAAGAATACTATAACAAAAGTATTGATTTTTTAAATCAAGTGATGGAAGAAAGCGATTTTAGGAGTGTTTTTTCCAAACCCCTCCATCCGTTTACCGGCGTGGATTATTTGGAATACTACAAAGAAGTAGTAGGGGAAGGCGCAAAAGTCATTTTGTCCAACAACCCGCAGGCTATCTTAGCCTACACCCCTAATGTCATTGTTGCCAATATCCATAAACGCGCTTTTACCAAAAAAAGCTTGGAAAAAGCGGGTGTTAAAAAGGTGGTTACTTTAGATGAAATAATGAATGAACCCGTAGGGAAGAGCGGTTATCATCCAATGTACGGCGTACTTGGTTCCAACAAAGCAACCGAGGAAAAATTAAAGTTGTTTCCGCGCGATTCCCAGTGGTTGGTTGAAGCCGTGCAAAAAAGAATTTTTCAAGAAACCGGCAAAAAAGTTGAAGTAATGGTTTATGGCGACGGAGCGTTCAAAGATCCGGTTGGCGGTATTTGGGAGCTGGCGGATCCGGTTGTTTCGCCGTTTCATACCGCGGGCTTGCATGGAACACCGAACGAAATCAAGTTCAAATATGTCATCGACACCGCCTTAAAAGGATTAACCGGAAGCGAGGAAGAAAAAGCTTTAAAAGAACTCATTTTGAAAAAAGAAGCATCCCTTGTCGGTAAAGATGTTTCGCTGGGAACTACTCCACGCCGATATATCGATCTATTGGGAAGTTTAGCAGATTTGCTGGGAGGAAGCGGTGATAAAGGAACACCGATAATTCTCATCAAAGGTTATTTCGATAATTACGCCAGTTAATAGAATAAAAAAAAAGAAAAAGGACAAAGTTAGGTAAAAAACTTTATCCTTTTTTGTTTTATATTGTATAATAAGGGAAAAAGTGCTATAATTATACTAAGAGGTAAGATATATGAAGAACAAAACAAAGCAAAAAATCAAAAAAGCCTTGCTTGCCTTAGCAGTATTAGTAATCGCTTTTTCGCCTCTTCCGATCCTTTTTTACCGTTATGAATTTTCGGAAATATTTAACCTTTGGACTTGTCTTTTTTTGATTATTTGGTTTTTTGTGGGAATTATTATCCATGAAGCAGGCCATTTAATCTTTGGACTGCTTACCGGTTATCGTTTTATTTCCTTTCAAGTGGGAAAAACTTTGATTCAAAAACCGACTAACAAACCTTTGCGAGTAAAACGGATTCCGTTCAACGGCTTGGGCGGGCAATGTTTGATGATTCCGAAAGACAAAGAAAACAAAGCCTTTTTCCTATTCAATTACGGTGGGATTATCATCAACTTTTTTCTGTTTGCTCTTTTATTGGTTATGGTTCAATTTGGTCCCTATGCCCAAACAGTTAACCGAATTCTTATCAGCGGCTTATGGATGAATTACTTGTTGGCGTTGATGAATGCTTTGCCTTTTATTGGTTTAACCAATGACGGTTACAATCACCGTTTATATAAGAAAAATCCGGATATATATAAAAAAATTCTCCTTAATTTGGAAATTGCTTCCCAACTTAATGACGATAACCTATATCAGGACATTGTGCTACCGCCTCGAAAAGAAAGATTGAGTTTCGCCAATACTTTTGATGCTTATATCGAAATCATGCGTTTTTTCGTTTTGTTAGCGCGTCATGATGAACAAAGAATCGATCAAATCAAAGAAATGTATCAAAAAAGGGGATCAATGATTTCGCTATACGGAAACTTGATTGAAGTATTGTATTTTATCGCTATCGCTCTTTACGGAGATCAAAAACACGCTCTTTCCCTTTACAACGGTTTGGAAAAAAATTTCAAAAAGCAAATCAATAAAGAAAAAACGGGACTGGGCGGAATTGCGAATGCCATAAAGAAATGGCTCGTGGATAAAAACCCTGAGGAAAGCCAAAATATCCTAAAAAAAGTATTAAGAACAGCTCATAAACAATCATACCTAGCGGAAGAGGAGCAAATAAAAATGTTAACCAAAGATTTGAAAGACCAAATCAAACGTGCCGAAAATCCAGCATTAATCATTTTGGCATCGAAATCGCCAAGAAGAAAAGAAATATTGGCCAATGCAAAGATTCCTTTTGATGTGGTGGTGCAGGATGCGGAAGAAACATTCCCAAGCGACGTGGAACCGCTCGTAGCCATCCAACAAGTTGCGAAGGCGAAAGCGGAAGCGGTGTATCGGGAAAAACCGAAACATCTGGTTATCGGAGCCGATACGATCGTATTAATTGATAACGAGGTTTTAGGGAAACCTAAAAATACCGAGGATGCTGTAAGGATGCTGAATTTACTCCAAGGCCGAACTCATCAGGTCATCACGGGAGTTTGTATAATTTATCAAGATGAAGCGAAGACGTTTGCGGAAGTGACGGAAGTTACCTTTGCTCCAATGCCGATGGAGGAAATTCAAGACTACATCAAAAAAGAAAATGTCTTGGACAAAGCTGGCGCTTATGCCATTCAGGGAATGGCTGGAAGATATATTACAAGCATTAAAGGCGAATATTACAATGTGGTTGGTTTGCCAATTGCCAACCTTTATCAAAGTTTAAAAGAAAGGTTAAAGGAATATGATTTATGCGCATTATCATTGTCGGAAGTGGAAAGGTCGGAACCGCGCTAATCGATCACTTGGCAAAGGAAGGACATTCTCTTGTCGTTATCGATAGCGATTCGGAAGTTATCGAAAACCTGATTAACAAATATGACATTAAAGGCGTATGTGGCAACGGCACCAGCTTTGAAATTCAAAAAGAAGCCGGAGTTGATGGTGCCGATTTGGTGATAGCCGTAACATCCGGTGACGAAGTCAACATTTTAACTTGTCTGTTTGCCAAAAAAGCCGGCGCATCGCATACCATCGCCCGAGTCAGAACACCGGAATACTCAGAACAAGTAATCCGTTTAAAAGACGACCTGGGTTTAAGCATGATTGTCAATCCCGAATTGGAAGCGGCGGTTGAATGCAGCAGAATATTGAATTTTGCGCAAGCCTTGAAAATCGATTATTTTGCCAAAGGCAAAGTCGATATGGTGGAAGTAAAACTTCCCGTTGACTGCCCGTTAATCGGGGAAAGCTTATCTTCGATTAGGCAAAAGCTGGGGTTTAAGGTATTAATCTGCGCGGTTCAGCGTAACGGCGAAGTATATATTCCAACCGGCACCTTTGTATTAGAGGAAGGGGACCGAATTCATGTCACGGGTTCCCATCGCAATATTGTGGATTTCTTCAAGAAAATCCGTTTAGAATCGAAGAAAATCAAAAATGTGATGATTGCGGGGGGAGGGCGAATTGCTTATTACCTTGCCAAACGTTTGCTTGAAGATGGCATCAATGTTAAAATTATCGAAAACAACTGGGAGCGATGCAAAGAATTAAGTGTTTTATTATCGGGTGCCCAAATCATCTATGGCGACGGAACCGACCAAAGCGTACTTATCGAAGAAGGAATCGAATATAACGATGCTTTTGTTTCTTTAACCGGAATCGATGAAGAAAACATCATTACTTCGATGTATGCTTCTAAACTAAACCTTAAGAAAGTCATTACTAAAGTAAACCGAATGTCGCTTTTTCCAATGCTTTCCAGCATTGGTGTCGATACGGTAGTCTCGCCGAAACAGTTAACGGCCAATTTAATCGTTCAATATGTCCGTTCCATGAGCTCAAAAAAAAGCAGCCGTGTTGAGACCCTTTATAAACTTGTTAACAACCTGGTTGAAGCCATTGAATTCAGCGTGAAAAAGTCCAATCGGGTGACCAACATACCGCTAAAAAATCTTAAACTCAAGGATAATATTTTGGTAGCATGTATTATCAGAGGAAAAGAAATCATTGTTCCAAGCGGCGAGGATAAAATTCAAGTTGGCGATAATGTTATCATTGTTACCACCAACACGATGTTTGACGATTTGAACGAAATAATTCGGTGATTAATATGAATTATCGAATGATTAGATTTATCCTTGGCAGGATTTTAAGAACAATAGGGCTGTTGATGTTTTTGCCGCTAGGCTTTACTATCTACTATCACGAACCGGTAATGCCTTTTATCGTTTCGATAGCCGCGTGTTTGGTGATAGGAAAAATTATGGCGGGGAAAGAACCCGAAAACAAAGCAATCTATGCCAAAGACGGGTTTGTCATCGTGGCTTTGGCGTGGATTATGATGGCGCTGTTTGGAGCTTTGCCTTTCGTTTTAAGCAGGGAGATTCCTAATTTCGTTGATGCTTTTTTTGAATCTGCTTCCGGTTTTACCACAACCGGGTCAACGATTGTCCAAGATGTCGAAATCCTTTCCCATGGCATCTTGCTTTGGCGTGGGTTTTCGCACTGGATAGGCGGCATGGGAATTCTCGTATTTGTTTTGACTTTTTTGCCTAACAACAGTCAAGCTTTTTATCTTCTGAGTTCAGAAACAACCGGCCCTCAAGTCGGAAAATTGGTTTCCAAGCTAAAAGTTACCGCTCGAATTCTTTATGGCATTTATACCGGGATGACCCTAATCCTTATCATTTTGCTTTACTTGGGCAAAATGCCTTTGTTTGATGCCATCGTTCATGGTTTTTCCACGGCGGGAACCGGAGGTTTTGGTGTTAAAAATGCTAGCATTGCTTTCTACAACAGTGCATATATCGATTATGTTATTTCGGTAGGAATGCTTTTGTTTGCCATCAACTTTAATCTTTTCTACTTTATCCTACTGGGTAAAATCATTTTTGTATTACGCAATGAAGAAGTAAAATGGTATTTAGCTTTTGTTTCCCTAGCAACAATCATTATTGCCTTAAATATTTCTTCCACTTTTTCCGGTCAATCATTTCGCTATGCCTTTTTCCAGGTGACAACGATAATTTCCACCACGGGGTTTGCGACAACCGATTTCAATTTATGGCCGGCTTTATCCAAATTAATATTAATACTTTTAATGTTTTCCGGAGGTTGTGCAGGATCGACAGCCGGGGGAATAAAAGTTTCCCGGATTGCGATGCTTTTTAAATCAGCCTTCCAAAGCATTAAAAAAATGATCAGTCCCCGGATGGTGCAAACCTTGAAATTTGAAAATACTCAAGTCAAACGTACGATTATCCAAGACGTTCAGGCTTATATGATGGTTTATATTTTGGTTTTCATTGTGGGATTATCACTAATATCCCTTGACGGCTTTAATTTTGAAACCAACTTTACCGCCATCGCCTCATGCATCAGCAATGTGGGACCGGTGCTCGGGGAAATCGGACCGTATGGAAACTTAAACGGTTACAGTTATTTCTCCAAACTTGTTTTATCCTTTATCATGTTAGCGGGAAGATTGGAAATATTCCCAATGTTAATATTGTTTCTTCCACATACATGGAAAAAAAGTTATTAAAAAGGAAGGTTTATTATGAACAAATTATTCCGTGCTTTAATCGGTTTTTCCTCGCTAGGCGTTTTAATTGCCTTTGCTTTTATGCCGGTCATAACACTTTTTGGCGATTCCATTACCTTTCGCAATATAATTGAACTAACCATCGAAGTAGTTAAAGACAAAGTTTGGGAAAGCTTAGCCTTCTTCGGGTTATTTGCCCTATTGGTGGGAATACCGGTTTTATGTTTCCTTATTTTAGCGATTGTCCATCTTTTTAAGTTATTGGCCAAACCTCAAAAAATCCGCGTGGGTAACCAAGTCTTTACCGCTTTGTTTTTCTTGTTGTTTTTAATCTTTTTGCCAAAACTATTAGGGCTCCTACCAGATACCGCACCGGATTGGTTTCCAGAAGAAGTGTATGGGTACTTGTTGATTTTTAAAAACAACCAAGATATGTTTCAATTTGGTCCCATTCTTTTTATTGCGATTGGTGCATGCGTTGTGATTTTCCTTTTCAAAATCTTTGGCAATGTTTCTTTGAAAGCCGCCTATAAAGCTGCCGGCGGAATAACCAGCGACCGAAACGATTTCAATCAAATGAATTACTGTAGCAATTGTGGCAACACGGTTTCCTCAAACGATCGTTTCTGCAAACGTTGTGGAGAAAGAATTTAAAAAGAATAAAGTCATTTTTTTGATATTAAATGTGGAATTTTATTTGAATTAATTATGATTATATTTCAACATCGTGTCCAAAAAACGAAAAAATTTGGGCACGTTGTTAAAATGTGCACAATTTTTATTGAAAAACAAAATTAGATTTTTATAGGAGTATTGCCCAAAAGCAATTTAATTGTAAGGGATTCCAACCAAATGGTTAAGGATTATCGAAACAAGGTTTTCCCATTTGTTCCTTTCTGCCAGGGTTAGGAAAAAGAATTTAGGAAAAGCAAAAGAAAAAATGAGCTGTTTTGATAGCTCATTTTCTTTTCTTGCTTGCACTTTCCAAAATGGTATTCAATTCATTTTGCGGAAAATAATATTCGTTTCCGCAGAAATGGCAAATGGTTCTGGCTTCTTTGTCTTCTTCAATCATCTGTTTTATTTCTTCGGCTCCTAATGAGAGAATACCTCTGGCAAAACGTTCTTTTGAACAAGAACATTTAAATTCTAGAGGAAGGGTTTCGATTATAGTAGTCGTTTCGTCGCCAATAAGTTTGGCGATTTGCTCGATTGTATTACCTTGGCTTAAAAGTTTTGACATCGGTGGAAGTTGTTTAATCTTTTCTTCAAGCTTTTCTATTACTTCCTCCGAAGCATTAGGCAATAACTGCACCATAAACCCCCCCGCATGAATCGCTCGCGAATCTTCGTCAACCAATACCCCTAAAGAAACCGCCGAAGGGATTTGTTCGCTGATGTTAAAGTAATAAGCAAAGTCTTCGGCAATCTCCCCCGAAATAATCGGAACGGTGCCGATAAACGGTTCTTTGAGTTTTAGGTCTTTAATGACGCTGATAAACCCGCGGTTTCCCACGGTGTTGCGAACATCGAGTTTGTGCGTATCCGGGTTTTCGAAATGGCAATGAGGGTTTTGCGAGTAAGCTCTAACTTCCCCTTTAGGGTTGGCATCTACCATGATTAGGCCGATAGGGCCGTTTCCTTCAACTTTCACGGTTACGCTTTCGTTGCCCTTTAAGGTACTGCCAATCATGGCGCCGACTGTCAAGACACGGCCCATTGCGGCGAGGGCACTCGGGAAATAGTTTAACCGATCGCCGATTTCGTTGATGATATCTTTGGTGTTTGCCACATATATTCGCACCGCTTGGCTGTAAGAAAGGCATTTAATTAACAAATCGCTCATAGTGATCTCCCTAGTATTATTATGTGCCGAAAAATAATTGTTATTAAAATAGATAAAATCAATCTATGCAGTGTTATTCTTCGGTCGATTCGATATTATGGAAAATGTCTTGAATATCTTCGATTTCGTCCAAAAGCGTCATTAAACGTTCAAACATTTTTTTGTCTTTTTCATCCGTTAATGTAACGTAAACTTGGGGAATCCAAGCAATTTGGTCTTCTAAAAATTCAAGATCGGGTTTTAAGTCAAGCAAGGTTTGTTTTACTTTGGCATATTCGGTAACCGGCGCAAAAACAGTGATTAGTCCTTCTTCCTCTTTAATTTCGGTGACATCGCAATCCGCCATGATCAATCCATCCAAAACTTCGTCTTCCGTTAAACCTTCGAAAGAAAAAGCGGCAAAATTGTTGAACATATGGATAACGCTGCCGTTTACGCCGAGTTTACAGTTCGATTTTGAAAAAGCGGTTCTGACATCGATATATGTCCGATTCGGATTATCCGTTTCGCATTCGATAATAAACATCGAGTTGTTTGGTCCGAATCCTTCGTAACGGACCGGAATGTAAGCTTCAACACCCACGCCTTGGGCTTTTTCAATCGCCCGTTTAATGACATCGGCAGAGACTTTTTCGCTTTTGGCTTTTTCGATTTCTTTCTTTAATGCTTGATTTAATTCGGGATCAGGAATTCCGGATTTTGCGGCGAGATAAATTGAACGCCCATATTTGTTGTTTAATTTGCTTTTTGCAGCTGCCGTTTTAGCCATCGCTGCTTTTCTAACTTCATACGCTCTTCCCATATTTCCATCTCCTTTTTGGGTTTTTTGCTTGTTTATTATACCACATGTTCACTAGGTTTGGGAAAAAAACGTTAAGAAACCACTAAAGATATCAAAACCTTATTTTTTAAAAAACAAATTTAACCTCCGTAAAATTAGAGTAAAAAGCATATCAAATAAGGAAAAAAAATTTTAAAAATGTATTATAATAAGAATATCGCAATAAACAGACTTTGAATGATAGGAGACGAAAAAAAAGATGATTTATTTAAAGAATATTAGTAAGGAATATTATGTCGGAAGTCAAGTAATCAAAGCATTAAAAAACATTAATTTATCATTTCAAAGCAGTGAATTTGTGGCAATATTAGGCCCAAGCGGCTGCGGAAAAACTACGCTTCTTAATATTTTGGGTGGTCTCGACCGTTACACATCGGGCGACCTTATTATCAACGGGAAATCGACAAGCCATTTTCACGGTTCCGATTGGGATGCCTATCGCAATCGTTCGGTAGGATTTGTTTTTCAAAACTACTATTTAATTCCGCATTTATCCGTGCAGAAAAACGTGGAACTTGCTTTGACTTTAGCGGGCGTATCCAAAAAAGAACGGAAAGACCGTGCTTTAGAAGCATTGAAGAAAGTGGGTCTGTCGGACCAAGCCCATAAACGTCCCAACCAGCTTTCGGGCGGACAAATGCAACGCGTCAGCATTGCGAGAGCCCTAATCAACAATCCGGAAATTATTTTGGCAGATGAACCGACCGGTGCATTGGATTCCAAAACTAGCAGGCAAATCGTCGATTTGCTTAAAGACATTTCCAAAGAACGTTTGGTTGTGATGGTCACCCATAACGAACAATTGGCCAATGACTATGCCACGCGCATTATCCGTCTTTTTGACGGCGAGATTACCAGGGATACCGAAAATCCTTTGGCGGAAATAAAAGAAACCCAAAAAGGACCGGGGGAAAAAACCTCGATGTCCTTGTTTACCGCTCTTACTTTATCGGGCGCAAATCTTTGGACGAAAAAAATGCGAACTATTTTGACGGCGTTTGCTGCAAGTATCGGTATTATTGGAATAGCGTTGATTCTGGGAATATCCAGCGGTTTGAGCGACTATATCGACCAAGCCCAGCTTGATACGCTGGCGAACTTTCCTTTATCGATTTCCCAACAAATTACTTTGACTGAAGAAGACATGACCCCAAATACCAATCAATGGGTGCCTTTTCCCGCTGAAGAAAAGGTTTATCCGTACCATAGAACGCAAAACTATACCTATATCAACAACATCTCGTTAGAGTTTGAAGAATATATCAATCAGCTTGATCCGAGTTTATATAATGTGATTACCTTTAGAAGACAGTTTTACTTTTATTTGATGACCGTAAAAAATGATGATTACCGTTTTGTTTCTTCTTATTCCTTGCGTTTTCAAGAACTTTTAAACAACGACGAATATATGCAAAACGAATATCAAGTTGTTTCGGGTAAATATCCCACCAATTATGACGAAATCGCCTTGGTGGTAGACCGTTACAACCGAATTCCTACCACGGTTCTTGATGCCTTAGGAATGGATTACTTAACGGAGTATTATTCTTTTAACGATATTTTGGGAAGAGAAATCAAATTTATCCCCAATGATGTTCGTTATGGGAAAGATGATGATGGCACCTTCTATTACCGGAGTTCATCACAAGCATTGTATGAAGATGAACGAAACATTACCTTGAAAATAACTGGCATCTTACGAATGTATCCGGAAACTTCCACGAGTTTCTTAAGCAACGGCATCGCCTACCCTAAAACTTTAACCGATAAAATCTTAGAAATCAACGGCGAATCGGAAATCGTTAAAAAACAATTGGAATACGGGCTTGACAGGGACGTCTTTACGGGCGAACCTTTTAAAGACGAAACAACGCCAACCGGAACCATTACTGCCGAATACAAATACCAAAATCAATTGATAATGATTTGTGGGCAAAAGAGTGCTTCCGATATTCTGATTTTCCCCAAAACCTTCGAAAGTAAAAATTTAATTAAAGCTCACTTAGATGCATACAACGAAGGAAGAGAAGATAAAATCTTGTATTCGGACCGTTCCGAGTCGCTATCCAAAACCATTGGGCGGGTTGTCTCCACCGTTACGCTCGTCCTAGTTGCTTTTTCCAGCGTTTCTCTTTTTGTTTCCTCTATCATGATCGGAATTATCACCTATATATCAGTTATCGAAAGAATCAAGGAAATCGGATTGCTTCGAAGCTTGGGAGCAAGAAAAAAAGATATCTCCAGGGTGTTTATAGCCGAAACGATGTTGATTGGTTTTGTTGCGGGGCTATTGGGAATGGTTATTGCCTATATCGCCACTTTCCCGATAAACCAGGTAATCGAAAAACAAACCGAAGTTGCTAATGTGGCGCAAATCAGACCACTCCATGCTATAATCTTAATTGGCCTCAGCATGTTGCTTACGGTCATTGCCGGATTTATTCCGTCGCGCATTGCCTCGAAAAAAGATCCTGTGGTGGCTTTAAGAACCGAATAAAGGAGAGCATTATGAATATTTATCAAGACTATACCAATTACATGAAAGAGTTTCGCCCCTTGATTAAGCAAATGGAAGCGACAAACTCGCCGATTTTAATTACTTTCAAAGATGTGATTTCGGTAAACGATCATATCTGTAAACTCGTTGAACAAAACGAAAAGGTCGATGAAGAACTGGCAGACATCTTTGAAATAGGTTTTGGGTTTTTGACAAATACCTTGGAAGATTTGAAGGTTTATTATAATGATTATTTTAAGAAAAACATTTTGGAGCTCAATCACTATGCTCCGTTGATTCTGTACCATATTTATTTGGACGATTTCAAATGGCATTTGTTGAACAAAGAAGAAATGAACGAAGAACGTTCCAAAGTAATCGATCGCATAGAAAGCGAAATCGATTCGATTTTAGTTGGACGGGGACCGTTCAATCATGAATTAATCGATTCCTACGAAGAAGAGATTCGCAACATCACGCCTTTCAGGGATGATTTTCATGCGGTGTACACGGTGTTTTCGATGATTGCGGAAGAATTGAACATATTTTAGGCAGGTGTAAAGATGAAAAAACTCAATTTCAAAAACGACTACAGCAACATCGCCCATCGGCTTGTGTTGGAACGCTTAAAAGAATATATGGATACAAGTTTCAACGGTTATGGTTTGGATGAAGCAAGCGAAAAAGCAAAACGAACGGTTAAGGATTTAATTCAAACCGAGGCCGATATCCATTTCTTAATCGGCGGAACCTCCGCCAACAAAATCGCCATTGCCCATGCTTTAAGACCATATGAAGCGGTGATTGCGGTGGAAAGCGGTCACATTGCGGTTCATGAAACCGGCGCCATCGAACAAAGCGGTCATAAGATTTTAACCGTAAAACCGGTGATGGGAAAGATCACTCCAAAGGATATTCAAAACACGGTGGATGCGCATTATGATGAGCATGGCGTTGTGCCAAGACTTGTTTATATCTCCAATGCCACCGAAATCGGCACCATATACACCAAAGATGAGTTAACCAAAATAGCCAAGGTATGCAAGGAAAACAATTTATATTTTTATATTGACGGCGCTCGCTTAAGCAATGCTTTGGTTGCCCAAAACAACGATTTGACTTTACCGGAAATTGCCTCCCTAACGGATATGTTCACCATCGGGGGAACGAAGAACGGTCTTTTAATGGGCGAAGTTTTGATTGTAACCAATCCGGAGTTGAAACCATTTGTTCGCCATTCCATTAAGCAAAACGGGGGCATGTTGGCGAAAGGCTTTTTGTTGGGCCTGCAATTTCAAGTTTTCTTTGAAGATAATTTATTCCTGAAACTCGCAAGCCACGCCAATAACCTGGCCTTAAAACTTCAGGAAAAACTAATTGCCATGGGTTATGAATTGGCTGGCGTTTCCGAAACCAATCAGCTCTTTGTAAACATCTCTTTTGCCAAGTACGATTATTTAAAAGACCTTTGCGCATTTGAAGTATGGAACAAAACCAAGGATAAAGTTACGGTAAGATTTGTCACGTCCTTTGCCACCAAAGAAGAAGACGTAGACAAACTGCTTGAACTTTTAAAAAACTAAAACTTTTTTTCAAAACAAGTTCTGTGGAAAAGGGACTTGTTTTTTGTTTTTAAAAAAATAAAAACCCTTTTTTAAGGGTTGGAAGTTTAAAGGATTTGCAGCAGTGATAAGATTCCCAAAATTATGAAAAAAATTCCCGAATAAATTTCGGCGTGTTCAACGCCTTTTAAATAACAACGCGCGGTCTTAATGGACAAGAAAGCCATCCCCCCCGCAATCAATCCGAAAATAGCAGCACCGAGAATGATATTGTAAGTACCGGAAAAGCCGAGGCTAAGTCCTACCATGATGCTGTCGATGCTGACGGAAAATGATAGTAAGGTGATATCGATGATACTTACGATAAAAGCTTTTACCGCTTTTTCCCGGTGGAGGATATTGAAAAATCCCATGACGATGAATATTCCTCCCGCTATATATGATCCGAATGCCGCAATCTTAGCACTTTGGGGCAGATTCACAATGGCTCTGGTTAAAAAGTAAGCTGTTAACGGAAATATAATGTGAAAAGCACCGATAATAAAAGGGGTAAATAACACAGCTTGAACATTTCTTCTTTTATTGCATCCAATCGCAAGGCAGGAAAAGAAGGCATCGATACTTAAACCGATGCCTATCAATATATAGGATATAATTGATTTGATCATGACCGAGATCTCATGTGCGGAAACAATAGGACATCGCGAATGGAGTCGGTTTGCGTAAGCAACATAATGAGACGGTCGATGCCAATACCAATTCCCCCTGTTGGCGGCATTCCATATTCAAGCGCTTCGACGAAGTCAATATCCATTTCGGAAGCTTCGTCGTTTCCGAGTTCTTTTTCTTTTAATTGCGCAAGGAATCGTTCGCGTTGATCGATTGGGTCATTTAATTCCGTAAAGGCGTTGGCGTATTCGCGGTTATTGATGAAAAGCTCAAAGCGATCGGTAAAACGTGGGTCTTGGGCATTCTTTTTGGCCAGTGGCGAGATTTCTATCGGATGTCCATAAACAAAGGTCGGTTGGATAATCGTGCCTTCCACGTATTTTTCGAAAAATAAATTGATAATGTGACCGATCGCTTTTTGATGAATCGGAACGTGTATTTCATGCTTTTTGGCTAGTTCCAAGGCTTCGTCCAAATCGGTGACTTTAAAGAAATCAATGCCGGTTGCTTGTTTGATTCCGTCAACCATATGAAGACGGGCAAATGGTGCTTTAAGGGAAATGGTATGTTCTTGGTATTCGATTTCCGTTGTGCCGTGAATTTTAAGCGCCAAGTGTTCAAAAAGCGATTCTGCAAGTTCCATCATATCTTCGATATCGCCATAAGCAAGATACGCTTCGACGGTGGTAAATTCCGGATTATGATTGGAATCCATTCCCTCGTTTCTGAAAAGCCGTCCGATTTCGTACACAGCTTCCATGCCGCCTACAATCAAGCGCTTCAAAGGAAGTTCGGTGGCAATGCGCAGGTAAAAATCCATGTCCAAAGTGTTGTGATGGGTAACGAACGGCCGGGCCGCAGCACCGCCCAAAATTGGCGTAAGTACCGGTGTTTCTACTTCAACATAACCTCTTTCGTCGAAAAATCGTTGAATTTCGCGAATGATTTTCGGTCTAGCAAAAGCAATTCGGCGCGATTCTTCGTTCATGATTAAATCGACGTAGCGTCTTCTTCGCGCTTCTTCTTTATCTTGAAGACCGTGAAACTTTTCCGGTAACGGTCTTAACGCTTTGGTTAAGTGAGTATAAGATGTTGCTTTAACGCTTAGTTCTCCCATGTCGGTACGCATGACGTAACCGCCAATGCCTACGATATCGCCGAGATCGGCTGTTTTGAACAAATCGTATGTTTCTTCGCCCAAAACGTCATATCGACAATAGATTTGGATTTGTCCAAAGCGGTCTTGAATATGCATGAAGCCGACTTTACCCTTGATGCGTTTAGTCATTATCCGTCCTGCTATTTTCACGAACGCATTGATTTCGGCTAATTCTTCTTTTGTTTTGTTTTGGTACTCAGATTTCAATTTTTGCGAGTTAGAAGTTCTGACAAATCTTTGGCCAAATGGGTCAACTCCCTTTGTTCGCAAATCTTCCATTTTTTTGCGACGAACAATTTCCTGTTCCGTTAAATTAATTTGTTCCATCTACAAACCTCTTTTCTAAAACCATTATTATTATTTATGCTTCTTATTATACCATATTTTTTAAAAACTTTTGAGCAAAATGAAAAAATAAAGCTAGATACATAAAACCAGTCTTCTTTGAATATATGTATATTAAAGAGGTGGAGTTATGAACTACGAGAAAATGGATAGCGCAACCCAGGAAATAACTTTAAAAGAACGAAAAAAACTGGAAATAACCGGTGTCAAAAAAATTGAAAGTTTAAATAGCGAGCAGTTTTATATCCTTACAACCTTAGGGGATATGTTGGTAAGAGGAAGCGACTTGGAAATGCAACATTTGGATGTCGATAAAGGACTGCTCTGGATTAAGGGGTTTGTTTATTCAATCGAATATGTCGATAACCTCAAAAGCAAAAAAGAGAAAAACAGTTTAATGGGAAAACTGTTTAAATGATACCACCGTTAATCGATGAAGTAAAAATCATTTTTTATCTGATTCTTTACGGCATCTTCCTTTTATCGACTTATGATATTGTTTTGTTTATCACCCGAAGGTTGAAAAAGCTTTACCGGATAATTGGACACATTGCCTTTTTCATCGCTGTGGTTGTTGTCACAATCAAATTTACTTATTCTTTGCATCATGGTTATATCCCAATTATTTTCCCTATCTTTCTCTTACTTGGGGGAGGGATTTATCTCTTTTTATTAAAAAAGCAAATGGTAAAAGGGTTGGAACAACTTTTAATACTTTGGGGTTTTCTCAAAAAACCGCTTAAAAAAGCAATTGTTTATTTATTTTATCCCCAAGAAACTTTACGCATTTTGGGTTACCCCTTCCGAAAGATGAAGGAAACCTGGCGTTTATTTTTCCGAAAAACAAGCAAAGAAACTGGTTCCGATTAAATTATAAGCGAACCTGTTTTTTATTTTTGGCGTTAATATGGGATGCGAAAAGCCCCGAAATAGGATAAAAGATAAAAATTGGCAAAGAATATATTATCAAAACGGTTTACAAAATGAAAAAAATGTCGTATAATATTAAAGCGATTTAGGAATGTCATAAATCGTTTATTGGAGGGGTAGCGAAGTGGCTAAACGCGGTGGACTGTAAATCCACTCTCTCAGAGTTCGATGGTTCGAATCCGTCCCCCTCCACCATCAAGTAGGGCTATAGCCAAGCGGTAAGGCAACGGACTTTGACTCCGTCATTTCAATGGTTCGAATCCATTTAGCCCTACCATTCTTGAGTCGATACTGCAGGTTAAGTCTTAACCTGTTTTTTTATTTTTTGTTTATTCTCGACATTTTTTCAAGAAATAGGTATAATAATATTGATTGGAGGACAAGTATGACGCAAACGGAATACCTTCTTCTTTTGGAAGAAGAACTTAAATTGTTACCTCAAAAAGATCGCAAAGAAGTCATTGCCTATTATCGGGAAAAAATCAATACTGCTTTGGATTACGGCGAAAAAGAAGAAAAGATTATTGAACGGTTGCCAAATCCCCAACAAGTTGCCAAGGAAGTATATGCAAGCAAAGGCACGCTTTATTTCATCAAAAGAAAGAAAATTCAGCGCAGGAAAGATCTCGTCAGTGCTTGTTTCAGCAGTCTTATTTTAGTTTTTCTTTTGCTTGTTGCATTTAGCGTAACGGCTTTTATTTTCTTTCTCATCAACAACAAATTCCATATGATGGCAAACTTCTTAAAAGCGGGACCGGTGGAATGGGTTTTGACGGAAAGCTTTTTGCTAGTGTATATATTATTGTCAATAATCGTTTTATTATTTGGTTATGATTTGGTCATCATTGTGGCCAATCCCTTGATTGACAACATCCGCGCTCTTTCCCCAAAAACCTTTCATTTCGATGCCATCGGTTTTAATTTCCGTTCGTTCTTTGCCAAGATATTCAAAAAGAAAAAAGTGTTGGAGAATAGTTTTTTTATTTTGGTTGCCATCTTCATCGCTCTCGGTGTTATCGGTTTTATCAACAAAACATATATATACCGAGCTATGACCAATACGCCGCTATATGAAGAAAAGCATATTGTTCAAGCCGAAGAAATCGAAAAAATCGTTATTGACGATTATCATGCAACCTTAAAGTTTGAATTTACTGATGAAGAAAAAATAACCATTGCTCATAAATATGAATTTGACCGAAACCTCCAAATTACCGTGGATAACGGAATTGCCAAAGTAACGACCGAACCAACCAAAACTTACGATTTGTTGGGTATCATCACCGAACCGATTCATGTGATTACTGTTTTGATTCCCGAAACAAAAGTTTTAGATTTGGATATTACCTTGGAAAAAGGAACCCTTTCTTTTAACAAGGTGGTTATAAACGAAGCAATAATCGCATTTAATTTTGGCGATATATTATTTAACGGTTTAAACGCCCAAGCAATCGGTTTAACGCTCGACAATGTCAATTGGATTAGCGAAAAAAGCCAAATTGACGATTTAAATATTCACTCCCGCCGCGGTCTGATCAAATCCATGAAAGATGAAATAGACTCCATGACGGTTGAGACTTACAATGCAGGGGTGGGAATTGTGGAATCACAAATCAACCATTTAGCGATTGATAGCGAAACATCCACGATAGCTTTGGAAAAACATTCCGGGAATCATTTGGAAACGCGTCTTAGTACCGGAACCATTAGTTTAAATCAAGTAAATATGCTTGGCGATATTTCAATAAAAACCGAATATAAAGGAATCGTTAAACTAAACGATATTGTTTCCAACAGTTTGATATTGAATGTCGCCTTGGGACAAGTTGTGGGATCCAAATTGAACACCAATCTTTCCAACACCGAAGGAAATGCTGCAGCACTGCTTTTCGATAACCTGCAAGGCAAAGCGGCTTTATTCAACAAAGATTCGGAAACCGAAATTATACAGTCCCATTTAAGTGAACTGAAATTAATCACAAACGAAAAAACAACCAAGATTTACGATGCTTGGGTTGACTTTGGTGAGATCAAAGTAACTTCGGGTATCTGCGAAATCGCTAACCTTTATGGCAAAAAACTCTCTCTGAATATGGATGGAACATACTTAAAGTTTATTAACGACGATGAAACGAAGTCCTTCGAAGAAATAACTAAAATTTTGTCAAATGGCGCAACCGAAGAGATTCAAGGTGTTAGCGCGGAAAGGTGGAGTTAAAGTGAAAAACATCATTACCTTTATTGTTATGGTTGTGGGCTTTATCATGTTTATTGGTTTATATGTGATAACCATCACGGTTCCGGAAACCTTGGGAGATATCTTGGTGGTTGTGGGGAGTTATATATCGGTATTGTTCTTTGGCTACGGAATCACCTACTTTGCCATGTTGTTGGGAAAACCACTTCGTCAACACGATGAAAAAATCTACCTGGCAATCAAAGCGGAAAAACGCCGTCAAAAAGAACACCTGGAATTAATTGCTTCGGAAAACTACGTTAGCCGCTATGTATTAAATGTAACCGGTTCGATTTTGACCAACAAATATGCTGAAGGTTATCCGGGCAAACGCTATTACGGGGGTTGCGAAAACGTTGATACCATTGAGTTGATCGCTATCGAACGCGCCAAACAATTGTTTAGGGCAAAGTTTGCCAATGTCCAACCCCACTCCGGTTCCCAAGCCAATTCCGCCGCTTACCGATCTCTTCTCAACATTGGGGATACGGTTTTGGGCATGAGTTTGGAAGACGGCGGTCACTTGACCCACGGCCATAAAATGAGTTTTTCCGGTCAAGATTATGTGTTTTATTCTTACCATGTAAACGAAGAAGGCTATATCGATTACGACAAAGTGTTGGAAATCGCCAAAGAAGTAAAACCGAAACTGATTGTTGCGGGGGCAAGCGCCTACCCAAGAAAAATTGATTTTGCCAGGTTTCGAGAAATAGCTGACGAAGTAGGAGCTTATCTAATGGTCGACATGGCACATATCGCAGGGCTCGTGGCAACGGGACATCATCAAAACCCGATTGATTATGCCCATATCGTCACTTCGACAACCCACAAAACCCTAAGAGGTCCGAGGGGCGGAATCATTCTGACCAACGATGAGAAAATTGCCAAGAAAATTAATCAAATGGTTTTCCCGGGCATTCAAGGCGGACCATTGATGCATGTGATTGCGGGAAAAGCGGTAGCTTTCTTGGAAGCAATGCAACCGGAATTTAAAGAATATATCAATCAAGTGGTAAGGAACGCTAAAGTCTTAGCCGACGAACTTAAAATTCGCGGTTACCGTTTGATTAGCAGCGGAACCGACAATCATTTAATTTTGGTTGATGTCAAATCCAAAACTGGTTTAACCGGCAAAGAGTGCGAAGCGCTTTTAGAAAAAGTCAACATCACCTGCAATAAAAACACCATCCCTCGGGATAGCGAAAAACCGGCTTATGCGAGCGGTATCAGACTCGGCACTCCGGCTATAACCACCAGAGGAATGAAAGAAAAAGAAATGATCGAAATTGCGGGGATGATTGACGAAGTGCTTTCCAATGCAAATGATGAAACACTTCACATGAATGTCAAAAAATGGGTCGTTAAACTAGCCCAAAAATACCCAATTTATCCGCGCTTCGAACATATTGAATAAACAATACAAAAAGGCAAAATGACCTATAAGTCATCTTGCCTTTTTTTTACGAAGCCAGAATTATTGATTCCTGCTTAGGTAAAAAAACAAGCCCATTGGTTTTTTACCAATATACTATTGGTGAAAAGGGGTTGATGTTGAGTGTCGTATGGGTATTACTGCTATTACCGAAACCGCAGTTTCTGGATTGCTTTAGTGATATTGCTTTTAATCTTTTTAATTGTATTAATCAATCACGATTATAAACCCCAGTGTGAAGACCAAGAAAAGGATTAACCAAGAATTTATTTAACGATTATATTATCCAAAACGACTTGGTTCTTTTTGTCCAGCATTGACCACTTAAACAGGGCTATTGAATTTTTGGTTAATAAAGTCTTTAAAGTTTCTAACAATATTATTGAGTTTGGGCAATGATAGATATTATTTTGATTAAAACCTTCTTTTAACAAATAATCGCCGATTGTTTTTGCTTTGGTATCTTGGGTAACCAAGATATCTATTTTATTTTTCCAAAGCATTTTGGCAATTTTTTGGTATGATTCGTTTTCATGAGTGCCTAAATAGGAAATCCTTCCGATAACCGCTATTTTTCGCTTGTTTATTCCCAAATCTTTCAAAACCTTAATTGCGGCGGCCATGGAAGTAGGGTTGGAACTCCAAGTGTCGTCTAATATGATACTGTCATTAATGCCCTTTTTAGGTTCGATATGGCTTCGAATAGGTTTGTATTGAGCCAAATAGGTTACAATGTCTTTCATTCTTAAACCCAAAACCGTCAAAGCGACAATCGCCCCCAGCGCATTATAAACAGTGTGAAGACCAAGACCTTGAACATTAAAAAAGTAGTTTTGCTTATGATAATGCAAAGTAAAAGTCATGCTTTGTTTTTGATATGCTATATGAGATGCGCTAAAGTCCGAAGGGTTGTTAATGCCGAAGGTAACAATCCTGCCTTTAAAGCGGCTCGTATCGATTTGTTTGATGTAATCGTCGTCGTTATTGACAATGAGAATTCCTTCGTTGTTTAAGCCCGTTAAGAGCTCCGCTTTGGCCCGGATATATGACTCATGGTTTTCGAAATTATTCAAGTGGTCAATTCCGATTGTGGTGATAATGCCGATTTGGGGTTTAAATAGTTCGCAAGTCTGAAGGATGTGCCCCGCGTGGGTCAGTGCGGTTTCCAGCACCAGATATTTGGTGGAATCGTCAATTTGCATTAAATAATCGTTGTGGCGGCGGATACCGTTTTTGCTTTGGTAAGTGGCAACTATCGGACCCTTTTTTCGCAATGCTTGGGCAATCATTTCCTTGGTGGTCGTTTTCCCACAAGTCCCCGTTACCGCTATTGTTTTTAAATTAAACATTCCTCGGTAAAATTTAACAAAATTAGCATAGGCATGTTGCACATTAGGGACAAAAAAGCAAATTTCTTCAGGAATGGTATTTTTAATTAAGGGTTGGTCCGTAACGATGTAACAGTGGTCAAGACGCTTTAATCTTTTCAAGTCTACGGAACGTTCTTTGTTTAAGTGAAAAATAACCGTATGGTTTTGAATTCTTTTGATATTGTCTCCCACATAATGAATTAATACCTGAGGGGATGGTTCCTTGATTCCAACGGCTTTCAAAATTGTCGACAAACTTAATGGTTTCACTTATTCTTCCTTTCCGAAAGTAGTTTCTGGGTTGCTAAAAAGATGGCATAATTGACCGTGTTAAACCCCGTAAAGACTTCGATAAATACGTGTCCCGGGCGCCAGTTTACTTCATAAATCCAAATGTTGTGGTTTTCGTCTAAGCCGACATCGACTCCCAGTTCGTCAAATTTGTAAGGGTAGAGGGAATCGAACAAATCGCCGAAACTTGAAGCAAAGTCATTGATTTTGTTTTGCAATTCATTGGACTTGGGACCAAAATAAAGATCCATAAAAACGTCGTATTTTATCATTTGCGAGCCTTGGGAAAGATTGGTAATCACCGCTTTTTTATTGCCGATGCGCGGAACGATGTAAGTTACGGTCCAAATGCCCTTGCGGTTTTTTTGCAAATGAATCCGAAAATCGAACGGTTCGCCCGTGGGGAGTTTGCTGGAAATGTATTTTTGGACGAGTTGTTTGAAATCGGTGGTAAAAACCAAATCCCCTAATTCTTTTTCGGACAGTTCTTTTGTTTCTCTATCCTTTGTCAACAAGTAGCGTTTGCCCACTTTGGCAATTTTAACGACGTTGTTGCCGTGATGGCTCCGTGTCGGTTTAACGATGACTTCCGAGTGGGTATTTAAAAAGGAAATCAAATCTTCCTTTTTATTTAGGAGCTGATAGGGAATAACGTGTTTTTTCAGTTCGCTTGATTTTTTCAGTTTTTCATAGACAAAGTTTTTTGAACCCACTGGGTAACTGGTGAATGGTATGGTCTTTTTTAACGCGTTTTCAATTTGTTTTTGCCAAGACAAGGAAAAACTAACCGAATTGATGACTACATCGGGAAAAGGAAACCGTTTGTTAAGCCATTTTCCCTGATGGTAATATAGTCCATTAATGGTTTTATTTTTTAAATTTACTTCTCCCGGAGTAAAGTAAAACAGTTCAGCTCCCTCAAGCTTGGCGATAGCAGAATACAGATAAGCCCTTGACACCAGACTGGGGTTTTTACGGTTATGCAACATGCCAATCAAAATGGTTTTAGCTTCTATTTTTTAACACCTCTTACTTTCGCTACTATTCTATGAAGATTAAAAAAACCGGTATCGGCGAAACTAACAGAGTATTTTTTTAAAATGAGGGTAATATCACATGCTTATTAAAGATTACTTCATATTGTAAATTAGAGGTTGCAATTCTTTTGTAACCGTAAAAGGGGGCTAATAAAATCAAAACCATTGTCTTTTTGGGGACTATGAAATCAGGCTCAAGCCGCGATGCTTTGCGTGTAGCTAACGAAATGGGGTATGTTACTTGCCTGTTGACCAAAAACATGGACCACATCCAAAAGCGCGATGAGTTTCCCGAAGTAAGCATTATGTATTATGTCGATTTGGATTATCTGCCGGAAGTGCGTAATGCCATCATGACTTTGAAGGTGCAAAACCATGTCATTTATGCGATTGTCAGTTTTGTCGATCCTTACTGCGGGTTGGCGGCACAGCTTTCGGAAGAAAACCGTTTGGATAGTTTCACAGCTGCAGCTTTATACAAAATGGAGAATAAACTGATAACGCGGGAAGTGTTGGAAAACACTCCGTACAATCCCCGATATCTGGTTGTCAATTCCCAAAATCGAGATGCTGTGGAAAAAAGCATTGAAGCAATGCTTCCCGTTGTTTTAAAATATGTGGAATCGAACGGTTCAAGGGATGTTTATTTATGCAAAGGCAAAGAAGATTTTTGCCGATACTTAAGTACGCTTTTACGAAATTATCCCAGGGGCAATGTCTTGGTCGAAGAGTTGATTGACGGTCCGCAAGTCATCGTCGAAGTCCTGGTGAATAACGAAATAACTAACATTATTGCCATTATTGAACAAGAAATCCTCATTAACCAAAATCACTTTATCGTTACAGGCTATAATTTGGTAATTGATGACGAAACCGAAAAATACCAAAAACTGAAACAAGACGTCAAAACGATTGTCAAACAATTCGGTCTTAAACACGGACCGTGTCATTTGGAAATGCGCTATTTCGATAACGAGTGGAAAGTGATTGAAATTAATCCGCGGATTTCCGGTGGGGGGATGAATCAATTGTTGTTGATTGGACTTGGACTAAATTTGGTTAAAGAAACCATTAACCTTGCTTTGGAAGAAAAAGTGGATTTGGAACCAAAACAAAAAACCCCAACCTTCGCAAAATACCTCACCATTAAAAAAAGCGGTATCCTAGCGCGGATTACCGGCAAAAATCAAGTTATAGCTTCTCCGGGGGTTCAGTTTGTCTATATCAAACCGCGCCGGGGAAAGAAACTGTATCCGCCGCTTAATTTAGGAAACCGCTATGCCTATGTTATCGCCACGGGTGAGTCAAGCGAAGAAGCGAAAGAAAACGCGCATAAAGCATTGGAAAAGTTAAAATTTCATTTCTATTAAAAAAAGGATCAAAAGCGAAAAACTTTTGGTCCTTTTATGTTTATTTATCGGTAAAAAGAAGAAAGGTTAAAACGTCCCGGATATTATTTCCGGTGTAGCTCACAATATCGTCTGTCACGATTTGCGCTCCCGGATAAAAGGAAGCAAGATGAGCTTGTTGATGGTTTCTAAGAAATAGTTCGACTTTTACCGGATGTATTAAGTTTAGGAAGAAGAAATCTTTTCGTTTTAATTCCTTTAATTTATTTATACTTTTGATTGTCTCGGTTTTGATTTCTTCGCACACATCTTGTGGGTGCTTGCTTATGACCGCTCCGTGCAGACCTTTCTTGGTCGCAACGGTTAAAATATCGGGGTTTTCTTGTTTAACAAGATCGCAAAGTCCTTGATCGCCCGAAACCATGATTACGGGAACATTTAAAGAATTGGCAAAATATGCGTTTAGGTGGAATTCGCTTACTGGTTTGCCGTTTATCAAAATCTGATTGTGGCGAAGATTCATCGTGTGAGACAAAGGGTTTTCGTTTGACCTTGCCCGACTATGGTATCCGATAAAAATGCAAGCATTAAAGCTATGGTCAAGGCCCGCCAACATATCGCAAGGATGGTTTTCCCAACCGCGAATTATCTTTATTCCTTGAGGAAGTTTAGATAATATTAAGTTCCTGGCGCTGTCGTGAGCATCACGCACATAGATTTCCTCTACGCCCGCTTCCTGAAGACCCTCGATGCAGGCTATTGTTTCTTTGGTCATCTGGGTTTGAAATTGGTAGTAGGAACTATCTCCCGATTCCGTTTCTTTCCAATCGCAAATTCCGGCGACTCCTTCGATATCGACGCTAATATATACTTTCATAAAATCCCCCTTAAATTATTCCTCCTTTTTATTTTTCTTGCGATAAAGCAATTCTTCGCCGTTGATGCCCGGTGTGGTCATCTTATGCAAGTCGAGTATAATATTGGCTTCCATTTCCGTCAAATAGCGGTTTTCAAGTACAATGTCACGAACTGATTTGCCGGTTGCCATGGCTTCTTGAGCGATTTTAGCGGAAAGGTTGTAACCTAAGTGAGGAGAAAGAGCGGTAACAATAATCGGACTGTGTTCCACCACGTATGCGCAGTATTCGCTGTTAGCGGTTAGTCCCTCAATGGCTTTTTCCCTCAGGGTCCGTGCGGCTCTGCGAAGCGTGTTAAGCATTTCGAAAAGCGAATTAAAAATAACCGGTTCAAAAACATTTAATTCAAGCTGGCCGGCTTCCGCGGCTTTGGTAATTGTTACATCAAGTCCCATAATATAGAAGGCAACTTGATTGACAACTTCCGGGATAACCGGATTGAATTTGCCCGGCATAATGGAGGAACCCGGTTGCACTTTCGGCAAATTGATTTCTTGGAAAGCGCTGCTTGCCATAAGTCTTAAATCGTTGGCTGTTTTCGATAAATTGACCGCTAAGATTTTAAGCGCGGTACTCATGGCTAACAGTCCGTCCGGATGACGGGTCGAATCGATGAGGTTCTTGGCGCTTCTGAAATCTTCGCCGGTGTATTTGGCGATATATTGCACAACTTTTTTTATGTATTTCGGATTGGCATTCAGCCCGGTTCCGATTGCGGTGGCACCCATATTGATATCGCGCAAGCCAGCCATCGCTTGTTCGATTCGGCTGATGTCGCGTCCCAAAAGACTCGTCAGCGCTTCAAACATTTGTCCCAAGCGCATTGGCACGGCTTCTTGGAGATGGGTCCGTCCGAGTTTAAATACATCGCTAAACTCTACCATTTTTTCCAGATAAGCGTTTTGGAGTTTTTTTAATTCGACAATCAGTTTTTTGGTTTGGCGAATGGTGGCAATTTTTCCCGCCGTTGGAATGACATCGTTAGTGGATTGGCTGAAGTTTACATGATCCAACGGATGGACAAAATTGTATTTGCCTTTTTCCCCGCCCATCATTTCGTTGGCGCGGTTGGCTATTACTTCATTTGCGTTCATGTTCATGCTTGTGCCAGCTCCGCCTTGGATAACATCAGTTATAAATTGCCCGTGCAGACGGCCGTTTAAGATTTCGTCGCAGCTTAACATAATGGCTTTTGCGACTTCTTCGTCAAGCATACCGATATCTGCATTAGCTCGCGCGGCGGCCTTTTTGACAATCGCCAAGCCTTTTATCATTTGGCGGTTGATGCCGCGTTTGGTAATTTGAAAATTTTCTTTTGCGCGTAAGGTTTGAATACCGTAATACGCTTCTGCGGGGACTTTCATTTCCCCAAGTGAATCAGTTTCTATTCGGTAGCGCATATTAACCTACTTCCTTATGACATCTTCTTTAATGGCTTGTTTCTTGACGGCTTTGGCGATTACTTTGGCAACCCGTTTATCAAAAGGATTTGGGGTTAGATAATCGGAACGCAGTTCTTCGTCTTTGATGACATTTGCCAAAGCGTAAATGGCTGCTTCAATCATTCCGTCGGTAATCTTGGTTGCATGGGCGTCGATAGCGCCTTTAAACAATCCCGGAAAAGCTAAAACATTATTGATTTGGTTAGGCAAATCGCTTCGGCCCGTTGCATAGATTAAAGGTTCGCAAAGTTTGGCGTCTTCCATCGACAATTCCGGATTGGGATTGGCTAAGGCAAAAACTATCCGTCTTTTCATCGATTTGACCATTTCCGGCTTTAACAGATTTGCGACGCTTACTCCGATAAAGATATCTGCTTCCGTCATTAAATCTTCGAGTTTCGCATCTTCTTTGTCAAAAGAATCGATGATTCCTTCATTCAACATTTCTTTTACGACAAAGTTGTATCGATCGTATTTTGCTTTTGTTACCACGCCTTGGGCATTATAGGCATATAGCGTTTTGATGCCGAGTTTTTTTATCCTTCTGGCAATTGAAGAACCGGCTGCCCCGGTGCCCGATAACACAACGGTCAAATCGGATAAATTCATTTTATAAAGTCGGGATAAGTTTAGTAAAGCGGCCGATACCACAATCGATGTACCGTGTTGGTCATCGTGAAAAACCGGAATATCCAATTCTTCTTTTAATCGTCTTTCGATGGTAATGCATCTTGGCGCGCTGATGTCTTCCAAATTGATTCCCGCAAAATTCGGTGCCAAAATCTTAACCGTCCTAATGATTTCTTCGGTATCTTGAGTATCGAGACAAATCGGGACTGCTTCCACCCCTGCAAACGATTTAAACAACAAGCATTTGCCTTCCATGACGGGAAGCGCTCCCAGAGGACCGATGTTGCCCAAGCCTAAAACGGCGCTGCCGTCCGACACCACCGCTATCATTCTCCCTTTGCAGGTATATTCGTAGGCAAGGCTAGGGTCGTTTTTGATGGCAAGCGAACTATAAGCCACTCCCGGGGAATACAACAAGCTTAAATCTTCTTTTGATTTAACCTTGGCAACTGCCCCCATTTTTATTTTTCCTTGGTATTTTTTATGCAGTGCCAAAGATTGATTTTTTAAATCATCACTACTCATAAAGTAACCTCTTTTCGATAATATCATACCATAATATCGAAAAAAATAGGTAATTAAAACATAAAAATCAAGTATCGCTCATAAGTTAAAAAAATGTTTAATAAGATTAAGGGGGTAGATATTATGATCGTAAAAGTATCCAAAACAACCGGAGTGCATGGGGAATTAGCAATCAGCGGTTCGAAAAACGCCTCTTTGCCTGCGCTCTGCGCCAGCCTGCTAACCAAAGAGTGGCTTACCCTCGAAAACGTACCTTTAATCGACGATATATATAAAATGCTCGCTATTTTAAAAAGTATCGGATGCGAATATACGGTGGAAAACCATACGGTTCAAATCCGTTCGCCCAACCCGAACCACAAAGTATTGACCGAAGTGGTCGGAGATATTCGGGCTTCTTATTATTTAATGGGTGCCCTTTTATCCCGAAAGAAAAAAGTATTGATTGGATATCCCGGGGGCTGCAATTTAGGCAAACGCCCAATCGACTTTCATTTGAAAGCTTTTCACGATTTGGGATACAGAATAACCGAAGAAGAAAAGTTTTTGCATATTGTGTATAACGGAACAAAAAAACACCGCTTGCGTTTCGTCAAAGAAACCGTAGGCGGAACTATCAATGCGTTATTCGCCTCTTGCAGACTGGAAGGGGTTACGGTAATCGAAAATGCTTCCTTGGAACCGGAAGTAATTGACATCATCGAGTTGTTGAATAAAATGGGTGCGAAAATCGAAAAAAACGATAACCATGTAATAACCGTTACCGGAGTTAAAAAGTTAAAAGGCACAATGCACAAAGTCATTTTTGACCGAATGGAAGCGGGCAGTTATATGCTTCTGGCCTCAAGTCTTCCCAACAGCAACCTTACCATTTATCCGGTTGACGCAAGTTTGTTAAGAACCGTAATATCGGTTATCCGTTCCACCAAAACCAAAGTGAAAATCATGAACGATTCGATTAATATCGTCAGTACGGAAAACCTTCAACCGCTTAATGTTTTAATTGGTCCCTATCCTTTTTTCCCTACCGACCTTCAACAGATTTTATCAGCCATGCTTTTAAGAGCCCAAGGGAAATCGGTGATTGAAGATACGGTTTTTCCGGGACGCATCAGCCACATCAACGAACTTAAAAAACTGGGAGGAAATATTTATCTTGACGAACCCCAAAACAAAATCGTAATAAATAAAAGCGATTTAATCGGCGCCCGAGTAAAAGCGCACGATTTAAGATGCACTTTTGGTCTTATTGTGGCCGGAGGAATGGCAAATAACTCGACGATTGTGGAGAATGCGGAAAACGTGCTGAGGGGTTATGAAAACCCTATTCTTAAACTAAAATCCATTGGTTTCCTAATCGACGAAATCTAAATTGATAATAAAAAATGCATTTTCGTATGAAAATCTTTTTTTTATTGTTAAAATAATATTGAAAACAAGGAAAAATTTTTTTTGAGATTGCCTAAAAGAAGGGAAGTGATGGGCATGTCAATTACACCTGAAGTAATCAAAAATGTTGAATTGTCGATTACCATATTTAATTGGGCGGTGCTTGGTTCCTTTGTAATCGCTTTATTGATTGGCTTTATCAGAGGGATGAAAAAGTCAATATTTCGTTTTTTGACCAGAATAGTACCGCTGATTACATTGCTTTTGTTTATTGACCTGTTTGCCAAAATGGTTTTGACCTGGCAATTTCCGGGTTTTATCAATATTGAACTAGGCAATTCGGTACTTGATATCGTATCCAATTATGTTGCCAAAGAATTCAATAACGGTGTTTCGCTTGATCAAACGAGCGAAATGTACCAATTGGTACTTTCGCTGGGCATCAGCGTGTCACGCTTTATTGTCTTCTATATAGGGGTTGCGATATGTACGTTTATCGTAACGCCTTTATTGAATTTCATTTTGTTTATCATTCGTAAAATCTTCGAGCGTCCAAGTTATGGACCGGACGGTCGAGTTGAGAAACCAAAGAAAAACATCTTGTCCCGTCTGATTGGAATGGGGCTCGGCGGCTTGCAATATGTGCTGGTCTTCTTGATTATTACTTTGCCGCTCTTTGGTTCGGTTTCGCTTTTAATGGATTTGAAAGAAGAAATGATGGACAGCTTCGACACCACGTTGGTCAACCAAACAAGCGAAGTGTTAGTCAATGAAAACGAACAAAACAAAGAGCAACTTGAAAATGCCTTTAAAGTTTTGGAACAATTCGACCGAATTACGATTAGGAGAATTTTGAATCGTTTCGGCAGCAAAGACAAACCGCTTGACGCTTTGTATTTTGGCTACCTAACGCGCGTTAAAACCAAACAGGGGACCATCAATTTTGTTTATTTGATTGACGATGTAAAAACAACATTAAATGTCTTAAACCAATACCGTAAAGACGGTGAAATTGATATTTCGGAGTTGATTATCAACGAAAAAGAAGCCTTGTTTGATTTGATAATCAAACATGATTTTCTTCCGATGTTCGCTCCCGCCCTTATCGAATACCTTGATGCCAACGATTTGTTGGACGAAAACGATATCGATATCGAAGCTCTGAAACAAATCGATTGGGAAAAAGAAAACGAAGCCATAGCTTTAATCTTGAATAAAATAGCCAATTTGTTGGAAGTCGGCGAATTTGACTTTGATGATCTGGCCAAGAGTTTGACAATCCCCGCGCTTGACGATGCGATGGAAGAACTCGGTAAAGCCATTGCCAAATCAGAGCTTATTTCCCAACTTGGCGCAAGTTTCCTTTACGAAGAACTCAGCAAAGCTTTGACGGAATTCGGCACCGAAGAAGGAGTCGACGTAACCGTTTTGATTGAACTTGCCGATTTAAGAAATATGTCTGAAGATGATTGGGGCAAAAACTTTAAAACCATTTCCAACATCGTCAGAGCTGCTTATGAATTGGGTTTGTTTGAAGAATCGGATCAAATTGATTTCACCAAAGAAGATGCCCTTAGACGTCTGATTACCAAACCGTTTGAACTGACGAAAGTCCAAGGCAAAGAAGCGGATTTATTGAATCTGTTAATCAAATTCACAAATATGAAAGAAACTTTTGACGAATGGGGCGTATCCCAAGACTTTTCGCAAATCGATTGGAATACCGAACCAAACAATTTGGCACGTATGCTTATTGCTTTGACGCGATTGGGTTCGATTGAGGATTTCAGTCTCGAATTGATTTATGATGCGCTCGAAACCCAGGAAGGAAAAGATAAACTCAGCGAATTGTTTGAGGCAATTAACGCCAGTGCCTTATTACAGCCGGCTTTAAGAACCGTTGTGGAATCTTTAATTAACGAGATTGACGATTCCCTCGATTTGTCAAGCATTGATTTTGACGCAATTGATTGGGTTGTTGAATTTGAAGCCATCAAGGAAATTAAAGAACAAGTCGAAGCTTTAGAAGACGGAATCGAATCGTTAACGGGAGAGACAATCGAACAATTGATGATTAATGCTGCCAAAGGAGATATCACCACCTTAATGGTCGGCAAAATGATTAACAAAAGTTTGGAAGAAATGTTCCAAGAACACAATCCGAAAGTTGACGGAAAACTTGTTTTTGACTATACCGATAAAGATATTTTGGCGGGGAATGCAGATGACATGAGGGATTTGATTGACTTCGCGAATGCAATGAAAGAAGCATATAGCGACCCGGATTTATTCTCTCCGGATAAAAAAATTGCGCTCGGGGAAGCCATTCAAAAATTTGAAAAAGTCGGCGAAGAACGTCCTACGCCAATCGATTATTACCTTCCTGCTATTTTAAATTATGCTCAAGTGCCTGGTTCCTCGATTACTACCGAAGGCCTAGTTTCCAGTGGCAAAACTTATGCTTATGAAGGGCAATTGCTTGTTGATTTCTTTAAAGCGCTCAATGAAGGCGATAAGGGTACTTTTACCGTAATAGCGTTGGATATTCAAACAAATTCCTATTTGGCAAAAGAAGTATTCGTGGCTTGGAATCCCTTGATTTGAATAAAAACATAAGCTCGTGCATAAAGTTCTAAGTGTAAACTTAGGACTTTTTTCTTTTGTTTTTTTCAAAAATATTAAACGAATATTTCCTATTTTTCAGTGTTTTTGATAAAGGTTTATTTGCCATCGGTTAACTTGAATAAATAAATAGTCGAAAAATAAATCAAACGTTTTCAAAAATACATGCATAATTGCTTGCAATTTTTTCGTTCTTTTGATAAAATAAGGTCATAATCATAGGAAAATGAGGTGATTATATGTTAAACGCTAATGCAATAATGCTATATTTCAGCTTGGCCATGGTTGCAATTATAGCATTGTTTGCGCTTTGGGGCTTTATCGCTGGGCTCAAACGAGAGCTCAAGTTCACCGCCGTTTTAATCATCATACTGCTAATAGTATGGGCTTTCTTCGGCAACGGCTCCAATTTACTCGATATGAAACTACCTGGTTTCGTATCAAACATCTTCCAATCAAGCTTTGACCTCTCCAGCAATGCCACATCCTTAAAAAAGATTGTGGAAGAAATTGTTCGCGGAATCGAAATTGGCGGACAATTGTTGGTTGAAGGGTCCAGAGCTTATGCCCTCTTTACAAGCATTCTCGAAGGCGTGGTCCGGTTAGTTGGATTGCTTGTAGGTACTTTGTTTGCGTTTATTTTGGCAGGTCTAATCCGCTTCATTGCTTTCATAGTCCGTGGGATTATTTCTCTTGTTAAGAGAGGAAAAGCAAAACGCGCTGCTAAATTAACCGAACAAGTAGAAACTATCGAAACAGAAACGACTCCAGAACCTACGGAAACCGTTTCTGAAACTGCTTCTGAAGATGAAGGTGTTGTCATCGTGGAAGCAGAAGACTACACCGGAGATGTAGTCATCACCATTTCAAAACAACCTCGTAAAGTAAAAACCGGTTGCAAACGTCGCTTGTGGGGCGCGGGTGTAGGTCTATTGAAGGGATTGCTTTTCGTTATTTTGTTAAGCGTTCCGTTTACCGGTATATTCTCGATTGTTAATTCGGTTGATCCTGGTACTGTTGATGTATTGGAATCAGCTTTGAACCTCGACGGCAAGATATCCGAAAATGGCCATGTTTGGGTAGCCGATAGTGAATCGACACTCGACTTTATCTTTGAACTTGCCAAAGAATACGACAAAGCGGGAATACAACGTTTTATCAATTCATCTAAATTCTTCTTCGGCCAATCCATCGATATCTATCTCTTCGACGCAATGGCTAAGTTTGAAACATCTTCGCAAACCATTTACCTTCGCGAAGAACTCATCACTTATATCAATGTGGCCAACGTAGCTTTAAAAGCATACGATCCAGAAACCGGCTCATTTGATATTTGGTCATTGTCTGATGCGGATTTGGATGTCATTTTCGATTACTTGAATGATGCGAAATTGATTGCGGAAATCATTCCGGTAGGAATCGAATATGCAGGTACCATCGACACAGTCAAAGATTTATTGGAAAAATCCAATCAATCGCTTGACAAATTGATTGCAGTCGATTGGGCCAACGATTTGCCAAAGATTTTCCGTGCTGTAAGAACAGCACTAAAACTCGGCGACTTTACCAGTGATGAATTCGATCCATTCGATCTTGACAGTGACGTCTTACGCGAAATTGTCTTAAACATCGGTTCGACAGATTTCATCAAAGAGTTAATGCCGGTTGCAATCAATGCTGCCTTAAAACTTGACTTCGTTCAAGATTTAATCGGCGACATTGGCAAAGTCGATACATCAGAAGTTAATTGGCAACAAACCCTCTTAACCATTGTTGATGTATATGACGACTTTAAAGCATTGGAACTTGATTTTGATAACTTAAATCTTGATACCCTTATCCAATTGCTTCAAGACGATGCGAAGCGTGCCTTATTGCTTTCGATTCTCGAAAAATTAGGTATTACCGACCTCTTCATGAAGATTATTGTTCCGGTAATTAACGACTCGCTCAACAAACAACTTGAAGATTTGGGCTTAGGCGAATTCAAAGATATCCTTGATTTGGTTGGTTTGACACCCGAGCAATGGCTAGGGGATTTCGATTCTCTCATTCAGCTCGCCAGCATCTTGGAACAATTGGGTGTCTTTACCGGTGAAATCAAATTAAGCGATACCGACAAAATGCAACAAGCGGTTGAATTGCTCTTCTCGCTCAACTTGATTAAGGGCAAAGAAACCGAATTATTGACTGCTGCATTAAAACAATTTGAAATCCTTGATGTTTCCGAATTAGACTTCAGCAAAGTCGATTGGACAGCTGAAAAGGACAACATTAAAGAACTTATCGGTATTTTAGCCAAATTCAATACGCTCGAAGGATTTGACCTAGAAGACCTTGGTAACATCGATTTTAACAAATTGATGGATCAAGACCAATTCTATGAATTCACCATCGAAATCCTTGAAGTTACGGCTAAATCCGAACTCATCAAAACGATTCTTCCACAAGCATTGGATGAATATGTAACGCCGATTCTCAGAGATTTAGGCGATGAACTAGCCGATGCCGGTTTATTCGATGATATTACATCCGAAACCGCAAAAGAAGAAATCGAAAACTTAATTACCATTATCGAAAACATTTCGAAACTTATCGACTTCGGTAAAGAAGGCGAACTAATCGATCGCATCAAATTCAGCGAAGTTGACGCCATTAAAGGCATCCTCGATAGCCTATTATCTTCGCGTTTCCTCAAAGGCCGCGAAGGAAGAGTTATCCGTGCTTTGCTAGTGGTCTTCGATGTTTTGGAACTTTCCGAAGGTTACCTTAACGATGTTGATTTTACCGGCGAAAAAGACGTTTTGTTGAATGCGATTGAAATGTTAAGACCTGTATTGACTGACCCCGAATTCGCTCTAATGGTTGAAAACGAAAGCGGCGAAAAAGTCTTCAATATCGATTACTTTATCAGCGATTTTGTAATCGAACACGGTCTAAACTTCCTCGAAACCTTCCTTGATTCGCATTTGCTTGCTGAATTGTTGCCTGAAATCTATCATCAAATGATTGTTGATATGATTCCGGAAGAATATCGCGATTTGATTGCGGTTCAAAATGAACGTCTTGAAATCACCGAAGGTTTAACAGCTGCCCAATTGGTACAAGATTTGCGTTCGATTGTTAAGATCGGTCGCGATGCCTTGTCGTTAGGACTTGTTGAATTCTACAAATCTGAATTCAAAGAATTAACGCTTACCAACCTTGAACCGGTAGCTAATATCGTTAAAGAATTGTTCAAGTTGAATCTCTTCAACTTCAATCCTGCCAAGATTATGGTTAAAGTCCTAGGCATGGCCAGCATTGAAATGGTTGAAGAAGACTTCGCAGGTATCAATTGGTCTAGCGAAGCAGATCTCATTGCGCAAGCAATCCTTGCCCTTGGCGATGCTTTGGCAGGCACTGAATTATCGACATTGCAAGCCGTTCTAGACTACATTGAAGCTGGCGACTATTTGGCTAATGTTACTACCGATGTTGTAAGCAAGGTTGCGGAAGCATTGGAATACCTTTTCAAACTTGAATTAGTCAAAGTTGTTTTCCACCCTGCTTATGAACAATTGCTCAAAGAATCCCTTGGCGATTATGCTCAATATCTATCGGTTGCCGAATACACCGGTAGCAAACTTGAAGCAGACCTCCTAGCAATCGTTGAAATCATCAAGGTTGCAAACACTATCCCTAACTATCTTGATATCGCAAGAGATTTCCTTGACGGAACAATCAACGATTTGACAGTTTACAATCAAGCAATCCCATACGATCACGAAATCATTCCATTCATCTTCACAACTCTAACCAGCCTAAATATCCTCAACGACAATATTCAAGGCATTCTTGATTTTGTAACTGATAACTTCGGAATTTATTTAACTCATGTTCCGGTTGATGAAATGAATCTTGTTGCAGACGGCGAACAACTTGTTGCCGTATATCAAGACTTATTGAAGATTCTAACCGATTCTGACTTCTTCTTGAAGACTTTCGGCGACATCGAAAAACTTGAAGAAATCCCATTTGACTTCTTCTACAGCAAAGACGAATTCGGTCATATCGCGCTTGACGCTCTAACAAAACTTGTCAACTTGCCAACCCTTCGTCTTGTTATTCCAGATGTCTTTGTTTATGCGAAGACCATGATTCCAGACGAATTTGACTTCTTGCTCGATTTGAAGAATACGAATGCGGAAAATGTTATAGCCGATCTCAATGCGTTAATCGAAGCGCTTCGTCCGTTCATTGACGCAGAAGTTCTCGACTTCTTGCGCGTTGACGATATTTCGCTCGACCTTGAAGACGAAGTATTGAACCTCATCGACGTTATCGCAAACATGAGCCTCTTAAGCGGCAAAGGCAACCAAATCGTTGAATTGGGATTGTCGTTTGCGGAAATCGAATATGAATTCGCTGAAGAAGCAGTTGACTGGCTTGCTGAAGTGGAAATCCTTAAAGCGATTATCCACGAGGTATTCGTCGTTCTCCAAAACAACGGCTTCCAAACCTATAAAACTTTAATGGAAGAAGTAGATGCTATTTCTGAAGGAAGCGTAAGTCCGCTTGACTACGTTACTAACGAAAACATTACTTCGGTACTTGCAATTTTGGATCAAGTTGTTTTATCGAAAACTTTAGAAGAACTAGTCAAAGTCGTTTATGACAAATTCGGCGCTCCGATTGTTGATGAACTTGATCCGATGATTCAAGACATCGTTGACATCAGTGCACTAACAAATGCGGAATTAATGGCAGACTTGCGAACCGTCGTAAGCATTCTCCATGAAGCTGCCAAAGGCGACATAGTGGGATACTTAGAATACGAAGATACTGACTTATTGCCATTAAAACCGATTGTCATTAACGTCATCAATCTAGTCAAAGAATTGAATATCCTAGTCGGTAAAGAAAGCGCAATCTTTGAATTTGCCTTGTCGTACTTGGATATGGATGCAGATACCAGCGGAATCGTTCTCAAAGACGACTTAGCCGTATTAACAGAAGTTGTTGCCGTAGTATTTGACGTATTTGCCAACAACGATCTTGTAAAAGTAACTGACGTCTTAAATCTAATCGAAGATGCTACAGGCGGCGAACTTGATTACTTTGATTATTTAACTTCCGCCAACGTTGACAGCGTGGCTCGCATCCTTGAAGCTTTAACCCGCTTAAGCACCGTTAAAGTTTTAGCATTCCCTGCTATCGACAACTTTGTTGTTCCGATGGTTGAAGGAACCGAATTTGCTCAACTTCTTGACTTCGATAATACATACACCGAAAACGAACTTATCGAAGACTTAAGAACAATAGTCTTTATCCTTGACAGTGCCAACGAATTCGGCGCAGTCGACATTTACAATGGATATCCAATTGATTTCGCCAATACTGAACCAGTTGTCGCAATCTTTAATGCCTTATTTGGATTGAACTATCTAGAATTGCATAAAGAAAAAATTCTCGGGGTAGCCGAAAATGTGTTGGATATGGACTTGAATCGTGTGGACTTAAGTGATGTCGATTTAGCTTCTGACGGCGAAAAACTCGGCCGCTTCTATGTTGAATTGGCCCAAGTTCTTGCCGATGAAGACTTCATCGTTAAGACCCTAGATGACATCCTTGATTTAATCAACGGAACCAAAGAATTCGATTACATGGATTTAGTCCGTGACGACTATGCCTATGCCTTAATCGATGCTTTAAGAGAACTCGTTTCGATGAGTTTGGTTGAAGCAATTATTCCTCAAGCATTCGAAATCCTTGGCGATTTACTAGAAGACGATCTATATCCATTGGCTTACTTCTATCGCGTAGGCGTCGAAGGAATTGTTGAAGACTTGCAATCGCTGCTAAATGCTCTTGAAATCGCAGTTGACATTGACGCATTGGCTTACTTGGATACCGAAGACTTCGTCTTCACAGGCAAGACCGAACAAATCCTTGCCATCCTTGAAATCCTAAGCAACCTCAACTACCTACAAGACAGAAGCGAAGCAATCGTTGAAGCTGTATTCTCGTTGCTCGACATCACAGTTGACGCAAGCGAAATCAACTTAAAAGATGAATTAACGCTCATCATCACGATTGTTGAAGAAGCTCTAAAAGCGTTGGAACGCCACGAATTTACCAAACTATCCGATGTAATGAACTTTGCCGATAAAGAATTGGTAGTCAAAGACTATGTCACTGACGAAAACTTAAGCGCAGTCATTACTATCCTTGATACCTTGACAGATTCTAAACTAGTTAAACTTGCCTTCCGTCTTGTCTTTGACAAGTACGTAAGTCCAATGTTTGACGAAATGGATGAATTTGTCCAAGACTTGGCAAATCTTGATGGTTACTCAGACGATGCCCTCTTCGCCGATTTAGATGCTTTAGTTGAAGTATTACGTCAAGCCCAAGCCTTTGGTGCTGTAGAAATTTATAAAGGCGCAGACATCGACTTTACGAAGACCGAAATAGTCGAAACAATTCTAACCAAAGTATTGACACTCAACTATATCGATGTTAAACGCACAGTACTATTCGACTTCGCAAAAGACATGTTGCCGGATATCGACTTCTCCGAAGTAGATATTAACAACGTTGACTTTGCCCATGACGCTAGTTTATTGGCGGATGCTTATGAAGCATTGGTTCCGGTTCTAATGGACGAAGACAATCCATTCAAGTCAACCACTGATATCTTTGACTTTATCAATGGTGAATTTGCCTTCTATTTCATGGAATTGATTGACAATGCCAATTTATACAGCGTATTGGATGCTTTAGAAGCTATTCTATCCACAACCCTTGTTGAACAAGGATTGCCAGTCGGCCTTGCTATGGCTAAAGATTTCGTACCAGACCAATATGCTTTCTTAGCCAACACTGACAACCTTACAACTCAAGAAGTCGTAGCTGACTTATTACAAGTTGTTGAAGCGTTGCGTCTTGTTGTATCTGCCGGCTTAGTCGATTACTACTTCAACAATTCGCTTGACCTAATTGCCACTAAAGATGAAGCAATCGCAGTTCTGGAAATTGTTCGCGATCTCAACATTCTAAAAGGCAAAGATAGCGAAATTATTGATTTGGCATTATCGTTTGTGGAAATGGAAGCTGACACAAGCGCAATCAGTTTAAAAGATGATTTGAATATTCTCATCGAAATTGTTGAAGAAATCTATAACATCTTGGTAAATAACGAATTCCTAGAAATTCAGGATATTTACGGAGTAGTAAATGATATTCTCAATAACGAATTCGATTATGAATCCTATATCACATCGTTCAACGTTGACAGCTTGGTTGTTATCCTTGAAGCTGCAACCCGTTTAAGCCTTGTCAGAGAATTAGCAATTCCTGCCATTGACAAATTCGTAGTTCCAATGGTGGAAGGTTCTGACTTAGTTAAACTGGTTAACTTCCAAGGTTACACTAAAGAAGAATTTGTTGAAGATTTAAGAACAATTGTCGGTATTATTGCAGATGCCAATGAATTTGGCGCAACCGATATCTACAAGGGTGAAGAAATCAACTACGCCAACAGCGAACCTGTTAAAGCTGTTCTAACTAAACTATTCAGTTTGAATTACTTGACAATCAACGGTCAAGAACTTGTTGAATTTGCAGAATCGATGCTTGGCGATTTAGGCGTTGACTTCACATTCTTCAATCTTGACAATGTTGACTTTGCAAACGACGGATTAGCATTAGGCGAATTCTATGAAGCGTTATTGCCAATCCTAACCGACGAAGCCTTCACATTAACATCGTTGGACGCTATTAAAGCCTTCATGGATGATATAACTTATGAACCATTCTTGAAGGATGCATACGCTCATACATTGCTTGATGCATTGAAGGTTCTTGTTTCAACTACTCTTGTCAAAGAATTGATTCCTGTTGCCTTTGACTTTGGCCGTCAAATGGTTCCAAGCGAATTTGCCTTTGTCTTTGACTTAGACGTTGTGACAAAAGAACAAGTGGTTGAAGACTTAGTTAAAGTATTTGACACGATGCATATAGCAGTTAATTTAGGTGCGGTACGTTACTTCAGAGGATTTGAAATCAAATTGACCGGCATTGAAGAAGAAGTCGGACAATTCATTCGCTCCTTAACCGAACTCAACATCTTGGCACATCATTATCCAGAATTAGTTACTACAGTGCTTGAATACTTTGTCGATG